>Ga0114996_10002987_pt1 | contig 21408 bp, 25 predicted proteins | sample ArcticOcean_MG_C_4_FD_87039 | JGI IMG/M metagenome (GOLD analysis project Ga0114996, IMG submission 87039) | Marine microbial communities from western Arctic Ocean - ArcticOcean_MG_CB4_134 | ecosystem: Environmental > Aquatic > Marine > Oceanic | place: Arctic Ocean: Canada Basin | collected... | reverse complement strand
GGGCTGGTGGTACCGTCGGGAGCCCTGGTGCTGGCAATGGGGCCGACCACGGCAGCTGCGGCCGAGCGCCTCGGCTTGCCGGCAGCGGCTATACCCGACACCTCCGGCGTGGATGCTCTGGTGGAGGCGCTGGTGGCGCGCCTGACCACTCCGGGCATGGTCGATCCGTCGGTTGGTACCTGGCTCACTTCTGCTTCCTTGGACTGAGAAGATAGATGCCGGCCAAGGCGAGCCCGCAGATTCCTACGGCGCAGCAGATGCGGGTTCTGGAAGGCTTTGCCCCGGCCCCCGACGATTTGCTCCTCGAGCACGGAGGCATGGTCGTAGAAGGCCGCATCGCCTATCGGCTCGTAGGCATCCCGGGGGCCCCGGTGGTCTGTGTTCTGGGCGGCATCTCTGCCGATCGTATCGTAGCGGCGCAGGAGCGGGACACGGGACGGGGCTGGTGGGAGTGGATGGTCGGAACCGGTCGTCCCCTCGATACCCGCGTCCACCAGGTTCTGTCGATCGATTACCTGTTCGGCCCGGGCGAGTCGCGCGGCGCGGTGGTAAAGGTGGCCCATGCGTCAGCCGTTTCCGATGCGGTCACCGTACCGCTGGTCACACCAGTTGATCAGGCGCACACGTTGGCGGCCGTGACGGATGCTCTTGAGCTCGATCCCCTTTGCGGCTTGATAGGCGCCTCGTACGGAGGCGCGGTCGCGCTCGCGTTTGCGGCCACGTACCCAGAGAAGGTGCTCCGCGCGTGCGTGATCGGTGCGGCGGACCGGAGTCATCCTCTCGCCACGGCTTGGAGGGTTGTGCAGAGGCGTATCGTCCAGCGCGCGGTGGCGGTCGGGGACGAAGCGGGTGGGGTGGCGCTCGCTCGCGTTTTCGCGATGACCACATACCGCTCCGACATCGAGTTCCAGCAGCGCTTCTCAGGCCCCCCGTCCATCACCGGGAAGGGCTTGCGCTTCCCGGTGGAGGACTACCTCGACCATCACGGTCAGTCGTTCGCACGCCGGTTCACCGCAGATCAGTTTCTCTGCCTGAGCCAGTCGTCCGATCTACACGTGATCGAGGCCGAGCACATTCCGATCCCGGTCACGTTGGTGTCCACCGATCCGGATTTTCTCGCGCCGCGCTGGCAGATGGAGGATTTGGCCCGACGAATGGGGGACGGGCATCAACTCGTGCGGGTGAGTTCCATGCATGGGCACGATGCCTTTCTCACTGACGAGGCACGTTTTTCCGCGATTATCAATGATTTTATCGCCGCCTGCGGTGCCGCTGCGGGGCAGGGATCGTGACTTCCACACCGGGTGATCGCGGCGGAGGTCCTGCTCCCATCGTAGTCATGAAATTCGGCGGGACATCGGTGGCCGACCCTAGCGCGATCCGCCGAGTGGCGGAGATCGTGCGGGTGGCCGCAGAGAGCGAGAGCCGGCCGGTGTTGGTCACCTCCGCCATGAGCAAGGTGACCGATGCTCTGTTCGACGTGGTGACGCGTGCGGTTGCTGGCCATGTCCGTGGCGCGCAGGAAGTTCTCGAGGGGCTGCTTGCGCGTCATCGCACTGCCTCTGCTGAGTTGCTCGATGAACCGGCTCGGCGTGAGTTCGATGCACTCCTGGAGGAGACTTCCCGGAACCTGACGGAGCTGCTGCGTGTGGTCAGCCGCCATCCCGGCACCCGTCTTGCCCTCCAGGATGAGATCGTCGGCCAGGGCGAGCACCTCGCCTCGCACCTGCTCGTGTTGGCTCTTCTGGCGAAGGGGCTCCCCTGCATCTGGGTGGACGCTCGCCAGGTGATCCGCACGGATGACCAGCACACCCGAGCGATCCCGCTTCAGGAAGAGGTCGTGAACGCCGCGCAGCAGCTGCTGATGCCGCGGATCGAGGAGGGGCAGATCCCGGTGCTAGGTGGATTCATCGGATCGACCCTTCAGGGGGCCACCACGACGCTTGGGCGTGGGGGTTCGGACTTCAGCGGTGCACTCGTCGGCGCAGCACTCCGGGCGGGGGAGATCCAGATTTGGACGGACGTGAGCGGGTTCCTCACAGCGGATCCGCGCGTCGTTCCGCAGGCCCACACCATCCCGCAACTGTCCTACGCAGAAGCCGCGGAACTCGCGTACTTCGGGGCCAGGGTGCTGCATCCGCGAACGATCAAGCCCGCCATCGCGCAGGGCGTGCCCGTGCGCATCTGCTACTCACGCGAGCCAGACGCAGCCGGAACCACCATCGACGGTCGCCGAGTGGTATCCGCGCAGGGCATCAAGGCGATCGCATACAAGCGCGGAATCACCATGGTCCAGGTGACCGCGGCCCGCATGCTCGGTGCTTACGGCTTCCTACGGGCCCTGTTCGAGGTGTTTGACCGGCACCGCACAGCGGTGGACATCGTGGCCACGTCGGAAGTAAGCGTGTCGCTCACGGTGGACGACGCGAGCGCCCTGCCCGGGATCAAGGCCGACCTCAGCGCCCTCGGCGAAGTCCACGCACAGGAGGGGTACGCGATCGTGTGCGTCGTCGGCGAGGGGCTGCGCAACACCGTCGGCATCGCGGGTCGCATCTTTGGAGCCTTGTCAGAGACCGATATCGCACTCATCTCGCAGGGTGCTTCCAGCACGAACCTGACGTTTGTCGTGTCGGAGAAGGACGTCAGCGACGTGGTCACACGTCTCCACGAGTGCTTCTTCGGAGCGGTGGCGCAGCCCGGGACACCGGCGAAAGTCGCGCGATAAGCTAGGCCAGCCTTAAGCTCAACCGTCGCGCGGTTTTGCCTTGCGCCCTTTCGATGGCGCGCTCGAGCCTCCGGAGGTCGGTTGCTCCTGTTGTCCGCCGGGGTCGGTCACCGACGAGCCGGTGGGAGTATCTCGGCGGGCGGGGCCCTGGGTGTAGCCCCTACCCTTAACCACCCGGGCGTCGGCCGAGGAGTCGCCGCGTGGCGCGACTACCACCACTCCCCCACCGTAGTAGCCACCCCCACCGTAGTAGCCACCCCCGCCGAATCTGCGACCGTAATAACCAGGGTAGTTGTAAGGGTAGATGTAGCCGGGCATGGGGTAGCCCGTGCCCCCCCAAACCCTCCTTGAGCCGTCGCCGATAGCCGCTGACCCCTCCACTCCTCCGTCACGCCTAACCACGAACCTGTCCGGGTAGGACACCGCGACCATCACGTCGATGACGCTAGGCGGGACGCCTGAGTTGGCCAATCTGGTCAGGCGGCGGCCGTCGAGCTGGAATGGATCGTTCAACTCAGCGATCCAACTGCGCACAGCTTCCGCGTCAACCACCAGGATTGCTTCGATCACGTCGTCCACGTCGACGGTGGCTGCCGCGGCGCGGCGGGCCCGGCGCGCCCCGAAGCCCTCATCCACGTGCAAGTTACCGAAGCCGGCCTCCTGTGCCTGCCCGGCGCGGGCCCGCACGTAGCGCTGCACCCAACTGAGGCTCCGTACGTCATCTTCCAGCGCCTGCACATCGATCCATTCGTTGGGCGACACCATCGCCATGAGACCTGTGGAACTGAGCATCAGGTCTCCGTCGCACGCCTGTCTGGTGCGGGTGAAGAGGCGCTTGCCGTCCGTCGAGAATTCGGCGCTGCGTGTCCCTTCGCACCCTTGGGCTACGATGTCGTAGGATTTCCCGTCTGCCTGGAGGTTATGACTGGAGCGCACTTTGCCCTCAGTGACTTCGCTCAGGACGACGCCGGCTCCGGCTGGGCGCACACACAACAGGGTTTGCGTGGCGTTCTCCACCACCGGTTCCCAACACCCGACCCAGGGACTCCATCGTCCGGTCCGTTCCTGCGCGTCGACACCGCGCGCAGTTACGAGTGTGATCAGCAGCGCGTTGGCGGCGATGAGCAGTCCCCGCGCAAGGTTCTTTCTTGCCATGGTCGTTCTCCTCGTCGTCAGAAGCGGGCCGCGACGCCGACGGTGATCTGGAAGCCGGACAGGTCGATGCGGTCGAAGTCCACGAAGTCTCGGCTCAGGCCATCTCTCCCCCAAAGATAGCGGGCCTCGCCCGTGGCGAGGAGGTGAGTGCCGATGGACAACTCCACTCCCGCCGTAAGGTGTGCAGCGGGGGTGGTTCCTTCAGAGCTAAAGTCCTTGCTGAAAATATCGAGCGTCTCGTAATCTACGAATTCCCCTCTTTGGGTGAACTCGTAGACCATCAAGCCGGCTCCGGCACCTACATAGGGTGCCCATGCGTTGGGGACCCAGGCGAAACGGCTGACTGAGCGGCCGCGATCCCAGAGGTACGCCTTCACCCCGATCGTGACCGGCGTGCGTCTGAAGCGTGTGGTCTGTTCGATGGGCAGGTCGTCCGTGTCCACGAAGTCCCGGAACTCGGACTGGACCGTCGACTGGTTGTGTCCTACGCTCAAGACCACGTCGAAGCGGTCCCGCACGCGCACCGTCAGGTCAGCCTGGACTACTAAGCCGCTGAGGTCGCTCCGGTTGACTGTGAGCTGCTCGGTCGTGAAGCCGAAGATTTCGCTCTGTGCTCTGGGAACAGCCCATCCGCCCCGCACCCCCAACGTGACCGATGGCTGCTGGAACAGAAAATCGGTCGACTGTGCAGCGGTCGGGGTTGCTGTCAGCATGAGGAAGACGAGCCCCCAGTAGTGGGGTCGTCTTCGGCCAGGGAAGTCATCTGCCATACCCTCTCCGGGCTGAGGGCTGTCGGGCGGGATTGCGCGGCAAAACCACTTTCACATTACCCCGTGGCGCAACGCCTGTGCCAGAGATGGATCCCTTGCAGGCCATAGAGTTGCAGGCCCAAGCGGGGTATCCCCTGAGGCTTCAGGTGGACATCGATGTCCCAGCCAAAGGACGCTGGAGTCCAGTCAGAGGGGTGGTCCGCCGCCCGAATACTTTTCGGAGCACCGACCTTGCCGCGTGCCACCCGCACATGCCATGCACTCCGCCTCCGGGTGGAGTGGAGGAAGAACAGAGGAACAGCCCTTCCACTGGGGTAGCGTAGGGGTCGAATAGGCCCGTCGGTCTGGCGAAGAGCTGGCGAAGGTCTAGGGCACCGCCGTTGATGTCTCCCCCCACCAAGTTCGGATTGTCCCGCTCGAGTGCGCGCGGACCCCGAGCGACTCTCTCAAGGACCAGGTCCTTGAAGCCCGGGGCGAAGCGCTCGATCTGCGCCTCTACCACGTCGGTGGCATCACCCGGCCAGCCATGGGGGACGTGGGCATAGGCCCAGCCCACGTGGCGGCCTGCGGGGGCACGTCCAGCGTCGAAGACGGTCGGCTGCGAGAAGAGGACGAAGGGGCGGGCCGGCATCTCGCCGCGCGCACATGCGCGCTCGGCCGTGGCCACCTCCTCGAGCGTGCCACCCAGATGAACGGTGGAGGCGCGCGCGCACATGGAGTCCGTCCAAGGCACGGGCTCCGCGAGCGCGTAGTCCAGCTTGAACGCGGCGGGGCCGTAGCGGTAGCGCTCGAGCCGGCGGGCGTATCGCGCGGGCAGCTTCTCCCGACCGATCGACAACAGCTGTCGGGGCGTGACGTTCAGGAGAACGGCACGGGCGGGGGGGAGCTCCTCCAGCCGGCTCACCCGGAACCCGGTGCGGATCTCCCCTCCTAGCGTCACGAGGTGGGCAGCCAGGGCTTCCGTGATCTTCCCCGAGCCTCCCCGGGCGATGGACCATCCGCTCGCGTGACCCGTCAGCGCCAGCACAAGCCCAACAGCTGCGGAGGGGGACCGCTCCAGCGGAAGGAACGAGTGGGCGCAGAGCCCTGCCCAAAGGGCCCGAGCCCCATCTTCCCGGAAGCGTCGGGCAATACTGGTCGCGGGGCGGAGGCCAAGCAGGCCGAAGCGAGCCATCGCCCGAGGGTGGCGTGGCCGATGCAAGGGCTCGAGGAGTTCGGGTAGCAAGTCCGACCAACGTTCCAGTAGCGGGTCGACCAGTCCAGCCCACGCCGGTCCGTCGTCCCCGAGGCCGGCTGCAGTGGAGCGAGGATCGCGAGTGAGTAGCGCCGCGGGCCGATCATCCAGTGGATGAGCGCAGGGTAGCGGAGTATCGATCCACTCGAGCCCGTGCTCGTGGAGTGGCAGCGAAGCCAGGAAAGGGGACACGGCAGCAAGCGGATGAACGGCCGAGCACACGTCGTGGCGGAATCCCGGTAGCGTGAGTTCGGCGGTGCGCGCCCCCCCCCCTGGTTTCGCCGCGCCTTCGACCACCAGCACGTCCAGTCCCTCGCGGGCGAGCGCAATCGCAGCAGCGAGCCCGTTGGGACCCGCCCCCACCACGATCGCGTCCCGCTCGGCGCGGCGACTCAACGGCCTCTCTCCCCGTGGACGACTATCCTCAGATGTACTCACTCGAGTGCGAGCATGTTATAAGGATGTGAAACTGCCAGCTTCGGGAGCTTGGGGCCACGAGCGGGTCCGTATCAGGTTGCCTGATCCCTGGGCAGGCGCGGGCGGCGGCTCCTAGGTAGCTTAGGATGATGCGCTCCGCCCGTCTTCTCTTTCCTGACCTGCGTGCCGACCCGGACGGTAGCTTTCAGCACCAGGAAACGCGCATCCGCCTGTGCCTCGGGCTCGGGGTGGGGGGCTTCATCCTGTTCGGTGGCAAGGCGGCGGCAGTCGCCGAACTTACCCGGCGACTGCGCGCCGAGAGCCCCCATCCCATCCTGGTGGGTGCCGACTTGGAGAGGGGGGCCGGTCAGCAGTTCAGCGGGCTGACCAGCCTACCTCCGCTGGCCGCCCTGGGCGCGTTAGACGATATGGAGGTGGTCTACGAGGCCGGCCGACTCACCGCGGCCGAAGCCCGGTCGGTGGGTGTCGACTGGGTGTACGCACCCGTCGCCGACCTCTCGGTCGAGCCCGATAATCCCATCGTCGGCACGCGTTCCTTCGGTCCGCATCCATCGGCGGTGGCCCGCCAGGTGACGGCCTGGATCTTCGGTTGCCGCGCGGGCGGTGCCCTCTCGTGCGTCAAGCACTTCCCGGGGCATGGCCGCACCACCTCCGACTCCCACCTCGTTCTCCCTGCTGTGCGCGCGCCCGCGCGGAGCCTGGCCCAGGACCTGGCGCCGTTCGCCGCTGCGGTAGAGGCTGGTGTTCCCACCGTGATGACGGCGCACGTCACCTATCCGGCGCTGGACGCCTCGGGTGTACCGGCGACCCTGTCGAGCCGAATCCTGGGGGACCTTCTGAGGCGGCAGCTGGGGTTCGACGGGCTCGTCGTCTCCGACGCGATGAACATGGGCGGGGTAGCTGCCACGGCCGGCGGGCTGGTGGCCGGGATCCGCGCGGTGGCCGCAGGTGTCGACGCGCTCCTGCACCCCGACGAGCCCGAGGCGCTGGCTGCCGCGCTCGATGAGGCCGCCCGCGGCGCGCTCGCACCGGCACGGAGGGCGGATGCGCTCAGGCGGGTGGCGCTCGCGGCGGATCGGGCCGCGGCGCTCGTTCCAGGGGACGCCGCGGGCGGGCGGGAGTGGGCCTCTGGCACCGCGCAGCGCGTCGTTCTCGCGCTGCGCGGCCGGCCTCTGGCACTGGCGGGCGCGCGCGTACGCCTGCTCACGGTGGACGATGACACGGGCGGGCCCTATCCCTCCCCTTCGCGGGACCCGTTCCCTGCCTCGCTCCGCCGCGCGGGGGTCATCGTGAGCGAGGGAACAGCTGCGAATGATGCTGAGCGCACGGTGCTTGCGGTCTACTGCGAGCCGCGCGCGTGGAAGGGGCGGCCCGGCCTCTCTGCGGAGTCGGAGCGGAAGGTACGGGAGGCGCTCGGCTGTGACCCCGCGACGCTGGTGGTGCTGTTTGCGCATCCCCGGCTCGCCGCGTCCGTGGGTGGTGGTGGGGCCGTGGTGGCCGCATGGGGAGGGGAAGCGCTCATGCAAGAGGCTGCGGCAGCCCGGACCGCGACCGGGCTGGGGAACTCAGGGCTCCGCGGGGGTGTCTAGCTGGTCCGAGGTCCTCTCGCTTCACCACGGGCTCGGGCCTGCGCGATCGGCCCTTCAGCCTACCGTCACCCTTTAACGAGGTCCTCGAGTCTCTGGGAACTGCCGCCCTGGCGACAGTTGGTGTCGCCCTGAGGCGCGCTTCGTCATCATGAGAGCACCGCCGCGATCCGGCGCGCGCGCTGACGCGGCCGCCTACTGACGCATCTGGGACCCGGCCTTCTGCCCCGGGGTAGCTTCGAACGAGCGCGCGAGTGAGGATCGCCGCCGGGCGACGGCTCTGGCCGGACGCGCCGTCGGAGGAAAGTCCGAGCTCCGCAGGGCAGGGTGCCGGGTAACGCCCGGGCGTCGTGAGGCGACGGAAAGTGCAACAGAGAGCAGACCGCCGATGGCCCCGCTTCGCCGCGGGGCACAGGCAAGGGTGAAAGGGTGCGGTAAGGGCGCACCGGGCGTCCGGTGACGGACGTCGCATGGCAAACCCCACCCGGAGCAAGGCCAAACAGGGACGAGGGGTGGCCCGCCCCGTCTGAGTCCCGGGTAGGCCGCTCGAGGTCGTCGGTGACGACGGTCCCAGAGAAATGATCCTCCCCCACTTCGGTGGGGACAGAACTCGGCTTATTCCGCGCGCTCACACGGCGCCCGCGGCGGTAATTCCGCCCGGGCGCCGTGTCTTTTTTGGTCCTTGACCAGCCCAGATGCGGGGGTGAACGTTGGAGCCCTCGCGCCCGTAGCTCAGATGGATAGAGCGTCGCCCTCCGGAGGCGAAGGTCACAGGTTCGAATCCTGTCGGGCGCATTCGCGCTAGTCGAGGAGGCTGTGCTGCTTCCGTTTCTCCCACAGGTTCTTGCGGGAGATGCCTGGGGTTTCAACCGAGCGCTGGATGCCGCCTCTTGACCAGGAACTCTGGCAGAACGGCTGTAAGGCGGAGCCCGGCTACAGTCAAAGCCAAGTAGTGCAGCTTTATTATGAATCGATTCTGCGCCGGTGCGCCCCACAGGGCGTCCAGGTCCCGGCCCAGGTCGAAATTGCCGAAGCCCTCATCGCGCTCTTGCTGCCGCTGCCAGACGATGAAGACGGTCGAGCCTGGGCGATATTCCCAGCGCAGCACGGCGTTGCCGATCAACGAGCGGACGTTGAAGTCCTTCAGATGTCCCCACTTGCGCAGAGTATATTTCCCCTCACGTTCGCAGCCGTCCTCCCCTGGAAGTTCCGGAACGAGAACGTGCTCGGAGCGGCCAACTGCTTGTAGCGCACGTAGTCACCAGAGGAGATCAGCGGCTGCGCGCACAGCTGGAACGATAGCTTGGGCGTGAACGTGTAGTTGGCGCGTACTTCGAGAGAAAGGGACTTGCGTTCGAGATCGCCGAAGAGGTAACGGCGACCGTAAATCGGCGTGTAGGCTCGCCTCCGTCCAGGGAGGGTCCCGCAGTGCGGCACCGCCTCGAAGGATCTTCCCCCTACGCAACGTGTGCTCATCGTTGCAGAGTTGGGGCCTCGGAACGAATCTCTATTCCCGTGACCCCCGCTGTCTTCGGCCCAACCCGTGAGGGCATCGAGATGTGTGCACTAGGTCCTCTCTTGGCCAACAACCGCGCCTGGGCCGCCGAGACGATCCGGCAGGATGCCGGTTTCTTCAGCCGGCTGTCCTCCCGGCAGACGCCCGACTACCTCTGGATCGGCTGCGCGGACAGTCGCGTGCCGGCGAGCCAGGTCGTGGGCCTCAAAGCGGGGGAGATGTTCGTCCACCGTAACGTGGCCAACGTGGTCGTCCACACAGATCTGAACTGCCTTTCCACCATTCAGTTAGCCGTGGATATCTTGCAGGTTGGTCACGTTATCGTGTGCGGGCACTACGGCTGTGAGGGCGTGTTATCAGTGTTGCGGGACGCCAAGGGCGGGCTGGTGGACAACTGGTTGCGCCACGTCCAAGACGTGCGCAGGAAGTATTCCGACCAGCTAGACGCCCTCCCGTCGGAGGAGCAGCGGCACGACCGTCTGTGTGAGCTGAACGTGATCCAGCAAGTGGCAAACGTGAGCCAAACCACTGTCGTACGAGAAGCGTGGGCGAGAGGTCAGGAGCTGTCCGTGCACGGCTTGGTATACGGTCTTCAGGATGGGCTACTGCGGGACCTCTCCGTGTGCGTCACCGGTGAAGAGGACCTCGCCGTTTGCTCCGATGCAGCGCGGGGAAGCGGAACCGACTAGCCAGTCGGCTTTATACCTGCGTCGTGAAAACGCTTGAAGTAGGTGGTGATACCATCTTCGGTGCCCGTGATGTACACGGTGTCATCGGGCTGGACCTTGAAGTCCAGATCAAATTCCACAATGACCTCGTCGCCGCGCTCCACCGCGACCACCAAACAGCCGGTGTGTTCGCGAACCCGGATCGCCTCGAGAGGGTGCCCGGTCAGGCTTACGCCCGAGGTGGCGACAAGCTTGGTTGCGACTTCGAGCGATACCGACTCCTGCCCAAGGATATGATAGGTGAGGAGTCGCCCTGCGACCTGGCTGATGGAGATGGCGAAATCCGTGCCCGCGCGACAGATCCGCGAGACGTTCTCGACCCGGTTAGCGCCCGCAAGGATGACCTTCGTCGGGAGCCGGGCCTCGAAGCGCTCTTCGAAGAATAGGGATGAGGAAGACCGGGAAGACCATGGATACGCCGATGAACTGGACGGCGATCACGTAGAACTGTATCACAGGGTGGGTCCACGCGGTGTCTCCCCCATAGCCGGTGGTGGTCAAGGTTTCTGCGGCCCACTCGAGGCTAACGAGCAGCGACCGCGCCTGGCTCTCTTAGTGTTGCATCCCGGCCTGGTAGAGGACCGCCAGGATGAAGAGGGTCACCGGCAGTGCCAGGATAAGAACTAGGAGGCGGCGGTGCGGTCGCGGGAGGTGAGGCATGATCAGCATTCTCGCGCTCCTCGGCACGGGCCGCTACGGGTTGCGGCCTCGGGTCATCTCACGACAGGCGCTCAGGGGCGGGCGGCACCGCCTGGATCCTCCCTCCCGGGTGGCATACCTTGGCAACTGCCATCGAGTCTGTGCCTTTGCGGAGCTCGGGGGCCATGATGATCTGCGTCGGAGGAGTCTGTGCCTGCTGAAATTCGCCTGAGTCGCGAGATGCGGCTCATCGACGTGACGATGATCGGCGTTGGCGCGATGATCGGCGCCGGGATCTTCGTCTTGACCGGGATTGCCGCTGGTGTCGCGGGCCCGGCGTTGCTCCTCGTCTTCCTGCTCAACGGATTCGTAGCCCTGCTGACGGCGATGGCCTATGCGGAGCTCGGGAGCGCGATTCAGGGGGCGGGCGGGGGGTACCTTTGGATCAAGGCTTCGCTGCCCGACCCGAGTGGGTTTCTCTCCGGCTGGATGGACTGGTTCGCCCATGCCGTGGCCTGCTCACTCTACGCCCTAGGCTTTGGCGCGTACTTCAAGGAAGTGCTCACGGTCGCCGGCATCCCGGTGCCCACTGTCCCTTTCGGTTCGATCGAAATCTGGCTCGCGGTCATCGCCTGCATGGTCTTCGCCTTCATCAACTTTCGCGGGGCTTCGGAGGCAGGCAAGGCCGGCAACGTCGTCACCATCAGCAAGGTGGCGATCATAGGCGCGTTCATCGCGGTCGGCCTGTGGGTGATGGTCCAGCGTCCCGGGTGGCAGGGGTCCTTCACTCCTTTTATGACCCACGGGATGGGCGGAGTCTTCGCCGCCATGGGGCTCACGTTCATCGCGTTCCAGGGCTTCGAGATCATTGCCCAGACGAGCGAGGAGGTCGAGGACCCGAGACGCAACATCCCTCGCGCGGTTTTCCTCTCGTTGCTCATCGTAATCCCGATCTACTTGCTCGTAGCCTTGGTAGCGATCGGGGCGGTCGTGCCGCCCGCCGGCATCGCCGTCACCGACTACCTGGGGGAGGCGAAAGAGATCGCGCTCGTTGCTGCGGCTGACCAATTTATCGTTGGCGGCGGGATCGTAATCCTCGTGGGCGGGCTCTTGTCCACCGTGTCGGCCCTCAACGCCACAATCTACTCCTCGTCGCGCGTGGCCTTCGCGATGGCCCGGGACGCTAGTTTTCCGGCATTCGTTGCCCGCGTGCACAAGAAACGGGCGACACCACACTACGCGATCCTCTTCTCCACCCTCATCATCATCGGCATGGCGATCGCCTTTCCGATTGAGGAGGTGGCGGCCGCCGCGAGCGTCATGTTCCTGCTTCTCTTCGGTGGGGTGAACGTGGCGCTGATCCGGCTGCGGCGATCCCATGCCGAGCTCGATCGCGGGTTCAAGGTGCCGTTCGTGCCACTGACACCCATCCTGGCGATCGCCTGCATGTTGTTAATCGCCGTCTTCATGTTCTTCCAGTACCCGCTCGCCTGGGCGGCGGCGGGAGGCTGGATCGTCGCCGGCGTCGGGTTCTACTACGGCTACAGCCGAACGCGTGAGAGGGCCTTCGCCGAGCGGACCGAGTGGATGGAGCGCATCGAGCGCAAGGAGTACAGGGTTCTGGTGGCGGTTTCGAACCCGGCGAAGATGGAGTCGCTAATGGAAGCCGCGATCGTGATCGCGCGCCAACACGCGGGGGAAATCGTGGTGGTGGGGGTGGCCGAAGTGCCGGAAGGGCAATCCCTGATGAGCGGCAGGACGCAAGTGCGCAAGCTCGAACCGCTCTTGGACCGCTCGGTGGTCTACGCCACCGAGCGGGGGATCTCCGCGCGCGGCGTGCTCAAGGTCGCCCACCGGGTGAGCCAGGGCATCCTGGGGACTGCCCTGGAGGAGGAGTGCAACTTCCTTCTTATCGGGCGCCCGGTGGCTGGCTCGATCCTGGAGCGGCTGGTGGCTTCGATCGTGGAGCGGGTCATCCAAGACGCGCCCCACCAGGTCGGCGTGGTCTACGGCGACATCTTGCCCGATAAGATCCGGCGCGTAGTGATTCCTGTGACCAAGGGGGCCAACTCGACGTTGGCCGCGGAACTGGCGCCGGGCTTCGCGGCCCAGTTCGATGTACGGGTTCGCGCGTTCACCGTGATTCCCAACGAAGCTTCCGGAAGCGAAGCCGAAGGCATGGAGGAGAACGCCCGCAAGACGCTTGAAGATGCTCAGAGCGACGCGGAACTTGAGGTGCTGCATAGGCACGAGGTCAAACCTGGTCTGGTGGGCGCCCTGGGTCACAACGATCTCGTGCTGATCGGTGCGGCGAGCACCGATCCAGTGGCCGCGCTTCTGGCCGAAACGTTGCCCGGGCTCATCGCAAAGCAGGGCCATGGACCCCTGATTGTCGTACGTGACGTCGAAACGCATCGCACGGGACGCTTCGAGCGCTTCTTCAGCCGCACAAGGTAGGCAACGATGCAAGTACAGCCGATGCAACCGGGTCAGCAAGCTCAGCCGCTCTACGACCTGTGGGCCCAGGTCGTAGCTTTCCTACCCACGCTAGCCGTGGGCTTCCTCATGGTCGGGGTGGGGCTGGTATTGGGTTGGCTGGCGAAGCGGGCTGTCGTACGTACGCTAGTGTGGTTGCGCCTCGACCGGCTTGCCGGCCGGGTCGGCTGGCGCGCAGCGTTCGTCAAGGGGGATGTGCGCCGCGCTCTTTACAATCTGGTCGGCAACGTAGCGATGTTCTTGGTCGTGCTCCTCTTCTTGGACGACGCGCTCAGTCGCTGGGGCCTTACCGCGCTGTCCGGTATCATCGCGGCTCTGGTGGTCTATCTGCCTAACCTTGCCCTAGTGGCCCTCATCGTCGGTGTGGGATTTTTGATCAGCGGCAGCCTGGAAACGAGGGTATCCGAGACGTTGGCGGAAGAGGGCGTGACGCGGGCCCGGGTGATCGGTAAGGCGGTCAAGGGAGCAGCTCTCACCCTGGTTTTCGCGCTGGCTCTCTGGCAACTCCAGTTCGCGCGCGAGATCGTGCTTGCCGCGTTTCTGATCTGCTTCGGGTCGATCGGCGTGGCTTTCGCGCTCGGAGTAGGGCTAGGGACAGCCAAGGCGATCCAGCAAGGGACCTCTAACGTCTTTCGCCATAAAAAGGACGAAGGCTAATTGCGGCCGGCCTTCGGCGCTCAATACACGACCACGATACGGTAGAGTAAGCCGTTCCCCCCGGTGACTAGCACGATCAAGAAAATTTTGTCCTCGCTTACGTAGAAATCACAGAAGGTATTAAGCCAGCCCACACCATTCGGTGATATCCAGCACGTAATGGCCGGAGGATCGTTGGCCGTGCTGGCTTCCGGTGGAAGTGCTTGGCCAATTGTCACAAGGGTAGTGTCCGCTATGTCCGGGACGTTGATCGTCCCCGAGAGCACAGTCCGCGTCCCTGGGCCCGCCACACCCGTCGGGCCGGTCGGCGCCCGTACAGGCTGCCAGGGCGAGGCTCAGCAACAGGACGAGTATGGGGGCTTCCTCCGCGGCCGGCGCAAGGTCCCCAGCCCTCACAGCGTACTCGTCCAGGGCGTCCTCGTCCACCTCATGACCGATTTCGCAGAGGGAGAGCTCGACACGGGTGTTTTGAAGCACCTGCCGTCCTCGATACGTACCAGAGGGCAAGAACGGGATCAAGGCGATCCTGGGCCGGAGTAGAGGGACGATGAGGTGAGCACGGAGCAGAGGATCCGATATCTGTTGGGGGCCGCCCTCCGGGCCGAGGAGGAAGGCGACGCCTGTGCCGCGCATACCATGCGGCGGACGGCAGAGGAATCGCGGTCACGTGGGGGCTCTCGCAAGAGCGACCAAGTCCGGGCGGGGTGGACGAGCGTTTCTGTCGGTTGCTGCGCCGAGTAGAGCACGCAAGGTCCTTCGTTTTCTGGGCTTCCCTCGTAGTTTAGAGTGATGATCGAGCCCCCCTTCGACGACTCCCCCCGGCTGCCCGCCGGTTTCCGTTGCGCCTCCATCCACTGTGGCATCAAGCCGTCGGGCGGAGACCTCGCTCTTTTTGCGTCCGATGTACCGGGTGCGGCTGCGGGCGTCTTCACGAAGAGTCTGGTTCCCGGTGCTCCAGTCGTCGTAGGACGAGAGTTGATTCGGCCGGGACGGCTCCAGGCGGTGGTCGTGAACAGCGGGGTGAGCAACGTAGGCACTGGTGCGGATGGGATCCTTCGCGCACGCCGCATGGGTGTCGCGGCGGCCTGGGAGCTCGGGATAGCGCCCGAGCTCGTGCTGATGAGCTCCACCGGGGTGATCGGTGTCCCCCTGCTCGTCGAGCGTATCGAAAGCGCCATGCCCGAACTCGTGGCGGCGCTCCAGCACGATCCGATGCGTGGCGCCGAGGGGATCATGACCACGGACACGCACCCCAAGGCGATTTCCCTTGCGGTGGGATCCGGAGCGTTGACCGTAGTTGCCAAGGGCTCTGGGATGATCGAACCGAACATGGCCACGATGCTCTGCTATGTGATGACCGACGCGGAGCTCGAGCCGTCCGAGCTTGATGCCGCCCTGCGACGGGTCGTGGACGAGACCCTGAACATGGTGTCGGTAGACACGGACACGTCCACCTCAGACACGTGCGTCGCGATCGCGAACGGACGGAGTGGGCCGGTGCCGCGGGCCGTCTTCGAAAGTGCCCTAGGTGCCGCGCTCACTCGCATGGCCGAGATGCTAGCACGTGACGGTGAGGGGGCGAGCCGGCTGCTCAGGGTCACGGTGCGGAGAGCGGCCGATGACGGCGAGGCTCGCCGTATCGCCAAGTCGCTCGTGAACTCCCCTCTGGTCAAGACAATGGTGCACGGAGGCGACCCCAACGTGGGGCGTATCTTGATGGCGGTAGGCAAGTGCATCGATTGCCGGGTGGATCCCGCTCGTTTGGTGGCCACGATCAATGGGGTGACCGTGTTCGACGGAGGTGGTCGCACCGACTTCGACGAGTCGAAGGTGCGGGCTCTCCTGGGGATGGATTCCGTGGACCTCGGCGTGGAGCTGGGTCTGGGGGAGGGGGAGGCGCAGGCGTGGGGTTGCGACCTCACGCCCGGCTACATCACCGAGAACGCGGCCTACTACTCGAGCTGACGAAGCGACGATGGCAGAGCCGGCTGCTGATAGAGGGTTCGCCCCGGGTTGAAGGCTGCTAGTGGTGTTGATGTCCGCAAGGATCTGACACCCACAGCCTAGAGACAGGATCAAGAGACCATGAGACGCACCTTCGGGCCTGGCAGCGCGCTGCTGTTCACGTTGAGCGCTGTCGCTTGTGGCGGGGGAGAGGAGGCTGCGAACCCGCCCACGGTCGAGAGCGTCGTCGCCGACCCCATGATGGTGTTCGTGGCGGATTGGCTCCAAGCCGATAGCGCTGCCGAGACCGTCACGCTCGACGTCATAGCGGGCAAGGACGCAAGCAACAACTACTGGAACTTCAACGGTTATGCGAACGGGAACGTGACCATAACCGTCCCTGAGGGATACACGGTTACGATCAATTTTTCTAACAACGACCCCAACATGGCGCATAGCGTCGGCGTCACCCAAAGGCCGACTGGTCCGTTTTCGGCCACGCCGACTCCGACCCCGGCGTTCCCGGGTGGGATGTCGAACAATCCCACGTCGATAACCGACGCGACCAAGACGGGCGCCACGGAAACGATCACGTTTACCGCCGCTACCGCGGGGGACTATGCCCTGGTCTGCTTCGTCCTAGGCCACGCGACCGGGGGGATGTGGATCAACTTCAGGGTTACGTCGCGCGGTGCTCCGGGCGTCGAGGCGCCCATGGCTGGCTTGTAAGCGTTCTAGATCGCTCGCGATCCGGTTCTGCTTTAGCCCGGCGACATTCCATCTTCCCCGCGCACGTCGTCGTGGGGCGCTCGCAGGTGCACCGGCTCGACCCCACTCCTGCCCGTCCAGAGGTTCATCGTCTCGACGAACACGGAAAAACCCATCGCGAAATAGATGTACCCCTTGGAGATGTGCTGCCCAAAGCCCTCGGCGAGCAGCGACATGCCGATGAGAAGGAGGAACGAGAGGGCCAGCATCTTCACGGTGGGGTGTCGGGACACGAATTCGCTGACCATATCGGCCGCCAGCACCATGAATACGACCGCGATCACGACCGCGCTGACCATGACGCCCACTTGTTCTGCCATCCCCACCGCCGTGATCACCGAATCCAGCGAGAAAACCAGGTCCAGAAGCCCTATCTGCACGACCACGGAGGCGAGCGTGGCCTGGCCGTAGCCGGAAACCGGCCCAGGTCCTTCACCTTCGAGCTTCTCGTGGATCTCCCGCGTCGCTTTGAATAGCAGGAACAACCCGCCTCCCATCAGGATGAGGTCCCGCCCGCTGAACGAGTGTCCCAGGAGCGAAAGCAGCGGTGCGGTGAGCCTCATCACCCAGACGATCGAGAAGAGCAAGGCGATGCGCGTGAGCATGGCGATCGCGAGTCCGAGCCGCCGAGCCCGTGCGCGTTGGTCGGCCCTGACCTTCTCCGAGAGGATGGAGATGAAGATGATGTTGTCGATCCCGAGAACGATCTCGAGGACCGTGAGGGTGGCGAGGGCTATCCACGCCTCCGGTTGTGAGATCCAGTCCATGCGCGCTTCCCCTCTCTGCTGGGGGCTTCCGGGGACGGCTGAGCGATCCGAAAAGTATAGTGTCCGGCCGACCCCGCGTGCGCCGTGACACCAAGGTGTGTCTCGCTCCCCCCCCTCGCGCGTCACCCGGGACGGAAGCGTCATCCTCACCGGAGGTCTCCGTGATCACACTTTCTTGCCTGCGAGGCGCTGCGGGCTTCAGAGCCGCCGCTCCCCCGGCCAGCCCCGCTCAAGCCCAGGGCGCTAGTGCGGTCGCGGTGGCCGCGCGCGCACGTCTGATGCGTGACGCCTCCAAAGCTTCCGAGGTAGACGTGGTTGCGGGTGAGTTCCAGGCGCGGGCCGAGGCGCCGCCCGGGGTGCGCATGTTGGGGGGCCGGCTCTTCCAGGAGAAGGACGGGGTATAGACAGAGCCAGCGTCCTCCGACCTTCTTCCCCTGGTCACCGTGAAACTGTTCAGCCGCGCCTGGTTCGACTTGCTGGCTGCCCTGCCGGAGCTGGGCCCCGCCGCGCGGGAGCTTGGCCGTCTGGAGATGGCCGGTGCCGGGCTTCGCCTGTGCGTGGACACGGAAGGTCTGGATCAGCTTCCGGCCGATCGGTTGGCCCGCTTGGTCCGTGACTTCCGTGGCACGCGATGAACGATTGGAGCGCGATCTACCGGTCGGTCTTTCCGGACCTCATCCGGTTCCTCCACCGCAAGGTGTGGGATGAGGAGCGGGCGCGTGATCTGGCGCAGGAGGCGTTCGTACGCGCGCTCAGGGAGGAGCCGGAGAAGCCGCGCCCCTTCCTGTTCGCGGTGGCGGCGAACCTGGCCCGCGACGAAGCGCGCACGGTGATCCGCCGCAGGCGGCACCTGGCGCTCCTCCAGGGTGGGCTCGAGGAGGCGTCGCCGGCAGACCTCGAAGGCGAGATGGTTCGGGCTGAGCGCGGCTCTCGGGTACGCGAGGCCTTGGAGTGCTTGAGAGAGCGAGACCGTGAGGTCTTGCTCCTGTGGGATGGCGGAATGAGCTACGGCGAGATTGCGGCTGAGACCAGACTGGCGCGGGGTGCGGTGGGAACGACGCTGGCCCGCGCGAGGAAGCGGCTTGTGGACGCGTACGAGCAAGGAGCTAGGGATCGTGCGGCACGTAGCTGAGGGCGAGCTGCACGCCTGGCTGGACGGATCTCTGGACCAGCTCGGGAACGAGCGCGCGTCCGAGGTGCGGGAGCACTTGCGGAGCTGCACGGAGTGCCAGGAGGAGCTTGCGGTCGAGGAGGCGTTCAGAGCGCGCGCCATCGAAGTCCTCGCGCTCGCGGCTCCCGGAGCGGTGGCTACGCCCCCGTTCGAGGCCCTGGTTGAACGGGCACGCGTCGTGCCGAGCGAGGGGCTGGAAACCCGGTCGCGCATCTCACGCACGGCCCGGCTCGGATGGGCAGCGACGGTGGTTATCGCGCTCGGAGCCGGCTGGATGGCGCGTGAGCTGGGGCTGCGCCCCAGCGTGGACAGCGAGGGAGTGAGCACGAATGGCGTGACCCCAGCGCTGCCCCGGGCGGCGGAGCCGACGGTGGTCGCTCCGACTGAAGCCGCGCTGGGAGTAGCGGCCCAACCCGGTTCCCCAGAGCGCGAGGAGGTGGGGGAGCTCCCGCGCCGGCGTAGCGTCCCAGCCGCGCCACCGCCGGAAACCCAGGGAGTCCCGGTTGCCGTCGCCCCGACCGATGCGCTCGAGAGCGCTGGCGCGGGTGCGGGATCCGCGAAGGCTTCGGCTGTGACGTTCGCCGAGGTGGACCCGGCATCGCTCTCCGGCGCCGTCCGGATCGAGCCACTGCGAGACGCACCCCGCGATCTGCCGGAGGTCGCACCTTCCGCGCCGCCTAGGAGGGCGGCCGACGAGCAGCCTACGAGCGGGGACCATTTTTCGCGCGCGCGCACGGCCAGCGCCGTACCGCGGAGCGAAGTCCTCCGGCAAGACTGGGCCACGTCCCCCGTCGTTTCCGGGGCGAGGGTTCCCGCTTTCGGCGTCGATCGTGCCCGGGACAGCGCGGGCATCCAGGGCGGCGCGGCAGTGACCACGGAGGCCGATCCCGAGGAGGGGGTGGGACTGATTGTGGTGGACCTTCCCGTGCTCCGGGTCGAATGGACGGAGATGAGCCCAGGTCGCCCGGAGCTCCGCGTCCTACAGCGTCTTGCGTCGGGGGACACGCTCGAGATCCGTTTCGTCCGCTCGGGCGGGGCCGCAGCCGACAGTGTGGACGACCCACTCGCCCCGGTGGTGAGCGCTCCCCTCCGTCAGGGTTGGAGCCAAGTGGTGCTGGTGCACAGGGACGGGTGGCTCGTCGCACGGGCTCGGCTGGCGCGCGATGAGCTCGAGTTGCTTGTGGGCCGGGCGGGGGTAATCAGCCGCTAGTCACCCTATAGGCTTGGCAGTCATGACATTAGTGAAGTATATCATTTATTTAATGGGTATATTTCACGAGCCACTCCCTCTACACTTCCTCTCCTTTCCGCGGCGCCGCATCGTGGCGCTCCTTCGGCTCGACGACCGTACGGTCGCCTAGCTGGCCCGCGAGCTAACGGTGTCGACCAGCGCTGTGCGCAGCCGTCTAACGGCGCTCGAGCGGGATGGCGTCGTCGATCAGGGGAGTGTCCGGCGCGAGTCCGTTGGCAAGCCGGCGCGAATCCATCGCCTCTCGATGGCGGGCGAAGAGCTCTTTGCCCGCGCCTACGCTGCTGGCCTTCTTGGACTTGCTCGGGGAGTGGAACGGAACCGAAGGGTTGACCGAGGTTCTGAGCGCGGTTGGCGCGCGCCTGGGAGCCGGTCCAACAGGCGGAGGGCCAGCCGGGGCGCTCCGGGCGCTCGACGCGGACGTGACTTCGGACCAAGGGGACGGACAAGTCATGCTCGTGGTGTCCGGCTGGCCGCTGCCGTTGCCGAGAGACCAGGGCTGTGCGGCCTGATGACGGCGTTCGTCTCGGCGGCGGGCACAGCCGCGAGCGAGCGCTGCGACCGGGCCGGCGCGCGGCCCCGGTGCCGCTTCGCGCTGTCCGACCCGACCACATGCGCTCAGCCTTGACCTGGGTCGGGCTCGTGTTCGGAGCGTGGCTCCTCTGGGGGCTCGTGCTCTTCCTCGGACACCGCCGCATGATCTTTCCTGGGAGGGACGCGCTTCCCCTGCGTGAGGGGGAAACGCTCCACGGTGCCCAGCTGCACAGGCTGGTGATCCATGGAGCGGTCGTGGAAGCCTGGTGGTTGCCCGCGGCGCCGGGGACCCCCCGTCCCGGGCCGGCTGTACTTTTCACGCACGGCAACTACGAGTTGGTCGACGAATTGGTCGACTCCTTCGGAGCCCTTCAAAGAGCGGGGGCGGGCGTGCTGTTGATGGAATACCCTGGGTATGGCCGCTCCACCGGCGTAGCCACAGAGGCCTCGGTGACCGCCGCGGCAGTGGCCGCCTGGGACCTCCTGGCCTCGATGCCGGGAGAGGTCGACTCCACACGCATCATCGCGTTTGGGCGCTCGGTGGGCGGGGGTGCCGCGTGCGCACTCTCCCGCCAGCGGCCGATCGCGGCGCTGGTCCTGAGCTCGGCTTTTACCGACATACGCGCCTACGCGCGCCGCTATCTGCTGCCGGGCTTTCTGGTGCGCCATCCCTTCGACAACGAGCAGGCCGTGCGCGCGTTTCGAGGTCCCGTGCTCGTCCAGCATGGCACCCGGGACACGACCGTTCCTTTCTCCCACGGTGAGCGCCTGGCCGCCGTCGCGGCAGATGGCCGATTCCTTCGCTATGACTGCGGCCACGACGATTGCCCGTGGGACCGCATGATGGCTGACATCACCGGTTTCCTGCGCAGGCAAGGCATCATCCTAGCACCTGCCGGATCCCCCTGATGGGAACCCCGAGGGAAGGAGCGGGGTCGGGTATTGGCGTGCGTGCGACTCCTGTCACATCACGACTCTTCATGCGCTCTTCGTTCTACTTAGCGCTCGCTCTGCTTGCGGGGTGCAGCGTG
>Ga0114996_10002986_pt1 | contig 21414 bp, 16 predicted proteins | sample ArcticOcean_MG_C_4_FD_87039 | JGI IMG/M metagenome (GOLD analysis project Ga0114996, IMG submission 87039) | Marine microbial communities from western Arctic Ocean - ArcticOcean_MG_CB4_134 | ecosystem: Environmental > Aquatic > Marine > Oceanic | place: Arctic Ocean: Canada Basin | collected... | reverse complement strand
GTTCACGTGGTCGAACACCAACCGGACTGCCCGTTCGCGGACCTCTGGGGAATACCTCTTCCTGTTTGTCATGACTCTATCCTCTCAAGAAATAGAGTCTCCGGCAAGTCCGGGGTGATTCAAACGGCACGTTGAGCCATCGGGGCCCCAAAAGCTTCCGAAGCAACCGAGTTTCAGAAAGTCCACCGCCCAGATAATCCAGTGACCTATAGATCCCTACACATCCTTCTGATTGTCCTTCTCCTGGCCCTCGACGTTGTCATGATCAATCTCGCGGGCGTTGGAGCGTTCTGGTTGCGGTGTCGCACGGGGCTTTTCGAAGAGGTTGACGCGCGGTCGTCGGATTTGACGCGTCAGTCGGTTCTTTTATGGGGGATCGGGAACAGTGGCCGTTACCGTTCCGGAAACGCGACTGGCGACGCCTCCGACTGGATGTCATTTAACGAAGGGGCATTGACAACGCCGGTTTCGGAGGATGTCGGCTCAATTCCTGTTTCGTGGATCGAGGTTGACCTTGGAGGCCAATGCCGGGTCGATGAGATTCACCTGGCGACGGAGAATGTAGACCCTTCTCTAGTTCGATTCTCGCCTCCGGCAGGTGCGAAGGTATCCTATGGGGTAGGCGCGCTGAAGGTTGTGCCAGAAGACGAACAGGTCTCGGATTTCCGATTGGATATAGGATCGCTCAGCCACGTCTCGGCACTCCGGATCCTCGGTTCGAATCCGAAAATGCCCCGAATCCTTTCACCCCCCGCCATTCGCGTCCCTCAGCGTCCCTACGAATACCTGCTTGTGGTGTGGAATGCGGCGGCACTTTTTGGTCTTCTGTTCGCTGGTGCCTATCGACTTACCCGATCTCTGGAACTTCTGGACGATCTGCTTCTCGTCGTCAAAGCCACGGCCACGGCCATGGTGGTGGTTATCGTCATTCTTTTCCTCCACAGAGGATACCAGGAGTTCACCTATACGGGGTTTGAGTTCTCAAGGTTGGTAGTAATCTTCGGTTCCATTTTCTCAGTTTTCCTCCTGACTGCAAATCGTGCGATAGTTGATGTCATCCATACCCAGTTTCTCAAGCATGGCGTTGGTATTCGAAAAGTTCTTGTCGTGGGCGCCGGGCCGGTAGGTCAGAGGATCGTGGAGCGGCTACGAAAGCACTACTGGCTGGCATACGAGCCGATCGGCTTCGTGGACGATACGGCAGGGCTACAAGGTCAGACCTTCCAAGGGTTGACGGTTCTTGGAGGGACAAACCGATTGCCCGAACTGGCAGAGGCAGCCGGTACCCGGGATGTCATCGTTGCACTTCCCAATTCGTCCCACAAGACGATACGCGACATCGTCGGCCGCTGCCAACAGGTGAATCTGCGGTTTCATATCCTTCCAGATCTGTTCGAGGTAATCAGCAGCGACGTTCGGATCGGGGCAATTGACGGCGTACCCATTCTGGACCTGGACGACCACTACCTGGGCGAGTGGGATCGGTTTCTAAAGCGAGGGCTGGATGTAACCGCTGTTCTGGTGGGTGGTGTTCTCATTTCTCCAGCCTTGGCGATATTCGCACTTCTGATAAAACTCTCTTCCCAGGGGCCGATTCTTTACACGCAAGCGCGGGTTGGGGAGCATGGAAAATCCTTCGAATGCTATAAATTCAGAACAATGTGGGTCGTATCGAGGGAAGAGGAGAAGAAGGAGAGGGAGCAAGCTTATCAGGAACTTGTAGAAGGGCGGACGTCCGGCAAAATAGTAAATGAAAACCGGGTGACTGCTGTTGGGCGGTTCTTGAGGAAGTTTCGGTTGGACGAACTACCCCAACTGCTCAATGTCCTTAAGGGTGACATGAGCATCGTGGGCCCCCGTCCTCCCATTCCCTATGAGGTTGAGAACTACAACTCCTGGCATATGGAGCGGTTCAAGGGCAAGCCGGGCATTACCGGGTTGTGGCAGGTAAGCGGTGGATCCGATCTCTCTTTTGAAGAGATGGTAAGGCTCGATATCTTTTACTTGAAGAGCTGGTCCCTATGGCTGGACCTGAAGATTGTGCTGAGGACAGTGCCGGTGGTGTTGGGAGGAAGAGGGGCTTAAGAAGAAGAGGGTGAAGGCGGAGAAGTATCGGAAGTCACAGAAGTTTTCCCCATCTCCGGGGGACAGGGGTGCTGTTACCTGACGATGTAACTTGACCTCGCAACCTATCTGACATTCGCGTGCGCGCAACCAAAGTCAAATGTCCAAAACCGATTCGATACGCATAGCCGTCATCGGCGCCGGGTACTGGGGCCCGAACCTGGTCCGCAACTTCAGTCACCTGACAGGTAGCCGGGTGACAATGGTCTGTGATCTGGACCGTGGCCGGTTGGACCATCTGAAGGAGCTCTATCCGGCTATTCGCGTCAGCCAGGACGCGGCTGATGTGATGTCAGATCCTGAAGTCGACGCTGTTTGCGTGGCAACCCCTGTCGCTTCGCATTACGCTATGGCGAAAGCGGCGCTTCTGGCCGGCAAGCATGTGCTGGTTGAGAAACCGCTCACAGCGTCACTGGCTGAAGCTCGTGAACTCGTCCAAATCGCGAAGGAGCAGGGCCTCATCCTTCTGGTGGATCACACGTTTCAGTATTCCCCAGCGGTGGAGAAGGTAAAGGAGATTGTTCGAAGCGGGGAACTTGGCGATGTCTTCTATGTGAGTATGAGTCGCCTGAATTTGGGTCTCTTCCAGAAAGACATTAACGTTGTATGGGATCTGGCACCGCACGATGTTTCCATTTTGAACTATGTGCTGGAAACTCTGCCCGATACAGTCTCTGCTCAGGGCAATTCGAATATTCTGCCCGGGATCGAAGATGTAGCGATGGTGACGCTGACGTATCCTGAGAACATCATCGCTTACCTGCACGTAAGCTGGCTGGACCCGAGCAAGATCCGTCGATCGACGTTCGTCGGCAGCAAGAAGATGCTGGTATACGACGATGTTGAGCCGCTGGAAAAGATCAAGATTTACGACAAAGGAGTGGATGGCCCGCGGCATTACGATACCTTCGGCGAATTCCAGTTCTCGTACCGTTACGGCGATATCTATACGCCCTACCTGGACAGTACCGAGCCTCTGCAGGTAGAGTGCCTACACTTCCTGGAGTGTGTTCGGGGAACGGCATCGCCGCGAAGCGGTGGTGAAGACGGGTTGAACGTCGTGCGGGTTTTGGAAGCGGCTCAGAGATCGTTGAAGAATGGAGGATCAAGGGAGAAGCTCAAGTAGAAAGAAGGCGATAACGACGGTTCAGTGGAGGAAGTGCAGATGGAAATCCGCTTCCCGAACCTCATTCGTCTTTCATTTCTCCGAGCTCCCTCAAACTTGACATGGCTAACCAGATTTTCGACAACGTGACGTTGGGCGGCGGCTCGATCGTTCATCCTCCTTCGATCCTAGGCTTTCCTCCCAGAGGAAAGTCGGAGGGTGAATTGGCCCTCGTTATCGGAGATGAAGCGATCATTCGTCCATTCACGACGATATACGCCGGGACGACAATCGGGAATCAATTCCAGACGGGTCAGGGGACGTCTATACGCGAAGACAACGAGATCGGAGATGATGTCAGCGTAGGAACTCATGCCGTTCTGGAGTTCCGCAACCGAATCGGAAATCACGTTCGGATCCATACGGGTTGTTTCCTGGAAGACGTAAAGGTTGGTGACCATGTCTTCATTGGGCCTCGAGTGGTCTTTACGGATGATCCGCACCCAATGGGCTGTCCCCACTACCTGGAATGCGCGGGTGGAGCTACCGTTGAGAGCTACGCCAAGATAGGCGCCAACAGTACCATCCTTCCGGCGGTTCGAATCGGGGAGCATGCCCTGATTGGTGCCGGATCCGTTGTGACAAAGGACGTGCCGGAACGGGCGGTCGTTGTGGGGAACCCCGCGAGGCAAATCGGAACGATCGATGACCTGGTTTGCCCCCCCGGGTTTTTCAGCAGGCCGTACGTCTGGGAGCCTTACGAAAAGAGTGGGTGAGTCCAACCTCGTGGGCTGGAGAAGTGCGGGAAAGTTGGCTTGCCATAGACGTCCGGGCCATTGACTACGATGGCCCAAGTTCGCCGGGAACCGTCACCCCCATTGACCGAGAGAGCTTTTGGGGGCGGGGTCTCCATATTTCATCTCCTTTCCCTGATCTCTGCCAGTGTCCCCAACTCCGTGACTCAATCCAACACAATTGATGCCGTGCTGCGAGGAGGCCTTGTCCTCCTTTTCTCCTTCGTCTCGCTGGTGCCGCATCGGTATCTGCCTCTCGCTGACTGGACGGCTGCGAGGTGGGGGCCGGAGATTCTGGTGTGTCTTCTTCTCGCAGCGACCCTCACCAAGCGATGGAGAGCAATTCCTTCGTTCTTTCTACTCCTTCCTCTTCTTATCCTTGCGATCATTAATGGTGCGAGTGCTCTGGCCAGTGAAGATCCGTCTTTGGGGATCTCCAGGGAGATCTACTATCTTCTGACGGGTGTCTGTCTTTGTTTCGTTTGCTGGACTGTGTTCAACGCACGCGGGAGGCTCTTTCTTTCCTGCGGTGTTCTGCTTGCATCTGTTGTCGCATTGATCGGCCTGCTCGAGTTCCTGGGTGCGAGACATCTGATTTATCCTGGCGCCTTCGAAACCACGAATCCTCTCTATGCTCGATTGGTCTCGGGCCAGGAAGACTTTGGCCGACGCGTTCTGAGCACGGTAGGCCACCCGGTCTACCTCGGCGCCTATCTGGTGCTTTTCGTTCCGCCTGCTATTTCGTTTGCCCGATTCAGCAGGGGATCGTGGACCGGGGTTGTGCGGCTGGTTGGGGTAGCAGCACTTGTCGTGGGGCTGATGCTGACTTTCAGCCGCGGCGCCTGGGCGGGTGGAGTGCTGGGAATCCTGATTTACTTTCGAGGAAGCGTAGGTAGCGGTACATGGAAGACGGCAGCCGTGGTCGCCGGTCTTGTGGTCACAGTTCTCAGTTTCGACAGCGTCTGGGAGACGCTTGAGGAGCGACAGACCTGGCTTCAGGTGAGGACCTTCCAAGAAAGTCAGCGGGGGGTTGCGTACGCTCAGGCAACGGGGGTCATGCTGGAACAGCCTCTATTGGGCGTGGGTGCGGCCCACTACCGCCACCTGGCCGGTCGTCATGGGGACTACGACGATACTCCCGATAACATGTACCTTCGGGTGTTTGCCGAAAACGGTGTCGCTGGTTTTTGTGTCCTTTCTGCCGTTTTTCTTGGGGTCGCCCGTTTCCTTCAGAATGGATCCAGGCGTCTGGTGGAGATCGGCGATATCCAAGGCAGCGACCTGTGCCACGCTGTATTAGCTGGTTTGTGTGGGTTCTGCCTGGACATGGTAACTTGCGACGCCCTCGCCTTTCCGTTGACGCGGATGGCGTTCTGGATGGTGGTAGGGGTGGGGCTGGCATTGGCAGGGACGTGCAGAGCGGAGTTGAAGCAAGGCTCTGATTTGGTTCCTTTTTTACAGCCTAAGACCGACTTGGGGATACGCGCAAGGTTCTTGCGTCACCCGGGTTAGATGTCCAGATCGAAGCGGTTATAGGCGTAAGTGTTGGGTTTTTTTACCAGACTGAGCGAGAATGCTAACCTTTGGACATCCTAAACTGCATAGACCTCCAATGAATCGCAGCAACGCCCAGATTACGGTTCACTCCTGCCTCCTCCTTCTGCTGCTGGCTGGCCTATGGAATGTCAGTCTCTTGAGCTGGACAGAGACCCTGCGTCTCTTGTTGATTGAGGCCGGACTATCTTTTTTGTATATCCGCTACCGAGAGCTTCTTGTTGAAGACGTACAGATCAGGAGAGGCGCTTCAGTTGTGCTTGCTTTGGTGGCGGCATTTGTGGTTACCCAGTTCGATCCTGCCACGGCTTCGGTCCATTTCCAGGCATCCCCGCCGAGACTGAACGCGTATTTCGTTGTTTCGACTATCCTGATTGCGACTATGGGATTGGTTTCGGTTCTGGCATACCCCCGGACACTCGCGTGGAGTCGGTCCAGCACCCTTGACCGGATCGTTCTGGTAACAATTGGAATAGCCGCAGTTCTATCCGCGGGATCCAGATGGATTTTGGATGAAGCTGTCGATTCTGACTTCGTACTTGGTGTAATGAAGCTGTTGAGCTACGCCTTGATCTGGATAGCACTCACCCGGGTCTATGGGGATAACGAATGGATTCCGGCTGGCGGATCCATACCGGACGTTCTGAAGCGCCAGTGGTTGACTCCTTTTGTCTTGCTAAGTGCTCTGCTTATTCCTGCCATTTTCAGCGGAGGCTACCGCAGTCTCGCTGTGATCCACTACGTTGGAGAGGGAGAGAGGCACTTCCAGGCTGAGGACTGGGATTTGGCGGAACGATCCTATGCTGCGGCTGCCGATCTCAACCGGGTTGTCGATCTTGGAACTGCACGAGATCGCACGCTGGAGGATCTTGCTGTTCTACGCTTGCGATCGGGGAAGAAAGGGGAAGCGGCTCCTCTGATAGCAAGGCTTCGATCTACTACATACGATGCAGCAGAGTCCGACGAGAAGACGGGCGATGTGTATCTCAGGTCAGGCGATTGGAGTGATGCTGCGCGCTACTATCAACGAGTGCTCGATGAACGAGGGAAGGACTCGGGCGTTATCGACAGATTGGGGGAGGCCTACCTGCGAATGCAGGATTCGAGGCGTTTCCTCGAACTTGCCAATACTTACGGCCGGGTTCCCCACGTTGAAGTGGTTTCGTTCGACCAGATGATATTCCTGGGCAATACCCATTTCTACCGCAGTGATTTCAAAGAAGCAGCCGAGTACTTCAGGCGAGGCCTACAGATGAAGCCGCGAGATGCCTACGCCGAGTACAAGGTCGGCCGAGCACTGCTGGCCGGTGGAGATGCACGAGCCGCGAAGGTGCAGTTCGAGAACGCGATTGAGCTTGAGCCCGACTTCGCGGATGCCTATTACCGGCTGGGTGACAGCTACGAGCAGCTTGGCGAACCTGTGAAAGCGAGAGGTTTCTACCAGAAGACGGTGGATCTGCTGCCGAATCACCTGGACGGACTGATGAAGCTCAGGGAGGGGAAAGGCAAGGGTGGTTGAAACAGTGAAACTGTGAGCATCGGACCTGCAAGCTGGTTCGCGTCCAGCGAAATACGAGTGATAGGGTAAGAAAATGCCCCCCGGGGGAATGCCGGGGGGCAAGCCTATGTACGGGATATCTGAGGGCTCGAACGAGATCGCCACGCCCACGCGAAGGCGGCGTTGGGCTCGCAATGACATGGGCGGCAGGAAGAGGCTCGCCCTCAGGCAGGAGCCTGAGGGCGAGGGGTGAAGCGTTCGGGTGGGCTGTAGGGAACTTACAGTCCGTTGTAGCCCCGCTCGTCGTGGAGGGAGATGTCGAGGCCGGAGACCTCTTCCTCGTTGGTGACGCGGAGGCCGATGGCGGCGTCGACGATTTTCAGGAGGATGAGCGACAGGATGCCGCTGTAAACGAGGGTGAAGACGACGCTGATGAGCTGGGCGGTGAACTGGCTGCCGATGGTCATCCCTTCGGCCAGGCCGACGCCGCCGAAGCTTTTGGAGACGAAGATGCCTGTGAGCAGGGCGCCGACGATGCCGCCGATGCCATGGACGCCGAAGGCGTCGAGCGAATCGTCGTAGCCGCATTTCCGTTTGAGCGTGGTAGCGCCCCAGAAGCAGACAATGCCTGAGACGATACCGATGACAAGGGCGCCGGGAACGCCGACGCTGCCCGAGGCGGGAGTGATGGCGACGAGGCCGGCGACGGCGCCGGTGACGGTGCCCAGCGCGCTGGGCTTCCCATTCTTGCCCCATTCGACGAACATCCAGGTAAGGGCGGCGGCGGCCGTGGACACCTGGGTGACGAGCATGGCCATTCCGGCGGTGCCGTTGGCGGCCAGGGCGCTCCCGGCGTTGAAGCCGAACCAGCCGACCCAGAGCATCGATGCGCCGACGACGGTAAGCGTGAGGTTGTGCGGCGGCATTGGCGTTTGAGGATAGCCCTGTCTGCGCCCAATGACGAGGGCGGCCATGAGGGCGGCGACTCCGGCGTTGATGTGGACGACGGTGCCGCCGGCAAAGTCGAGGACGCCCAGGTCACCGAAGAAGGAGCCGTCTCCGCTCCAGGCCATGTGGCAGACGGGGGCGTAGACGATGACGGACCAGAGGGTCATGAAGAGGAGCATGGCGCTGAACTTCATCCGCTCGGCGAAGGCACCGACAATAAGAGCGGGTGTGATGACGGCAAACGTCATCTGGAACATGATGAAGACGGTCTCAGGAATTGTACCGGAGAGGCTGGATACGCCGACGCCGGCCAGGAACGCCTTGCCGAAGCCGCCGGCGAAACTGTTGAAGTTGGTGACCCCCGCTTCCATCCCGGTGGTATCGAAGGCGATGCTGTAGCCGATGACGACCCAGATGATGGTCATAAGGGCTGTCAGGGCGAAGCACTGCATCAGCACCGACAGGACGTTCTTCACCCGGACCAGGCCACCGTAGAAGAGGGCGAGGCCAGGAATGGTCATGAAGAGGACGAGGGCGGTGGCTGTGAGCAGCCAGGCTGTATCTCCCGAATCGAGCGTGTCGGCAGCTGCTGTTCCCGCAAGACAGGGGAGCAGCAGAACCGTTAGAGCAACTATGCGAGAGCTGTATCGGACCATCATTCAGATTCCTCCCTACGACCGGTCTCGGCAGGCGTGATCGCACCCCGGAGTGAGACTCGGAATCAAGAAGCGGCAGTGACGAAGATGGAGCTGTTTTGGTACGGCAGGAAGTTCTACAGCGCTTCCGGCCCGGTTTCACCGGTCCGTATGCGAATGGCCTGATCGAGGCTGGTGACAAAGATCTTGCCGTCACCCACATTGCCGGTCTTGGCGGCTCGCTCAATGGCGTCGATGGCCGGTTCAATCTGGCTGTCGTCCAGGGCGATTTCCAGTTTCACCTTGGGTAGGAAGTCGATGACGTATTCAGCGCCTCGGTACACCTCTCTGTGCCCTTTTTGACGGCCGAAGCCGCGCGCTTCGGTAACGGTCATTCCCTGCACCCCGATCTCCGCCAACGCCTCACGGACGTCGTCGAGTTTGTGTGGCTGTATGACGGCAGCAATGAGCTTCATTAGGGAATCCTCCAAAAGGCAGTTGTGAGGCAGCACAGAATCAGCTGTCATTAGTCAGCGGTCAGACAAGCCAGACCAAGCAAGAACAGGGCGAGAATCTGAATCAGCAGCAGAATCGCGATAACGCAAGACCACCACTGGATGGTGGCGCGGATATTCTAACTCCAATTGCGAGGGCGTGTCAAGCCAAATGGAGGTAAGCGGGAGATCGACCGTAGGGCTTTGACTCCTTGTTGCAGGCGGGATATATTCGCCGCTATGGAAACTGAGATTCTGCCCTCTGCTTCAGAAACGATTCGGCGGAAGCTGCATGAGGCTTACTCGCCGGGCGGGTACGACAACAGGGATCTTTGGGCAGGCAATCTGTCGGTAACGGTCGACACCATTCCCTATCCGGCCTATCTGGCCCGGGCGTTCGTGGGGCATCAGACTCCGTCTGCTGCCGCCCGAGTGAAGGTGGAGCTCTATGTTTCGGATGTCGATCCGCTGGACGTTCAACCTCAGGATTTGGTCGCTCGACTCTGGACCGATGTGAATGAACGGGGCACGACATCCGCAGAAGCTGGTTACGAGGAGGCGTTCGGGCATGCTGCCACAATGTCCCTTGTAACGGATGCCTCTGGGCGGCCCTTTCTTGCAGGCAACAACCTGGTCTATGAGTCGGCACCGTTTGAGGTTACTCAGACTGGGGTTTTCAGCTATTCAGCCTCGTTTTCGGCTGACGGACTCGACGCCGATGACCCCGCGAAGTCCTGGGTGGCTCTGAACGATATCGCCCACAACAAAGATGGCGTGATCTGCGCTTCCCCCGATTGGGTGCGTACGTGTCCTTCCATAGCAGAGGTGTGCGTCCGGAAAACAGGCGCTCGGTTGGAAGACGGCCGATTCATCAGTGGAACCTTCAGCGCCGTTACCGAACAGCTTGATCAGATCCCGGCCGATATCATCTATCTGCTTCCTTTCTTCGAACCGGGGTTTATCGATTCCGGCACAGGAGAAGACGTCCGGAAGGGGGAGTTGGGAAGCCCCTATGCAGTCCGCGATTTCTTCCGAATCGACCCGGACCTGGTCTCCGTCGTTTCCGCCGGGGACATGAGTCGACTGGCGTCGGAGGGGCTTATTACGGAGCAGGACCTGTCGGATCTTGCTCTGGACGATCCACCACCCGGCCTTGACGATCCGGGACGGTTAGCGGAGGCGCTGGGGGAGCAGGGGGTCGTCCAGCTGCTCGGGCGGGCTGAGTTGCGACGCCTGGTCTCCCGCGCTCACGAGCTTGGGAAGCGGGTGATCTTCGACCTGGTGCTCAAGCAGACGAGTCGAGACTGCCCCCTTATCGACACCCATCCTGAATGGTACGTGATGGATGAGGCAGGCAGGCCACAGATCCATCAGATCGCGTGGCTGATCTATTCCGACGTGGCCTTGCTGGACCTGACTTTCAACCGCCCGCTTCAGCACTATCTGGCGTCGATCGCTCCGTACTGGATCGAGCGCTGCGGCTTCGACGGCGTGCGGATCGACGCCAGCCAGACGATTGACCGACCCTTCCTGAAGGAGATCAAGAACCGGATTCACCTGGCGAAACCGGACGCCCTTGTTCTGGGGGAGACCCTCTGCGCGCTGGACGAATCGAAGGACATTCCGGTGGACATGGTCTACGCCCTACTGGTCGATTTCCATCGGGACGTGCAGACAGCCACACCCTACATCGACTTCCTCGAGCAGACGAGCGGTAGCTTTCCACCGCGAACGCTGGCGCTGGCCTATTTCGAAAACCACGACAGTCCTCGGGCGACGGCGATCTGGCGGGAGCGTTTCCTCAATCTGCTGGTGGAGGATGAACGCGCTCACCTGATCTGGCAGAAACGATGTGCCGTTGAGCGGCCGGAAGTCTGCATGGCGCTCCTCCGGAACCTTCAGGCGACCCTAATCAACGTGACGGCAGGTTCTGCAGGGCATACCAATCTGGCGTACGGGCTGGAGATGGGAACGTGGTATGGTGAGGAGGCGCCCACCGATTTCGAGCATACGACGCTGCAGCGACCCGAGCAGGCGGAAGAACCGCCCTATACGCTCCTGGTGGAGGCATACGGTCGCCTCGCCGATATGGTCGGAAGTCTGAAGGTTCACCAGACCGGGAACATCTATTTTCACCGTAACACATTCAAAGGCGGCGACCCTGAAGACCGCGTGCTTGCCTATTCTCGCACCTCCGGCGACGAGGCGCTGTTGGTTGTCCACAACCTGGACCCGGTCGAACAACGGAGTGTGACGCTTCCCCTGAGAGAGGTCCCAAGTCTTCGATTTGCAGCCAGAGTCGAGGTCATCATGGATACGGCGGCGTGGTTGCAGGTGGATGGGGAGGCGGAGGTCAGGGCGATGGGGGAGAGGGTGGAAGTTACCGTAGGGCCGTTGGGAAGTGTGGCGGTGAGGGTGTGAGGGGGCTGAAGGAGCGACCCGTATATGGGCAACAAGGCCAGCTTCAGTGGGAACCTTTTCCTGCTATACGACCAGAACATCAGACGTACGCGCCAGGAACTTGATTCGAACGAAATTGAGGGGGAGAGAACAGAGTTTATGAATCGACCACCGGAGTCATCGACACGTGTTTCACACGAGGATCTGCACGCCTTCGTAAGCCGAGCCTGCCAGACGGTGGGGCTTCCGGAAGACAAGGCTGAGCTGCTTGCACGGATGTTGTCGGGCAACGATCTGCGCGGCGTGTTCAGTCACGGGACGCAACAGATTTGTACGTACGCACGGTTGATGCGCGACGGGACTTTGAACAGCCGACCCGAAGTCCGAATCGTTAAAGAATCACCTGTGAGCGCTCTGATGGACGGTGATGGAGGGCTGGGATATTTCCCCGCGCACGAGGGAACCCGTAGGGCGATCGAGAAGGCGAAGGCTGAGGGGATGGCGGTGATGATGACGCGCAACCATGGCCACTTCGGGGCAGCGGGGCTCTATTCACGGATGACGATCGAGCACGATTTGATCGCCTTCGTGACATCTGGGCATCAGCTGCATCTGAAACCTGGTCGTTCGGTTTACGACGCAGGGGGTGGATCTCCAATGTCCTTTTCTGCACCTACGGGCGAAGAAGATCCTGTCGTGCTGGATTTCGGTACCATGCACGACCTGTATGGCGGCAGTGACCACCGCAAACAGCTTGTTGAGATGGCTCCCGGGCTGGTGCTGCGATGCATTGGCCAGGGCGTGATCTGCCAGAGTTGGGGCGGGCTGCTGGCCGGAATTCCGTTGGACGCGACGAAGGCTAACCGGGCGTTCGAGGGTGCGAACCAGGGTTCGATGGTAATTGTGATGCGGATCGATCTCTTTTCGGAGCCGGCGGATTTCAAGCGGGAGATGGACGCCTACGTTCGGGCAGTGCGAGATCTTGAGCCGCTTCCCGGGTTCGACAGGAGCATGCTGCCCGGAGGCCCAGAGGCAGAACGCGAGCGCTGGTATCGGGAGGAGGGCGTGCCGGTAAGCGATCGCCACAAGGAGCAGTTCGAGAAGCTGGCGGATGAGTTGGGGATTAAGGTGCCGTGGTGAGCTTCGCTATCGCCATGAGCGAGGTTGCCACGGTAGCCCGTGAGGCGATCTCGCAATGACGGGCTTAGGAGGTGAGCACCTACTTGGGTGACCTCGTAATGGCGCGAAGAAAGGGCTTGCGGGTACCTACTTAACCGTCTTATTTTTCAGGGCGTTCAACAGACCTTCACTCGATCGGCAACAGGCGAATTATGGCTAAAGGAATGCTGTCGTCTTCCATAGGGAAGAAGCTGGGCATGGCCCTGACCGGCCTTGCGATTTACGGCTTCCTGATGGGGCATCTGGCGGGGAACCTTCTTCTGTTCAAGAACGACGGCGGAGAGGCGTTTAATGCCTATTCGGAATTCCTGATTAATCATCCCCTGCTGATTCCGATGGAAATCGGCCTGGTTGCTATCTTCGTGCTGCATATCGTTCTGGCGATCAGCGTGAGTCGGGAAAACCGACGTGCGCGGCCCGATGGATACGCCACGAAGAGCAAGGCGGTGGGTGGGCGCAGCTTCGCCTCCTATACAATGCTCTATTCGGGCATTCTTATATTGATTTTCGTTCTTCTCCATCTATATACGTTCAAGTACGGCGATAAGGCGGGCGGTACCCTTTACGATCTGGTGAACGCCACCTTCCAGCAGACGGGCTATCTGGTCTGGTATGTCTTTGCGATGGTGGTTATGGGATTTCACCTCTGGCATGCTTTCCAGAGCGCCTTCCAGACGCTGAGTCTGAGGTCGCAGACGGTTCGTACAGTGGGCCTGTTGTTGGGTGTGGTGATCGCGGGAGGGTTTGCGGTTATTCCCCTGGTAATCGGGATGGGTTAGGCAGTACCGAACCGCGGCTGTTGTTTCTCTGTTGTCTATATCGGTCTTGGTTTGACCGACGTTGTCCTTAGCGAGGCGTGTTCATGTCGTTGGATGCAAAGATTCCAGACGGTCCCATCGAGCAGAAGTGGGACAATCATCGTTTTGATCTGAAGCTCGTAAACCCCGCCAACAAGCGGAAACATTCCGTGATTGTCGTGGGGACCGGGCTTGCGGGCGCGTCGGCAAGCGCTTCCCTGGCTGAATTGGGATACAATGTCCATTCCTTCTGTATCCAGGACAGTCCTCGACGGGCTCACAGCATCGCCGCCCAGGGCGGGATCAACGCGGCGAAGAATTATCAGAATGACGGCGACAGCGTCTACCGGCTGTTCTACGATACCGTGAAGGGGGGCGACTACCGCTCGCGGGAGGCGAACGTCTACCGCCTGGCCCAGATCAGCAATAACATCATCGACCAGTGCGTGGCACAGGGCGTACCCTTTGCGCGGGAGTATGGTGGGACGTTGGGCAATCGGTCCTTTGGCGGCGCCCAGGTATCCCGAACCTTCTATGCTCGCGGCCAGACCGGCCAGCAGCTTCTGCTGGGCGCCTACAGCGCCCTGATGCGCCAGGTGGGCGCCGGGAAAGTGACGCAGCATTCCCGGAAAGAGATGCTTGACCTGGTGGTCGCTGACGGGCACGCGCGCGGCATTATCACACGCGACCTTGTGACCGGGAAGCTGGAACGGTGGTCGGCCGACGCCGTGGTGCTGGCAACCGGCGGATACGGGAACGTCTTCTTCCTGTCGACAAATGCGATAGCCTGTAATGTGACCGCCGCCTGGCGAGCAGCCAAGCGCGGCGCCTACTTCGCCAATCCGTGCTATACCCAAATCCACCCGACGTGCATTCCGGTGTCCGGAAGCTATCAATCGAAGCTGACGCTTATGAGCGAGAGCCTCCGCAACGACGGACGGGTGTGGGTTCCGAAGAAGCAGGGCGACAACCGAGCCCCGGAGCAGATTCCTGAGGACGAGCGTGATTACTATCTGGAACGCCGCTACCCGAGCTTCGGCAACCTGGTCCCCCGTGACGTGGCCTCACGGAATGCAAAGGCGGTTTGCGACGACGGGCGTGGCGTAGGATCCACCGGACTTGCGGTGTACCTGGATTTCCGTGACGCCATTCAGCGAGATGGAGAGGACCTCATCCGTCAGAAGTACGGCAACCTCTTCTCGATGTACGAGGAGATTACGGACGAGAACCCGTACAGCTCTCCGATGCGGATCTACCCGGCCGTCCACTACACGATGGGCGGTTTGTGGGTAGACTACAATCTGATGAGCACAGTTCCCGGGCTGTTCGTTATCGGCGAAGCGAATTTCTCAGACCATGGCGCCAACCGATTGGGAGCCAGCGCCCTTATGCAGGGGCTTGCCGACGGCTACTTCATTCTGCCCTATACCGTTGGCGGCTACATTGCCGCGGAGGGTGAGGATATTGGTACCGACCACGCTGCTTTCGCCGAGGCGGAAGAGGCCGTGAAGGAACGGACTGGGAAGCTCCTGGGCGTGAATGGCTCTCGAACGGTGGACGATTTCCACAGGGAACTTGGGTCGATCGTGTGGGACCACTGCGGCATGTCTCGAACCGCCGACGGCCTTAAGCTGGCCCAGCAGAAAGTTCGGGACCTGCGGGATCAGTTCTGGAGCGATGTGACTGTGCTGGGCTCGGAAGGCGAGTTCAATCAGACGCTCGAGCGTGCCGGGCGCGTGGCCGACTTCATAGAGTTTGGCGAGTTAATGATTCAGGACGCGCTTCAGCGGAACGAGTCGTGCGGTGCTCACTTCCGCGAAGAGCATCAGACGGATGATGGGGAAGCCCTGCGCGACGACGAGAACTTTTCATATGTAGCGGCGTGGGAACACAAAGGGGTTGGCGAAGAGCCGGTCCTGCATCGCGAAGATCTTCACTTCGATACGGTCTCCCTGACGCAGAGGAGCTACAAGTGAACCTGACGCTGAAGGTGTGGCGACAGAAGAACGACGCCGGTGAGGGCCAACTCGAGACGTATCCGGTATCGGATGTTTCGCCCGATATGTCCTTCCTGGAGATGCTCGACGTTCTGAACGAACAGCTTACTCTGAAGGGTGAGGAGCCGATTGCCTTCGACAGCGACTGCCGGGAAGGCATCTGCGGGATGTGCAGCCTGGTGATCAACGGAGTCGCTCATGGCGGCGAAAAAGGCGCGACGACCTGTCAGCTCTACATGCGGAAGTTCAAGGATGGCGATACGATTACGATCGAACCGTGGCGGGCGGCTGCTTTCCCGGTTGTGAAGGATCTGGTGACCGATCGCTCGTCGTTCGACCGAATCATGCAGGTTGGTGGATACGTTTCGGTCAACACCGGATCATCTCCGGATGGGAATTCGATCCTGATTTCTCAGGACCTCTCTGAAGAGGCAATGGACGCTGCCGCCTGCATCGGATGCGGCGCCTGCGTGGCGTCGTGTAAGAACGCGTCGGCCATGCTGTTTGTATCGGCCAAGATCAAGCATCTGAATGTATTGCCGCAGGGGCAGCCGGAGCGTCGGAAGCGGGTGGAGGCGATGCTGCAGGCGATGGAGGATGAGGGGTTTGGGAACTGCAGCAACGAGTACGAATGCGAGGCGGTGTGCCCGAAGGAGATTTCGGTGGATACGATTGCGTTCGTGAACCGGGAGTATGTGAAGGCGAAGCTGAAGCTGATTTAGAGGCAGAAGGCAGAAGGCAGAGGGCAGAAGGGAAAAGGCGGCTCGTTAGGCGGGTCGCTTTTGTCTTGGCAGCTTCGGCATTCGCGAGGTTGCCACGCATCTCGCCATAGGGCGAAGATGCTCGCAATGACCGAGCGGCCTCGTTTTTGGGGTCGCTTTTTTGTTTCGGGTAGCTGAGGCGTTCGCGAGGTTGCTCGCAATGACTGAGCGTTCAGGCGAGGTCGAGGTCTTCGTAGAGGGCGGTGAGGAGGTCGCGGATGCGGCGGTTGTGGCGGGGTTCACCGGGGGTGCCGTTCAGGATGAGGACGGCCGCCAGCCCATGCACGGGATCGGCAAAGGAAACGGAAGATTGCTGGCCGCCGTGGCCGAAGGTGTCGGGTGAGGCATGGAGGCCGAAGCCGTAGGGGACGGTGCGGGCCCCGTACTGATTGGAGTTGATGATGAAGCCGAGTCCCCAGTCGACCTTGTGGCGGAAGGTGTCGTCGAAGAGGCCGATCCGATGCCGGGTGGTGAGCTGCTGCGCGGTCTCGGGTTTTAGGACTTCCTGATGATGATAGCTCCCACGGTTCAAGAGCATTTCGTAAACATGCAGCAGTTCGTTTGCAGGTCCGCGTCCACCGCCCCCAGGCCTGCAGATGGATGCCCCCGCTTCTGAATCCCACCCTTCATGAGGGCGGGTGCCTTCTTGAGTATCCTGGAGAATGCCGATCCGATCGCCGTAGGCGGCGTAGCGTTCCCGCGGCAGGACCACCCAGGAATCGTGCATTTCGAGCGGCTCGTAAAGGTCTTCTCTCAGGATGTCTCCAAACGCCCTTCCCGTCTTTCGCTGGATGACCTCCGCCAGAACGTACCACCCTGTTTCCTTGTGGTAACCTGCTTTCTCGCCCGGTACCCAGCCGGGCTCCAGACTTGAATCATAAATCCGATCCAGAATCTCGTTCCACGATTCCGTCTGCCAGTCGAAGTCGACGAGCCTGAAGCCGCCGGTGTGCGTGAGGAGGTGCCTCAGGGTGACGCCTTCCTTGCCGTTCGCACCGAATTCGGGGATGTGGCGGCTTACCGGATTCTCGAGGTCGGCAGAACCTGCTTCGAGCATCCTTCCGATGATGATGGCGCCGAGCGGTTTGGTGCAGGAGAGCCAGGGCATCAGGGTGTCGGTCTGCATAGGAACGCCTGGACGGGCCTCGCCCAGAGCGATGTCGGCGACGGTTTCCTCATTTATGGAGACCGAAACCTGGGCGCCGGTGTGGTGGCGGTCGTGGATGCCCTGGTGAATGAGGGAGGTGGTGAGGGGGAGGGGCATAGAGGGAGAGTTCGGGTGTCGGAAGCGCGTGGTTGCCACGGGAGTCTCCCACGGAGAGACTCCCTCGCAATGACGCAGAACTGAAAGGCGCGTTACTTCCGGTTCTTGTCGAAGGTGTGTTTGTTCTGGAGGAAGTTGTCGTAGAGAGGGTGCAGAGGGGCAGGCAGACGGTCCTTGAATCCGGGAGTGTCCATCCAACCCAGGCTGTGGTAGAGATGGGTTCGCAAGAGGGCTTTTTCAGTGAGGCCCATGCAGGCATGCAGGGTTTCACGATGGGTCGATTTGGGATAGACGCCGCGGTGGAGCAGGTTGGCGTTGTAGTAGACGCCCTCCCCCGGGGAGAGATCGACGACCTTTTCATCTGGCATTGGATCCGTGGGGCGGTTGAAGACGATGTCGCGTTCTTCAGCCGTCTTTGCGCGTGTGTGGCTGCCGGGGACGATTCGGAGAGAGGACTCGGCGTAGAGCGGGGTGTTCCACTGCACGGCGGTCTGAAGTTCTGAGAGGCGCCTTACCTCCTCGTCCGGCTCGACATCCTCCCGAATGAGGTCCCGGTGCCAGCCGATTTCATGATCCCGGACACCCGGGTTGACGAGCATGTTGACCAGTTCGAGCTGCAGCTTCTGTTCTTTCTCTTCCTGCGGGACGTCGAGCATGTCGGCGACGACGTCGAGGACGACGGAGGAGGCGATGTACTCAGCAAAGATGGGCTCTTCGAGATCGGGGTGAAGCAGGTGGCTGACGCCCCAGATGTCGTCGTCGCCAGCTCGTCGCACGTGAGGCCACTCACCAGCTCTGGCTTTGGCGGTTACCCGCCGGGTGGCCTTGCGGAGCGGTTCGAGCATGCCTTCGGGAACGGCCGGGTCGAGGATGAAGTAGCCTTGTTCGCGGAAGCGGGTTAGTTGGGATTGGGAAAGCATGGGAACCTGTAAAAAGTAAGAAGAGAAGCCTATTCTAAAGGCAGTACAAATTACAAAGTGATCATGAGAAATTACAAAATGGAATGCGAGACTTTTACTGGAGTTTCCCGCGACCGGGAAGAGGCCAGATGGCTTCTACATTCCCGTTTCGGGTGGCGATGATTTCGTTGTGGAGGACGACGGTGAGGTCCGAGTAGCCGACAGTCATTTCGATTCGGTCGCTCACCTTTGGTGTGGCTGACGCGGATTTGAAATTGAAGGTTCCGTGTTCGGCTGAGAACATGGTGGATTCGACGTCGGGCAGGCCGAGAGGATCGGGTTCGGAACGATCCACGCTCATTGTCTTGCGGCCGGCGTCGCACACGAGCCGAGTCGGGTTAGGGCGGCTGGTGACCGTCGCCAGGATGGTCATGGCGCACGGGTGTTGAACGTTGAACTGGTCGCGGTACATCACGTCGCCGTAGATGCCGCCGCCCGCCTGCATCTCGGTGATCCCCGGGTGGAAGGCGCTGATCCAGTAGGTGCCGGTTCCGCCGCAGCTGAGAATACCACAGGGGACACCGGCGGTGTTGCAGGCTTCTGCTGCGCCGGTGAACCGGTTCAGTGCTTCGGTGATGACGACCTTCTTTTCCACGTGATCCGTTACCTTGCAGGCGTGAGATTCCCATCCCATCAGCCCGGCGAACTGGAGGCCAGGGCTGTCGGCGATCCGTTTGGCCAGATCGGCAACGAGGCCGTCGGGCTGCAGCCCTGCCCGCTGCATGCCGAGATCGATTTCGATGAGGACGCGGATTTCCACACCAGCGGCGGCTGCGGCGACACTGAGTTCGGTGATGTTCTCGACGCTGTCTGCAGCGACCATGACGTCGGCCTTCTCCTGAACGGCTACGAGACGGCCGATCTTGATGGAGCCGACGATCTGGTTGGCGATGAGGATATTGTCGATTCCCCCCTCAGCCATCACCTCGGCTTCACCCAGCTTGGCGCAGGTGATGCCGACGGCTCCCGCATCCAGGAGCCTTTGAGCAAGGGCGGGTGTCTTCATGGCCTTGGTGTGAGGCCGCCATTGGATGCCAGCGTCGCGGATGATGATGCCGGCCATACGCTCGATGTTCTGGTCCATGACGTTGAGATCGACCAGAAGAGCGGGGGTATCTATGTGGTCTTTGGATTTGCCGATGAGGGTATTCAATGGACCTCACTTAGAAGAACTGTCCGCAGAATATGCAGAATACGCAGAATGGAAGTGCAAGAAGGCCCGCACTGAGGGGCGGTGGACAGGAGGACGGAATGACGGCTGGATCAGGTCTTTTCGTTCTGAAAGAATTCGATGATTTCGCCGTCCGGGCCTTTGCAGAAGGCGATGCGGATGGGTGTGGGGGAGGGACGGCTGTCGATGGTGACATCTTTAGGCTCAACCGTGACCTCGGCGCCGGCCGCACGGGCGCGTTCGAGAGCGGCATCGCAGTCGCTCGTTCTGAGAGCGAAATGGAGAATGGATCCTTCTGGCTTAGGTCCGTCGCCGCCGGAGAAGATTTCCATGTAGTTCCCATCGCCGCTGTCCAGCATCGCTGCTCTACCGCCGCCTTCCCCCCAGGCGATTTTCTCTTTGAAACCCAAGGCTTCAGTGTAGAACCGGACGCTGGCGTCGAAGTCGTGCGCCCGAATCGCGACGTGATGAAAGCCGCCGCCGCCGATCGTTTCGTTTGTGCCCATTTTGGATGCTCCTTTGGTATGGAGGTGCCGCGGAGATTGGCCGACGGAAGATAGTTGCAGCGATGCGGGCGCGCAAGTTAGGATGACGCCTAACCTTCCCGACGAGATCAGGGCAGCCGGTTAGCCGATTTGGATGTTCATCGTTGACTGCGAGGGCGGAATGGGCTATTTTCTGGGCGTCATGAACCTCACTTCAGATCATTCGATCCCGGCCTGCCAGACCTGGTGGTGGCGTCCCTTGCACCGCATATGGGCCGAGTCCGTCCAGATCTGACAGCACTACAGTATTATGTTCGATCTGATACCTCGTCGGCCCGGCCGTCGAGGTTTTTTGTTGTACTGATACTTTGTAATGACGTCGAGTTGACGAAACAGAGGAGATGAAGACGATGCCGGACAAACCTGACATCAAGAAGCGTGTTCTGACGGGTGATCGGCCCACAGGCAGGATGCACCTGGGGCACTACGTGGGCTCTATGAAGAACAGGGTGCGCCTCCAGGATGAGTATGACTGCTATTTCCTGGTGGCCGACCTGCACATGCTGACGACGAAGCCGCAGAAAGAGCATATCGACGCCCTTCGCGAGAACATACACGAGATGGTTCTGGACTACCTGGCGGTGGGTATCGATCCGGAGAAGTCGACGATTTACCTCCAGTCTGCGATTCATGCCGTGTACGAGATGAACCTCTTCTTCGGCATGCTTGTTTCTCTGCCGCGCGTGTCGCGACTACCGAGTATCAAGGACATGGCCCGGGCGGCGAACATGGATGACGAAGCCATTCCGTTTGGCCTTGTAGGATACCCGGTTCTGCAGGCAGCTGATATCCTGACGCCCAGGGCGCACGTGGTTCCCGTGGGGAAGGACAACGAGGCGCACGTGGAGATCACCCGAGAGATCGCCCGCCGCTTTAACAATTTGTATGGCCAGGTGTTTCCGATTCCGGATGTGCTGATTGGAGAAGTGCCTTCGCTGATTGGCACCGACGGCCAGGCGAAGATGAGCAAGAGCCTGGACAACGCCATCTATCTTTCGGATGACGCCAAGACGGTGGAGAAGAAGGTGCGGGGTATGTTCACGGATCCGAATCGGGTTCGTGCCGACATACCGGGAACGGTGGAGGGCAACCCCGTGTTCATCTACCTGGATGCCTTTGATCCGGATAGCTCGGTGGTAGACGATTTCAAGGCGCGATATCGGGAAGGTGGGGTGGGGGATGTTGAGGT
>Ga0114996_10002983_pt1 | contig 21428 bp, 18 predicted proteins | sample ArcticOcean_MG_C_4_FD_87039 | JGI IMG/M metagenome (GOLD analysis project Ga0114996, IMG submission 87039) | Marine microbial communities from western Arctic Ocean - ArcticOcean_MG_CB4_134 | ecosystem: Environmental > Aquatic > Marine > Oceanic | place: Arctic Ocean: Canada Basin | collected... | reverse complement strand
CCTCGGTCTCCTCGGTCTCGCCGGTCTCCTCGGTCTCCTCCTCCGTTCCGGTTTCTTCCTGCGCGAGCGCCGGCGCCGAACACAGCGCCACCGCGAGAAAGAGCCTCAATGACAAGGAAATCCGCACGTTCATCCTCACTCCTCAAGCCCATGGGGCCCGTTGATCGTCCGCCAAAATCGTCACACGGCGGTGGACTCAAGAGGGTATCGATGGCCCCGAAGGGGTGTCAAGGCGCACCTCTCGCATGCGCGGACCAGCGCTCACGCATGTGCGCGTTGACACCGGTCCAACGCATCTGGTACCTCCAGCGAGCCAGGAGGGAACCATGTACACTGGGACATATCTCGTATTGGGGGGCGCAGGACTCGTTGGACTGCAAGTCTGTCGGAACATCGCCCGGGAGTTCGGCCCGAAGAAGATCGTCGTAGCCTCCCTCCGGCCCCATGAGTCCGAGGAGGCGGTGTCCATCCTGAGCAGGGAGTTCCCCGACACGGAGTTCGCCGCGGCATGGGGCAACCTCTTCGTTCCCCACAACCTCGCCAACGCCTCATCCGAGGACCTCCTGGGGTCCGGGGAGAACCGGCGGGCGCTCCGAAACGCGCTCTATGGGAACTTCAAGGACGCCTACAACAGCAATCACCTCGTCCAAATGATCCTGGAACATCGCCCCGAGGTCCTCATCGACTCCGTGAACACGGCGACCGGCATCTCGTATCAGAACGTATTCGACGGAGCCGCGAAGCTGATCGAGGACATGGAGGCGGGGAACCTGGCGGGCGAAATGGGGCAACAGGACCTCGAGGTCTTCCTTCTCAGCCAATCCGTTCCCCAGATCATCCGCCACGTCCGCTTCCTCTACGAAGCGACCAAATCCGTGGGCACGCACCTCTACCTCAAGATCGGAACGACTGGAACGGGCGGAATGGGGCTCAACATTCCGTACACACACAGCGAAGACAAGCCCAGCAAGACCCTGCTGGCGAAAACCGAGGTCGCGTTTGGTCACACGGGTCTGCTCTTCCTCATGGCCCGAACCCCCGACGCGCCGATCGTCAAGGAGATCAAGCCCGCCGCGATGATCGGCTACAAGGCCGTCGAATATGTCCCCATCAAGAAGCGGGGCGGCGCTCCCGTTCACCTCTACACCCCGGCTTCCCTCGATCTGTCCGCGCTGACAGACCTCACCCAGAACGAGGAAGAGACGAACTACACGGCGACTGGAGACCTGCACACGACGGTCGTGAACACGGGTGAGAACGGGATCTTCACGCTCGGCGAGTTCGCCACCATCACGGCCATGGGCCAGATGGAGTTCGTGACCCCCGAAGAGATCGCCACCAACGTCGTGCTCGAGATCAAGGGTGTGAACCCGGGCGTCGACATCCTGGGCGCCGTCGACAGCACCGGGATGGGACCGAGCTACCGGGCCGGTCTCCTCCGCCGGGTCGCCCTCAACGATCTCCAGGCCCTGGAGGAGGAGAAATCCGACCACTCCGTGGCGCTGGGCCAGCTCGGCCCTCCGGAACTCTCGAAGCTGCTCTACGAGGCCTATCTTCTACGCGCAGCCTTCCCGGACACCTCGTTTTTCTCCGACCCCGACAGCGCCGACGAGGCCGGCAATCTAATCGGACCAGACACCCTGAGCAAACGCGTCTCCGCCGTCGCACGGGACAGCGCCGTGGTGCAGACCGCGGTCTCCGTGGGCATCCCCGTGCTCATGCCCGACGGCCACGAGCTCCTCCGAGGGCCCCACATCAACATCCCTGAGTTGAGAGGACACGCCCTGAGCGCCTCCATCACGGATGAAAACATCGACCAATGGGCGCGCAAGGGATGGATTGACCTCCGAGCACCGAACATGGCGCTTTGGATCGATCGCTTCCGACGAATGCGTCAGACGCGCCAACACGTCTACGCCCAGGGAAGCGCCGCGGTCGATCGCCGAACCTATCTGGGAGAATCCCTCGAGATCGGCGAAGTGGTCGCGTGGATTTTCAACAACGAGATGGGCGGATACCGCTTGAAGTAGCGCGGGAGCAGGTACGATGCAGGAAGTCCAAACCGTCGTCGAAGAGGCTGAGCGCGCCCTGGAAGCGGCGCCAGACGGGGAGACGCTCGAGGCATGGCGCGTCACGTGGCTGGGGAAATCCGGACGCATGACGCTCCTGGTCCGCTCCATCGGCGAGCTCCCGAAAGACGAGCGATCCGAGGCCGGCAAGACCATCAACATCGCCCGTGGCACACTCCAGAGAGCGTACGAAGCCCGAAAGGAGGCCCTCGAGGGCGCGGCTCGGGCGCTCCTCCTCGAGCGGGAGCGCATCGACCCGACGCTCCCTGGCGCGCCCATTCCCCTCGGCAACCGACACCCGATCGCCGCGGTCATGCAGGAGATCCGCTCGATCTTCCAGGAGATGGGCTTCGGCGAGGCCCACGGCCCAGAAGTGGAGACCGACGAGATCAACTTCGAGATGCTCAACATCCCGAAGGACCACCCTGCCCGGGACATGTGGGACACGTTCTACACCACCCATGGCCACGTCCTCCGAACCCACACCTCCCCGGTGCAGGTCCACGTGATGCGAGCCTGCGCGCCAGAGCCCGTCAAGGTGATCTGTCCGGGCCGCGTCTTTCGCTACGAACAGGTCACGGCGCGATCCGAGTCCATGTTTCACCAGGTGGAGGGGCTCGAGATCGGCCCCCATGTGACCATGCGGGACCTCCTCGGCGTGCTCCAGGCTTTCGCGCGCCGGATGTTCGGAGATGTTCGCAACATTCGGGTTCGCAACAGCTTCTTTCCCTTCACGGAGCCCTCCATCGAAGTGGACGTCGACTGCTTCAATTGCGAAGCCAAAGGCTGCTCGATCTGCAAGCACACGGGATGGATTGAGATCCTCGGAGCGGGAATGGTCCATCCCGTCGTCCTCGAGAACGGAGGCTACGACTCCAAGGCTGTCACCGGCCTCGCGTTCGGCCTCGGCGTCGAGCGGATCGCCATGCTTCGATACCGCATCGAGGACATTCGCCATTTCTACCGCAACGACCTGCGCTTCCTGCGCCAGTTCCAATCAGCCTGAGGTGAACCCATGCGCGTGCCCCTGAGCTGGCTGAGTGAATTCGTCGACATCCCGTCGGACCTCGAAGGGTTCACGGCGATGTGTGACATGGCGGGCCTCGAGGTCGAGGGGATCGTCCAGCTCGGTGACCAATGGGAGCGCCACGTCGTCGGCGAGATCGCCGACGCTGTGCCCATCGAGGGCACCCATCTCCACGCCGTCACCCTCGACATCGGGTCAGGGACATGCGCCTCGGTCTGCGGGGCACCCAATGTCACAGCCGAGAGCGTCGGACGCCGCGTCGCCGTGGCCCTCGAAGGGGCTCAGATCACCGTCACCGACAAGAAGGGGGCCCCCGCGAAGCTCCTGGTCGAAGGACGCGAGGTCCGCGGCCATCGCTCGGAGGCGGTGCTCTGCAGTGAACGCGAGATCGGCCTGAGCGATGATCATGACGGCGTGCTCTTCCTCGGAGGAGACCTCGCCGCGGGGACCCCCCTGGCAGACGCTCTCGGCGACACGATCATCACCTTCGAGTTGACGCCCGATCTCGGCCGCTGCTTCAGCATCCACGGATGCGGCCGCGAGATCGCAGCGCTGCTCCGGCAGCCGCTTCGAACAGACTCCCTCAAGCAGGCGGAGATCGGCGAGGCCGGAGGCGGATCGGTCCCCGTCTCGATCGCCGACCCGCAGCTATGCAATCGCTACCTCGGCGCCGTGATCCGATCGGTCACCGTGCGCCCGTCTCCAGACTGGATGCAGCGACGGTTGATCGCGTCGGGAATGCGCCGCATCAACAACGTCGTCGACATCGCCAACTACGTCCGTTTGGAGATGGGACAGCCGCTTCATTTCTTTGACCTCGCTAAGCTCTCCGGCCCCTCCATTGAAGTTCGAACGGCGACCGCCGGTGAAGAGATGACTGGGCTCGACGGCGTGCACTACACGCTGCCCGAGACCGCGCTCATCATCGCAGATGCCGAGGGTCCCGTGGCGGTGGCCGGTGTCATCGGCGGGAGCGAATCTGCCGTGAGCGATTCCACCACCGACGTCCTCCTCGAGGCCGCTCATTTCCACAATCACTCCGTGCGTCGAACGACGGCGGCATTGAAGCTCCGCACGGACGCCGCAGAGCGCTTCATCAAGGATGTGGACGCCGCGTGGACCGTCCACGCCATGGCGCGTGCCGTGGCGCTGCTGCTCGAGATCTGCCCCGAGGCGCACCTCGAGGGCTATCAGGACGCCTATCCGACTCAGCCCATCGGCAACACGCTCCCCATCGACGGAGCGGCCGTGAAGCGCTGTCTCGGGATCGACGTGGAACCAGAAGACATTCGGGACATCCTCGAGCGCTTCGACTTCACGGTCGCCAAGGACGGGTCCGGCGGATGGGCAGCGACCGCGCCGACGTATCGCAAGGAGGTGACCCACACGGCAGACCTCATCGAAGAGGTCGCACGCGTCGTGGGATTGAACAACATCCCTCCGTCCGAGACCGTCACTGCTTATCTGAACCGCAGCAGCTACGACGCAGGCATGGCCCGGGCACAGGATCGAATCGCCCAGATCCTCACTGGCCTCGGGTTCAACGAGGCGATCAACTACAGCGTCGTCAGCGAGAAGTGGAACGCCTTCGGAACGCACCACGGCGCCCAGACGGGCGAGAGCATCGGGATCGCGAACCCCATCCACGTGGAACGCACGCAGATGCGCCGCACCCTCGCGCCCGGCCTTCTGGAGAACGCCGGTGAGAACCTCCGCTACCAGAGGGGCGTCCATCTCTTCGAGCTGGGTCGCGCCTACGCCACCCTCGGAAGCACCAATCGCGAAGACGATCTCTTCGCCTTCGTCGCGACCGGATCCCGGCGGGGCGCCTTCTGGGGAGAGGCGGATCCCGGCGCGGCCACCGGAGATCGATTTGGCCTCTTTGACCTCAAGGGAATCCTCGAGAGCCTCTTCTTGCAGATCGGAGTACAAGGAGCCGAGTTCACGGCGATCCAGGGCCCATCCTTGACCCCCGGACAGGCGATGCAGCTCACCCTCGGAGACGCGGTCATTGGCTACCTCGCTGCCGTGGATCCCACGGTCGCCCGCGGATTCGGCATCGGCGAGGACACGGCCTATATCGCGGAGGTGCGCCTGCAGCCTCTCCTCGACGCCGGCGGCGTCGAGGAGCTCTCTTTTGCTCGATTGACGACGCAGCCCCCGGTGTACAGGGACCTGAGCGTGATCGTCTCCGCCGCGACTCCTGTCGGCGAAATCCTCGCCACGGTGCGAGAGGCCGCGGGCGATCTTCTGCACGACCTGCAGCTCTTCGATCGCTACCGCGGAGAGGGGGTCCCCGAGGATTGTCATAGCCTCGCGATGAGCCTGACCTTCCAGACACCGGAGCGAACCCTGACAGCCGAGGAGATCGACCAGCGCTTCAACACGATCGTGGAGACCCTCGACAAACAACATGCCGCTCAGCTTCGAGGCTCATGATGGGACACGTCGTCGTCACTGGATCCAATCGAGGCATCGGCCTCGCGCTCTGCAAGCTCTTTCATGCCCGCGGCGATCAGGTCACGGCCACATGCAGGATGAGCTCCGAGGCCCTCGACTCCCTCGGCGTGAACGTCATGACGGGCATGGACGTCACGGACGACGACGCCATCGCCGACCTCGCCCTGCGCCTGGAGGAGAACCCCATCGATCGGCTGGTGCTCTGCGCTGGGATCATGCGGAGGCAGACCCTCCAGGCCCTCGACATCGAGGGGATCCGAGAGCAGTTCGAGGTGAACGCCCTCGGGCCGCTCCGCTGGAGCGCCGCCCTCGCGCCGATGATCGCCCCCGGCGGTTCCATCGCGATCATCACCAGCCGCATGGGCTCCATTGAGGACAACACGAGCGGCGGAAGCTACGGCTACCGCATGAGCAAGGCCGCCGTGAACATGGCCGGCAAATCACTCTCCCACGACCTGAAGGATCGGGGGATCGCCGTGGCCATCCTGCATCCCGGCTGGGTCCAGACCGACATGACCAGACACTCTGGACATGTCGACGCGGAGACAGCCGCGCGGGGCTTGATGGATCGAATGGATGAGCTCACCCTGGCGACGACCGGTTCATTCTGGCACGCCCAGGGAGAGCTCCTCCCCTGGTAGTCGCCCATGCGCCCGCTGATCGTCGCGTGGCTCCTCTTCAGCGCCGCCCTTCCCGCGCACGCAGCGCTCCCCGCGGAGTTGACGAGTCACCGCGTGGGGACCTTGACCCTCGCCACGGATCTTCCCTCCTCGGAAGGCGAGGATCTCGCCCACCGCGTGGCTGTCGCACGTCGTCTGATCTCCCATCGCATCGAGAAACTTCTCGAGCGCTCCGCCCCCCTCACGGATTTGACAGTCGTGCTTTGGCGACGGGCGGAAGACTGGGAGGCATTCACGCGACGCCACGCCCCAGAGCGGCTCGGATCAGGCGCATGGTACGACGGCGAGAGGGGGTGGGTCGTCACGCACCAGCTGGGCCACTCCGACAGCACCCTCTGCCATGAGCTCGTCCACGAAGCCGTAGGCGCCCTGACCGACGATCCCCGCTTTACCCGATACGCTCGACCTGACTGGCCCGTATGGCTCGAGGAAGGGCTCGCGGAGGCGCTGGGACAATGTCGCCTGCATGGGAACCCGGTGACAGTCCAAGGACCTCAACCGGAGCATCAAGCGAGGATCCTGAGCGCCCAGGCAGATGGCCACCTCCCCGATCTGGCCGCTATAAAGCGCTGGCGCGCTGACGACTTCTCGGGACCCGCGAGCGGGCTGAGATACGCTGTCGCGGCCCTCGCGGCATCGGCGCTCCTCGAGAGCGATCCGGGGAGAGCCGCCATCCGCGGAGCCCTCCTGGATGGAACCGCCCTCGCCCCCGGAGCTCTGGTCATTCCAGGAACCTTCGCCAGCCTGGCTCGCCAGGATCTCCGCGGAGACGCCAGCGTCGAGTGGATCCTCCACGGAGGCGGGCGGATCGTTCGAGTCGACGGTGCGCTCCGCATTCGACGGGAGTCGGGGGAGGCATTCGCGACGCGTGCGTTTGCACCCGCGACCGCCTGGACCCTCGCCTGGCGGGGCCGGTTCGAGGGGCGATCGGCTTCCATCTCCCTGGGGGATCATGCGAGCACCGGTGATCGCTGGATCCTGCACGTGGACCTCGACTCCGAGGGAGCCGCGCTCCGGTTTGAAGGTTCGACGCCGATCGTTCGGATCCCCGGATCCGCTCTGAAAGGAGACATCCAAACGCTCCGGCTGCGCGGAGAGGGCAGCTCCATCCGCGTGCGCTATGGCGACGAGGAGATACGGCTGGAGTGGCCCGGAGCGCATCGCGTCTCACGGATCGGACTGGGGATCGACTCAGGGAGCCTGACGACCGAGGCGTTGCACATCGAAGAGCGGCTCAGCGACCCTTCCGGCGCCGACGCGCGCGACGAGGCGCCTCCGCCGGGTCCTTCGGCGCAAGACCCAGATCCGCGATCGTCCGATAATTGAAGACCCACGTGTCTCCGTCGCGATCGACCATCCCCTCCAATCGAACCCGGTGACCGATCGGGATGACCTCTTCATCCACGTAGGCGTTCTCCGTGGTCAGGACCTCCTTGTGCTCGTCTTCGGTCACGGGATCACCGGGTTCCTTCGGGACCGCCAGGACCCGGATCTCCCCGAGCGCGAGCTCAAACGAAGTGCAGTGGAGACGATCCCGAATCACGCTGGGCATCGACGCCTGCCGCATCTTGACCATCGTGACGACCTTGTAGGTGTAGGCGACACCGCTTCGACCGCGAAACGGCGTCTTCAAGAGCGCTCCACAGGCGGAGACGATCCCCTCGATCCGTGCGGGACCGGTTCGGAGCTGTCCCGCCTCGGTGATCTCGATTTCTGGCTTGAGATAACGGGTCCATTTCGAGAACAAGAGCGCCTCCGCTGTTGCGCTTGGCCCCCAAAGGCCTAGCACAGAGGGAGCCGAGTCTCAACGCGTCATTACGATTCACCCCTCGACATCGAATCTGCCCGGCGGGGGTGTTAGAGTTCGGTCATGGCACTTCCTCCAGACCATCTCGCCCAGCGCATCCCCGAGCTCGCCGACGCCGTGAGCCCCATGGCGGTCGTCCGCATTCCGCAGCGACGAAACATCCCGCTCACGGACCGGGTGCAGTCGGTGGTCGACCACCCCTGCTTCCAGCGATTGAGGCGCGTTCGCCAGCTGGGCCCCACGCACCTCGTCTATCCCGGCGCGACCCACTCCCGCTTCGAGCACAGCCTCGGAGTCTACGGATACACCCGGGAGTTCGTCCGCTCCCTCCTCTCGACGCCCGCATTCGCGGACGCGATGTCCGAAAACGACATCCTGACCATCCTCGCCGCGGGCCTCCTCCACGACCTCGGACACTATCCCTTCGCCCACTCGCTCGAGGCGCTCCATCGCAAGGGGCGGGACACGCCGCGCCACGAAGTGCTCGGCGCCGAGCTGCTGGCTGGAGAACACCCCGACGTCCAGCGCGGGGCTCGTCCCATCGCGGAGATTCTGCGCTGGGAGTGGCAGGTGGACCCCGAGCGGGTCATGCGCTTGATGACGGCGGATAGAGACGCCCTCAGGAGCACCACGGATCGGGTGCTGCAGAGCCTGATCAGCGGAGCCGTCGACGCGGACAAGATGGACTACCTGGAGCGCGACAGCATTCACATGGGGGTGCCGTTCGGGCGAAACTACGATCGGGATCGGCTCCTCTCCTCGCTCACGCTCAACGGCGCCGAGGACGGGCTGGCCATCTGGGCGAAGGGCAAAATCAGCGCCGAGATTTTCATCTTCTGTCGCTACACGATGTTCAGCGAAGCCTATTGGCACCACACCGTCCGAAGCGCGTCCGCCATGGTGGAGGCAGTGCTCGAAGACCACGTGGAGAGGCGGGGAACGGAGGGTCTGTCCAACGAGCTCCTCACCCGCAACGACGACGACCTCCTCCAACATTTTCGCGACGAGGCCCCCCGGGGGAGCAGCGGCTACAGGATCCTCGCCGGCATGACGGGGGATGCCCGAAACCTCTACAAGCGCATCGCCACATACAGCCGCGTGTACGAGGAAGAGGAGAAGCGCCAGGCATACCAGCGCCTCTACGAGGCAGACGGCGGCGCTCATGCGTCCATCACAGCGCGGATTCGGGAGCGCCTGGAGAAGCTCGTCGGGCATCCAATCCACCCGGCCTCGCTCCTCATCGACACGCCGCCGCGAGACAAAGACCAACTGGAGACCATCACCATTCGCTATCCGGACGCGGCGGGGAGGGACGAGTACCCTCTTCATCTCCTCAGTCAGACGATCTCCGGAACGCAGAAGGACATCCTTCAGGTCGTGAAGAAGATCCGTGTCTTCTGCGACCCCGTGACCACCGCAGAGCTGCGCGGGCAGAAACGGAGAGTCCAGGACGCGCTGCTCGAGGAGATCCTCGCATGAACACCACCGGCGCCAAGCTCTTCCGCGATCCCGTCCACGACATCATCCCCCTCGATCAGAGCGATCCGATCGACCAGACGCTCTTCGCGCTGATCAACACCCCCGAGGTCCAGCGGCTCCGGCGGATTCGGCAGCTGGGCATGAGCTTCCTCGTGTACCACGGCGCCGAACACAGCCGATTCACCCACTCCATGGGCGTCTGTCATCTCGCACGCAAGATGCACGAGCGCCTCTTCCATGACGGCGACGGCGATCGGCTGGCGCTCTCGTGCGCGGCCCTCCTGCACGATATCGGTCACGGTCCCTTCTCCCATGTGATCGAGCGGATCAGCGGCGTGCACCATGAGAGCATCACTCAGCGGGTCCTCGAGGGATCCGGGACCGCGGTCCATCGGATCCTCCTGGAGGCCGACGAGAGCCTCCCGAACCGGATCGTGTCGATCCTCCAGGGAACCCACGCCATTCCTGCGCTCACCGACATCGTGAGCAGCCAGCTCGACGCGGATCGCCTCGACTACATCCTCCGAGATCGCCTCGCGACGGGGGTCCGGATCGGTGATTACGATCTCGGTCGCATCCTCGAGATGCTGCGACTGAAGGACGGGGCTCTCGTCGTACACGAGCGTGCGCAAGAGGCGATCGAAGGCTACCTCCTCGCACGCTTCCACATGTACACCCAGGTCTACCTTCACAAAACCAGTCGCTCCGCAGAGCGGATGCTCGCCGCGGCCATCGAGCGCGTGCGAGAGCTCCGAGCGAGCGGATTTCAATTCAGGTACTTTCCCGCCGACCTTCCACTCGCACGCCTCCTGCAGGGCGAGGTGCTCGAGGTGTCCGAGCACTGCTCCCTCGACGACACCGACCTCTGGCACGCGTTCAAGCACTGGGCCAAGGAGGCGGATCCCATCCTCGCGGAGATCTCCGCTGGCCTCGTCAATCGCCAGCTCTACAAGACCATTTCCATCGCCGCAGACGACCCCCGAGGGGAAGCGGGAGTGATCGCCGATGCGCGAGATGAAGTGGAGAGTGCGGGGGAGGACCCCCGCTACCATCTGCTCGTGGACCACAGCCGAGACACCGGCTACCGCCCTTATCAACCCGGATTGAAGACCCAGCCCATCCGCATCCTGGAGGAGAGCGGACACGTGCGCCCCATCGAAACCCGGAGCGCCATCGTCAAGAGCCTCGGAGCGCATCTCCATGAGCGAAGCCGACTATGCGTTCCCGCACGACTGGCGGAGCGGATCCGGAGCGTCGCCGGCCCGCAGAGCGCCCCCCGGCTGATCTAGCTCATTTCCCAGTGAATTCGAACGCCATCGCGCCCCTTCCGCCGGGGGTCAGCGTGAGACTGCGCGTCACGGACCCCTGCGACTCATGCCAGGCCTCGATGACATAGTCGCCAGGCGGAAGTCCCTCGAAGGAGAACGTACCGTCGTCTCCCGTCACCTGGAAAAACGGATGATCCGCCACCCCGATGAACCCGCTCATCCACGGATGCACATCGCAACGCGCGGTCACCATCGCCTGGGCCTTCCGGAAGCGCTTGCTCTTGGGCTTCGCCCCGGCGCTCATGTTCATGTTGTAGTTGCGCTTCTTCACCGTCCGGATGTTGACGTTGTGCATGATCGGATCGCTGTTGAGGAAGCGAACCTCCTGCCCCGCCCGGACCCCCGACACCCGAGGGACATAGAGACAATGGTGCTGGTCGATGACGACGGGACCCTCGGGAGCCGCCTCCACCGCCCATCCATCCAGTCCATCCTTCACCCAGACGAAGGCGTCCCGCAAGCGACCGTCTTTCACGTTCACGCTCTGCATCGACGTTCTGCCCTCGCCGCAGCCGCTCTTGAGGAGCACATCTCGTGGGGGAGGGATCTCCCCGGCCCATTGGACGACACCGCGAATCGTCCCCACCGTCGCCGGATCGATCGGCTTGCCTGCGGCCTCTTCCCCGGCGACCGCCGCGGCGCCGGCCGCCGCCTCCTCGGCCTCCTCGCCCTCGCCCAATCCGGCCGACACCCAGAGAAACGCCGCGATCGCCGACACCGCGACCCCCACGGCCAGGCGGCTCAGACGACCCGGCGTGTTGAACAGGTGACGAACCGAGGCGCCCGCGACCATGAGCAGGATCAGCACGAGACCATTGTCCGCGTGCCCATACGTCCCGGGAAAATGATTGCTGAGCATGATGAACACGACGGGGAGCGTCATGTAGTTGTTGTGTCGGGAGCGCTCTTTTGCGCGCCTCGCGAGAGTCGCGTCCGGAATCCCGCCGGCCTCGGTCGCCCGGATGAGAGAGCGCTGCGCGGGGAGAATTCGCACCCAGACGTTGAGGGCCATGCAGGTGCCCATGGCAGCGCCCACGTGCAGAAAGGCGGCTCGACCGCTCAGAAACTTCGTGAGGAGAATGACCACGCCGACGAGGAGAATCCCGCTGATGATCTCCGCGACAACCCCCGCCCGGGCGATGGGCGAGATCCACAGCATGTCGTAGAGGAACCACACCGCCACCATGGTCCCGACGCCCAACCCGATGGCCTCGCTCGTGGAGAGGTCCGAGACGGTCGGGTCCGTCATGAGCACCCCGCCGCCCATGTAATAGACGACTCCCAGCAGGAACACGCCGCTGATCCAGGTGAACGCCGCCTCCCATTTGAACCAATGCAGCGTCTGCGGCATCTGGGAGGGAACCAACTGCTGCTTGACCACCTGATAGAATCCACCGCTGTGGACCATCCAGAGCTCGCCATCGACCTGCTTGCCATCCCCCGAAGTCGTCGCCGGCTCCAGTCGGAGATCAAGCCAGTTGAAATAGAAGGAGCTCCCGATCCACGCGATGCCGGTGATGACGTGAAGCCACCGGAAGAACAACTCGAGCCACTCCATCACGAGCCCTTCCATCGAGACGCCTCCCTGCGGCACGAACCGCGGATGATGGTGAGGGATCGTAGGCCCGCGAAGGAGACGCGGTCAACCCTCTCCCCCCGAGGGGGTCCGCCCTCGACTCCGTGTCCCCCTGGAGCATGGGTTCAGGGCGCGTCGAACTCCCGAACTCCCGTGATGCTCCCGTAGGGGACGACCCATCCCCGAAGCGCCCCCAACCCTTTGAGCTGCACACCCTCTGGTTGAGCCGTTCCGACACGATACCGTTTCCAGACACCCTTGATCTCCACATCCACCAGGCGATCCTTGAGCGCACGCCATCGCTCCACGGGGTCCACCGCCAAAGGGGGAGCGGTCGCTTCCTCGCTCCCCAGGGGCGGTCCATCGACCGGGGCGTCTCCGGGGCCGGGAGCGGCTGCGGGAATCGGCGGCGTAGGGGCAGACTGCTCCGGAACCGGCGAGAGCTCCCCGGGCACGCGCCATTCGCTCCTCGGTCCGAGATCCGAAGCCAGATCCCGCTCCGCACGGGCGAAAAAATACGCTATGGCGAGGCCCCCGACGGCGCTCGTCATCGCCGTCAGCACCGCCGTGTAGAGGGTCAGTTCTTCCCCCTCGTATCGCTCGTATTCCAGGGCGTTGTACCAGAACCAGCCTCCCACGAGCGCACCCGATCCCGCGCCGATGACCACGGCCGCCGGGACGCTGAGATCCGGCTCCGAATAACGAGCGATCGACGTGACCTCCGACATCGGAACAGGCGGCAGCCATTGTCCTTCCGCCCCGCTCAAATGCAGCGCGCCCGTGACGACATCGTAGGTGCCGAAGCGAACGCGATCAGGAGCGCGAGGGCCAGACGACCTCACGACCTCCACGACGTCCCCTTCATTGTAAATGCGTCGTATCAACGAATCCGAACGATACTCGAGGATGAGAGACGCAGCCGTCACGTCTTCGGCCAGCGGTACCGAGGGGACGGCGATGCCATGAGCGCACCCCCCGACCATCCCCAGGACACACGCCGCCATCATCAGACAGAGCAGCAGACTTCGCTGGGAGGAGGGGAGAGAGGTTGGGCTCATGACTTTCTCCGGATGAAACCACGCCTGTGCCGAGCATGCACGCTCGCCAGCGAACCATGCAATCAACGCAAATCCGGAACCGCAAGGAGCTGCCCCTTCTCGAGAACGAGCGTCGGACAGAACGGGCGAATACGGGCCCGAGTCCACCACTCTCCTTTCTCCGCACGCGCCTCCGGAGGCGCGAAGCGATACTCGTAGAGGGTGCTCCGGATCCGTGCGGGCGGACCCTCAGGGAAGGGGTTCTCCGAGAGCAGGCCATGCACCGCAGGGCTCCCTTCCAGAAGCTTCTTCACGAAGGGGAGGTACCAGCGGGTGTTGCGGCAATGGCCGCGGAGCCCCGCGAACCAGAGCTGCCAGTCGACCCGAGGCATGTGAAGCCCCGCGCTCCGCGGTGCATCCGACAATCGAGTGGGCTTGAACGGAAAATGGAGAGTCCGCCAGGACTGACCATCCACGCTCCCCTCGATCACCACCTCCGGCCGAGTCGTCGTCATCGTCGCGAAGAGTCCGTAGTTGTTCACGACCTGAAAGGGCGCGAGCCATTCGGAAGTGGCCCGCAGGGGGTCTGGAACCGGCGCCTCCCGATCGATGCGCAAGGTCATTTGAGCCACGCTCACGAGACTCAAGGCCCCCACAAGGACCCATGCGATGACCTCCCCGATGACTCGAGGCCGCCTCTCGGCGCTCGCCTCGGGAACGAGGCGCTTGAGCTTGCCGGGCATCCATCGGCGCAGCATCGGATCGTCGAGGGCGAGGAGACACAAGGCGAACGTCAGCAGATGGAAGAATCCGTAGCTCCCGGTCAACCCCATGAACCCAAGCAGGCCCGAAAAGAGGCAAAACGAAGCCAATCGAGCGCGACGACCCGCAAAGAGGGCGAAGGGGACCACGAGTTCGATGAAGAACATCCCGGCAGCGGAGATCGTGTGGAACCACTCCGGGAGGTGATGCACATGCCAGCTCAGGCCGTTCGGAAGAGGCTGACTCCAATAATGGTACGTCAGCGCCGAAAGATCCGCCCAGTTCGGGTCGCCGCTGGTGAGCTTCACGATCCCGGAGAGGAACATTACCTTGAAGAGGAGGAGGCGATTCACGAAGAGGCCGGAGAGCGGGACCTTCTGACCGAGAGCGAGCCCGGGCCTCCATCCCAAGGGGACAAGAAAAAGCGCGAGAAAGAGCGCTTCGATCAGGAGAATGTCCCATTGATATCCAGTGAAGATCCCCCCCATCGTCTGCAAGGAGAGATATCCGACGAACGCGAGCAAAAGCCCAGCGAAGGGCATCAAGTTGACCAGGAGGAGCGCGCTCCCCAGCCCTGCTACCCCGAGTGATGCGCTGACTTCGAGACCGTGCGGCACGAACCAGCCCAGCGTCGGCACCCGCCGAACCTGATCCAGAACCCCCCATCCCTGTTCCTCTCCGAAGCGTCGAACCTCATCGAGATGCATCTCAGCCGGGAGAATGCCCTCCTCGCCGATCAAGCCGTCCGCCTGCACCGCGAGCGAGAGCGTCGCGACGAGCGCGGTGGCGCCCAATACGCGCAGGAACACCCAGCGAATCACAGCATGGCCCGGGGGTGATTCTGCGGTGGATTTCTCGGCCATGCGCTCCCTCCAGCCCCGGAGACGGACCCCGTTCTACTCGTCCCGTGGGATGCCTTTCAACTCCCGGGATCCGACACAAGCCCAGACGCGACGACGCGAAAGAGAGAGCGTGTACGATCCTCAGACCACGTGTAGAGGGCGATTTCCGCGATCGTGAGTTCCACGCCGCGGCAATCCTGAGAGTCCGCCCACGCGATCCCCCTCCGCCGCTCTTCCCTGGAGGCGCGCTGACGCGGTCGTGCCACCGTGACATGCGGAAGCGGCGGCCGCGTATCCGGCCGCGCTCCGGCGGCCGCGAACATTCCTGCCCGATGGAAGTCCATGAGCGCCGTGACCTCACCCCGACCCTTCCCCAAAATGAGGGAGAGCGCCGAGTAGCGACCCGGGTTGCCCATGGGCACGACCTCCCCCAGCTCCACCAGGAGTGCGCCCTTCCTCCATCCTCTGCGCTGCGTCCACGCTGCGTACGCTGCGTCCTCTCCGACAGCTCCGAGGAATGCGACGGTCAAATGAAGATCATCGCCTGTGAATCGTCGAAACCCCTCCGGCGGATCCATCACGCGCTCCCCATGCCAATCCCCGGCGGGGATCTTCAATCCGACAAACCAGTTGGGCAGCATCACATCCTCCTCCCCCGAACATGCCATGCGATGGATCCCTTTGTGGAGAGCGCCCTTGACAAGAGCCAATTGGTCGGACCAATATACCAGCCATGTGGACGCCGATTCCCAAACCCCAGAGCAGCGTGGACGCGTGTGAACAGACGATCCGTCAAGCGATCCTGCGCGAAACGATCCCGGCAGGAGACCGCCTCCCCCCCGAGCGAACGCTCGCGAGGGAGCTGGGCGTCAACCGAGTGACCGTGCGCAGCGCACTCGCCCGCCTATGCGTCGCAGGGCTGATCGAGATCCGCCAGGGAAGCGGCGCACGAGTGCTCCCCTGGCGCGAGTCCGGAGGGCCGGACCTCCTCGGAAGCCTCGCGTCTCTCGACGATCCCGGGGTCGACCCGAGCGCAATCGCAACCGACCTCCTCGCGGTCCGGAGGCATCTCGCACATGCGATCCTCGAGCATCTCGCGGCCTCCCCTTCCCCCATCCACCTCGCGCCCATCGAGGCTGCCGTGGATGACTTCGCAAAGGCGATGGAGAGCGGAGACACCGGCGCGCTGGCCGCCGCCGACCTGAGCATTGTACGTGCGCTTCTAAACGCCACGAAGAGCCCCGTCCTGCAGCTGGTGATGAACCCCATCGGCGAGGTCGTCATCCATTTTGATGCGCTTCGAGACGCCCTCTACCGCACACCCGAGCGAAACCTCCTGGGATGGCAGGGGCTCCTCGCGTGGCTTCACGCCCCCGACGCCCAGACGATCCCCCTCCTCCTCGCCGAGATGCAGCGAACAGACGCGGAGACCGTACACCAACTGGCGGGCGAGGAGCCCCAGAAATGACACGACAGACCCCACCGATCCCCTGGCTCGCTTGGCTCATCCTCTGGCGCCCGCGCCGGGTGCAGACCGCCCTCGAAAGGGTGAGCGCGATGAACCTCGTGGACCGCGTCCCCAGCCCCTGGCAGATCGCGCTCGGCGTCCTTCGCATGGTCAACAGACTGTTCTTCCGAAGCGAGACAGTCGGCCTCTGTCGAGACCATCCCGTCCGGGCCACGACGAGGGCGAGACTCCTTCAATATCGCCCCCTTCGCTTCCCCTTCCTCCTCTGGGAGCGAGCCGTGGCCCCCTTCGACCTCTCGGGGCTCGTGAGCACTCCAGAACGGATGACTCGCCATCTCCTCGGCGCCCATCATGAGGGCATCCAATGTGTCTATGATCTGGCGATCCTGGCCTGCACGCCTGGCAGCCTCGCCTCCCTCGAGGAGAGGGCCCTCGGCGTGGTCGATGGAACAGATCCTCGCGCTGAATGGCTTCGTGATCTCGTGGTGTTCGAGGGCTACCACGAGCAGCTCCTCGCGCATGTTCAACGATTTCGCGCCCACGGGCCCTGCCTTACGGAGTCCCAGCGGCGCGACCCCGACCTCTCCTTTGAGGGGTTCCTTCGCTGGTGCGCAGCCCAACCCACGAGTCCCCGCGAAACGTGGCGGGCATGGCGCCAAGGCACCTTTCAACTGAATTCCCCCTGCGATCCTCTGGAGACCCCATGAACCGTGATGAACTGCTCCAATTGAATCAGAACCAACTGAAGACTCTCTTCGAAGCGGGACATCCCATCGACCCACTGGAGCTCGACGACACGGAATATCTCGGAATCAGTCTGGGGCTTCCGGCGTGGATCGATCGTCTCGCGTGGAAGACCTTCATCAAGACCTTCCATCGGGACGCGGACACCGGGCTCTTGCGCGGCTGGAACCTTCGCCTCGTCCAGGAGGGGCTGGACGAAGCGCCTCGGGCCATGACCCGGGGGGAGAAGACGCGAACATTCGGACATTTTCGCGTACAGCCCAACGCGGATCTCCCCATGCGTCCGCACCTCACCACAGGCCTTCTCCTCCATTACGGGGACGCCGGAAACCGTCCGCTGGACCCGATGCGCTCCGTCCGGGATCCCATCGTCGCGCTAAACGCCGGAGACGCCAGTCGGCTCCTGGGATGGATGTGGTGGCAGGGACCCGGATTCCGGATGCCGACGCCGAGTTACTTCCTCCTGGAGCGCCTCCGTCCCCTTCAAGAAGTGGTCGCGCCTCCTTCCATCGCAGCTTGAAAGGACTCCCGCTGGCGTTGTCCACTCCCACGCGGTAGCCTGCGTTGCCATGATCACCGTTCGACAATTCCTGGAGCGCTCCCTCCCCATCTCCCTCGGGATGAGCCTTCTCTGCGCGATCCTCGCCTGCAGCTCGAGTCCGACTTCCGGAACGCAGGAGCCGCCCAACGACACAGTCCTCCCCGACATCGGGCCCGCGGACACCGACGAACCCGACATCGCAGACGTCGCCGAAGCAGACGTCGCCGAAGCGGACGTCGCCGAAGCGGACGTCGCGCTCCCGGACGCCGACACGGCCGAACCCGACCAGACCGGAGGAGACCCAACGGACGTCGCCGAGAGCGCGGTCATTGAGGCCGACATCGCGGCGCATCTCCTCAACACCCTCGGCGCCGTGGTCACCATGACGAGCGATACGCCGGGGACGCCCACGGTCCACGCGACGGCGGAAGACCATGCGATCACGATCCCCCCGACCGGGATCACGGGGAGCATTCCAGGGACGAGCTTCGACGCCGTCCTACTCGGAATGTACCCCAGCACGGAATACACCGTCGCGATCACCTGGACGACGCCGGCAGGAGACACGACCGATGCCGCCGCCCTGATCTGGACCACGCCGGCGCTCCCCGACGACGCCCCCGCGCCCGAGGTCCTCGTCTCGAAGCCCGAACAGATGTCCCCCGGGGTGACCCTCTTTGCCGTGACCAGCATCAACAGCGAGGCCAGCGGGCCGCCGCCAAGCGACATCTTCATGCTCGACAGCGCTGGAGCGATCGTGGGACACATCCGCCCCCCGTTTCGCGTCAGCGATTTGCGTCAGACATTCTCCGGAACCCTCCTGGCACAAGACAGCACGAAGGGAGGCGTCGAATGGGGCCTCCACGGAGAGGTGCTCCACGCGTGGACCGGGCAGGAGCTCGGGATCGAGACCATGCACCACGAGATCTTCGAACTGGAGGATGGCTCCCTCGCGACCCTCGGATCGATCGCACAGAGCGTGGGCGGTTACCCCGACAACGCCACCTACGACGTCGTCGGAGATCGCGTGGTGACCTTCAGCCGAGCGGGCGAACTCCTCTCCCAATTCAACGTGTTTGACGTCCTGGACCCCTATCGCTACGGAAACGACTTCTTCATCAACTACTGGCACAAGACCTATTCGGAGCTCTTCGAACCGAAGGACTGGACCCATGGAAACGGGGTCATACACGATCCTTCAGACGATACGCTCGTGGTCAGCTATCGCCATCAGGACGGCATCTTCAAGCACAACCGGCAAACGGGCGAGTTGATCTGGGTCCTCGGTGCGGACCTTCCATTCACCGCAGGTGATGATGACTGGCCCTTCCTGGAGCTCATCGGCGGCGGGACCCTCCCCTCCCACATGCATGCGCCTCAGTTGACGCCCGGAGGGACGCTGATGCTCTTCGACAATCGAAACGACCTCGGCCAGAGCCGCACGGTGGAATACGCCATCGATGCCGAAGCGATGACCGCCGAGCAGATCTGGGAGTACATCGATCCAGAGCATGACCCGCCGCTCTTCTCCCGCTCGGTCTCGGACGCGGATCTCCTGCCCGGCGGCACCGTGCTGGTCACCCACGGAGCGAATCGCATGGGCCAGTCGCCGAATGCCGTTTTCTGGGCCCTCATTACGGAGGTCACCCATGACGCCAACAAGACGAAGGTCTTCGAGGTCCGCATCCAATCCCAGGAGCCCCCCCCGTTGAGCCACCGCGTCTATCGATCAGAGCGAATCCCGAGCCTCTATCCCTGCACGGAGACACCATGCGAATGACGTCGGCGTTGCTGCTCACCCTGCTCGTCGTCGGCTGTGACGAGGTGGCGACGCCCCCCGTGGCGCCACCACTCCAATCGGTGCTCCAGGCCACAGTCATCCGAAAGATCCCGCACGATCGGGACGACTCCACTCAGGGCCTCACGGTCGCCCCCGACGGCGTCCTTTTGGAGAGCACAGGGGAGCGGGGGCATTCGCGGCTCAAGCGGGTGGACCCGGAGACCGGACGTGTCCTCGCCCATGTGGAACTGGGGAAGAAGTTCTTCGGGGAGGGAATCACCGTGATGGGACCCGATGTCCATTGGCTGACCTGGCAGGAGGAGACCGGGTTCGTCTATGACGCGCGAACCCTCGTCAAGAAAGGGAGCTTCCGCTATCCAGGCCCCGGGTGGGGTCTCACGACCCACCACAAGCAGGTGGTGATGAGCGACGGCAGCGCGCTCATCAAATGGCGCAACCCCCAAACCTACAAGATCGAACGACAGCAGCATGTCCACGAGGGGCAGACGCGCATCGATCGCATCAATGAACTCGAATACGTCCGCGGCGAAATCTGGGCGTGCGTCCTCCCCCGGGATCACATCGTCCGGATCGACCCCCTCACGGGTCGAGTCCGCGGATGGATCAACGCCTCGGGGCTCCTCACGAAGAGCGAGGCGAAGGGCGCCGGGCCCCTCAACGGGATCGCCTGGGACTCGTACACGGACCGCCTCTGGGTCACAGGGAAGAAATGGCCGGTGATCGTGGAGATCTCGGTGCCGAAGACCTCCTGAGCGTGCGCTCTAGCCCAGCTCCACGGTGATCAGTCCGCCCTCTTCCGTGACCCCCCACCGTTCCAGCGGCTCGTCCGCGGGTCCCTCGATCACCGCCCCGTCCAGACTGAATCGGGAGCCGTGGCTCGGACACGCCAGCACGCCCGCGTCGCCGTCATATCCGAGATCACTACCGAAGTGAGTGCACGACATCGAGAGCGCCTGAATCGCCCCATCCTTCCCGCGCACCAACAGGATGCGCGTATCGTCGCCCACCACGATCCGAACGACTCCACCGGGTGAAGAGAGCGCCGCATGATCAGCGCCTTGAAGACGAATCGTGGCCGTTCCAGCGGGCAGGACCACGTCGGGATCGGAGAGGCTGCGAAAGAGCCCACACCCGGCACACGTGGTCAGGACGGCCAGCCCCACGGCGCCCTTGAGCACATCCCGCCGACTCCGCAGCATCGAGACATCCTTCGTTCGACTCATGTAAACTCCTTGGAAGAGGGGCCCCAGCGTACCACACGGGCCGATCCGGTCAGCGACGAGCATCCGGTCTTGGAGCGAATGCCCAGGCCGGGGCCGCGTATTGAATATCACCCCCCACCACTGTCAGCGCGATCTTCGCGCCGAGCAGATCCCCGGGGGGATCGCGCAGAGGGTCGACGTCAAGGAGGACAAAGTCCCCCCATTTGCCGACCTCGAGGGTCCCGAGATCCGCCTCCATCCCCGCAGCGTAGGCAGCGCTCGCGGTGAAGCCATCCAATGCCTCGGCGGGAGTCAACCGCTCCTCAGGTCGCCATCCCGCCGCCGGGCTCCCCGACGCGTCGGACCGGGTGATCGCCGCGTAAATGCCGAGGAGCGGATTCACCCGCTCCACCGGAAAGTCGCTCCCGAGTGCGAGGTGCGCCCCCGCCTCCTTGAGTCGACGCCAGGCATATGCTCCCTGGATCCTGTCCGGTCCGAGGCGGGCCTCCGCCCAGGGCATGTCGCTGGTCGCGTGGGTGGGCTGGACCATCGCCAGCACACCGAGCTCGCCGAAACGTGCGATGTCACTCAGCGCGATGACCTGT
>Ga0114996_10002979_pt1 | contig 21442 bp, 20 predicted proteins | sample ArcticOcean_MG_C_4_FD_87039 | JGI IMG/M metagenome (GOLD analysis project Ga0114996, IMG submission 87039) | Marine microbial communities from western Arctic Ocean - ArcticOcean_MG_CB4_134 | ecosystem: Environmental > Aquatic > Marine > Oceanic | place: Arctic Ocean: Canada Basin | collected... | reverse complement strand
CGTAGGAGAGGTCCACGGTCGTACCGAACTCGTGCGAGCTCGCCCCAGCAGCCGCGTTGGCGTTTGAGCTCCGTAGTCGTTCCTGACGGTCGGAAGTACGCAGAGCGCTGGTGACCTCGATGCGGTAGGGTGGAACCCCTATCCCGGCGAGCCGCTCCTGGAAGCGCTCCCCAAGTATCTCGAGCAGGGTGCGCAAGTGGGGCACGACATTGGCAGGTGAGGTACCTCCCCGGACGATCCAATGACGGGTGCTGTCCTTGAGCGCGACGAGGCGCCCCGTGGCAAGAAGCGAGTCCCTCGTCGCGCGGTCGACCGCGCGAACTCCGAGCTGGCGAGCACGAGCCACATGTTGGTCATTCAGGAATTGGCGCAGTGCGTCCTCCTCGGCCGGGGTCATGACGGGGAGTGGCCGTAGGATCCGCTCGGCCGAGCTCGCGAACCGGTCGGCGCATCCGATCGTCTCCGACAGCACAGATTCGATCTGGACGAAGGCGGCGGCTCGTGCCGCCTCCCGCTCGCGCTCCGCTCGACCGCACGAGGAGAGCAGCAGGACCAGGAGAAGTGGAAAGGGACGCATGGCAAACTCCTAGGATGGTCGAGGACGAAATGCCATCATGGGCTCGGGCGCGTGGGCCGTCCAGTCCGGCGAGGAGACGGTGGTGAGGCCCAGCGGTTGCTTCGGGGTTCGAGTTCCTGGGGCCGGGGACTGGCCGGGCGTCCTTATTCCGCCCTAGCTTAGCTCTCGCCTCTTTCCGACCCAGACAGGAGAAAGCCGCATGAAGAAGTACGCCGTATCAGCCATTGCGCTCGCGATGCTATCCGTGGCCCTGGTGGCACAGACACCGCCGGTCACCGGCGATCGCTCCTCGCCCCTACGCCCGCTCACGGGCGCAGGCAACGTGGGAGTCAGCAATGCGGTTCTTCGCGATCAGCCTGAGGTTCGCGCCCTGCGGGTCGTGGTGGAAGCCGGCGGTACACGCCCGATACACGGGCACGCGAACGTCCAGTTCCATCTATTCGTTCCGATCTCAGGTTCCATGGAGCTGAACTTGGACGGAGAACCGTCCGTGGACGTGCAACCCTGGCACCCCTATTTCCTCGAGGGAGGCACCCAACACGGGTTCCACAACAGTAGCTCCACGGCGGTGGAAATCATGGAGATCTTCATCAAATGAGGAGGGATCCACTGAGGAGGCGGAAGATCAGCGCGGGCTCCTGCGGCGCTAGGCTGTAACCGGCTTGAGGACCGTTGCGGTCGGGTCGGCCGCGCCCAGACCCGTCGGAGCACGAGGTAGCTACACAGGTAGCAAGCGATCACCAGCAACGACAGTGTTTAGCTACCCACCACCATTCCGAGGTATTCTGCGAAGCCGCCGACCGTGGCTCCAAGCAAGTTCGCTCCGAACGCGGAAGCCGGCCGGGCCTCACGCTTGAACGTCGTCGAGAACACCAGCCCCACGGAAAAAATGGGGAGTGGGACGGCCACGTCGGCGTTCGAATCCCGGCCCGGTTGAGTCATGGTGAGGCGACCGGCCAGCTGCTGGGTCGAGCTACTTGGTGCTGAGAATCCGGTAAAGCCCCGTCCCGCAAACCGGGCACTTTCCCTTCATGGCAGGGCGCCCGTTCTTCATGGTGACCTTCTCACCGTCCTGCATCTCCCTCTTCGACTTGCACTTGACGCAATAGGCTTCCATAGCCCCTATCCTCCTTTTCAGTACGATGGAAACACAGATGAATACCACTCAAACATATGAATTCCCCAGATGCAAGGGTTTTCTGAAAAACGTTGCCTGTCAAGGCTGCTCAATCTGGGTCGTATTTACGGGCCCCATTCCCATGATCTGGACCGTAACCGCTTCGTCTTTGGCCATGTCGTAATGATGGCCGTTAGGCGGCTCGTAGATGAAGGAGCCAGCCTCGACGCGCCTCATGTTGTCGGGATCGTAGACGTCGGATTGGGTGCCGGTCGAAACCCACCACGTACCCTTGATGACCGTGATTAACCGGGCCTGATCGTGGAAGTGTGGACGGCTACCCCGACCCGGCGGGAAGGTGATCCGAACCACGTAGAGGCCGGGCTCCCTGGAATTGCCATAAACGGCCACCGACCGACCGCCCTCGGAGGGCATCATGTCTGACGGTGAAGCGACCATGAATCCCTCGGGGTCGAGTGGCACGACCTGGCCTGATGCTGTGTTGGCCCCGAGCAACGGGGTGCCTACGCAGCAGGCCCAGATGATCACTTGGGAGCGTCTCATGGCCTTCTCCTCATTCTTGTTTTTCGAGTGGCCTGCTATCGTCCGTTACTGCCGTCTTCCCGACGAAGCATAGGAAGTCCAGGCGGAGGCGGCAAACGATACCGCCAACTACGGCCGCATCTCGTTCTACGCGGCAGCTCGTTAGTACGCAATCTCCAACGCCCACCTACGTCATACGACGTATCAAATCACCACCTGTACGCACCTAGCTTGCCCAAGCAATCAATCGCCTCTCTCCCAAGGGGGAACCATGGTGGAGTTACTTGGAGGACTGCTGATCGGGACCGCCATCAGCGGAGTCGTTCCGGTGGTGAACGAGCGCTTCTACGGAGCGGACCTCAGAGTCCAATGTTCAGTGGCTCATCGCCCAAAGAATTGGGGTGGTGGGGCGATGGCTGACCGCGAGGTCGTACGCGTGTCATTCGTCCCAGAGATTTGCCAGCGTGTATGGACTGCCCTCCATGGCAAAGAAATCGGCGGCCAGATAGCGACGATTCCGGTCGAGCGCGGCGATCTCCTGCATGTCGTCTTCAGTGAGCGACACGTCGGTGGCGGCCAGGTTCTGCCTCATCCGCGCCGGGTTGACCGACTTCGGAATCACCGAGCAGTCCCGATGAATGGACCAACTGATGAGCACTTGCGCAGGCGTGGCCTTGTGCCTCTCGGCGATGGCCGCGATGGTCGGGTCTTTCAGCAGGACGGGTTCGTCATCGGCCTTGATAGAGTCGTGCCGATCCTGCGATCCTAGCGGCGAGTACGCGGTGACGAGGATTCCGGCCTGTCGACAGAAATCAAGCATGGAAGGTTGCTGGAGGTAGGGGTGTAGCTCAATCTGATTCACTTCCGGTTTCAGCCGTGGGGTGTTGGCAAGCGACTCCAGCTTGGCGACACTGAAATTGGAGACGCCAATGTGCCGGCAAAGTCCCCCGTCGGTTGCCGCCTCCAATTCCTCCCAGGTCTCCGAGATTGGCAACTCGTCGAGACCGATCAGACCCTCGGCGGATTGGGGGAAAACAACGCCCTTCTTGAATGCCACAGGCCAGTGGACCAGGTAGAGATCGAGATAGTCCAATTGCAGGTCTGCGAGGGTCTTCTCCAGAGCCGGTTGGACATCGTCGGTAGCGTGGGAGTCGTTCCACAGCTTCGAGGTGATCCACATCTCTTCCCGTGTAACGACGCCGTCTCTGAAGCACTCCGATAGCGCCCTGCCCACCTCGGCCTCATTGAAGTAGACGGCCGCACAGTCGATGTGACGGTAGCCCATGCGAACGGCCTCCTTGACCGCCTCGTAGACCTCATTGGGCTCCGATTTCCAGGTTCCAAGTCCCAGGATGGGCATCTCGTCACCGTTATGGAACTGAAGTGTGTTCATCGCTTGTTCTCGAGTCTGGCCGAAGAGCGTCGGCCTTCAATGCGGTCGGGTTCTCGGTGCCGGCGTACTACGAGATGCTGACGCCCCAGAACTAGGCGGTTCATTTCACCCGATCCTCACATGGCGTAACCTCTGACGACAAGCGCTGAAATGGTTAGAGACCCTTGGCCTGAAGGACGGTCCTAATGGACCAGAAAAGGATCTTGAGGTCGAACACGAGCTTCGCCCACCCGCTTCGGCTCGACGCCATGAATCCGATGTAGGCGTAGTCGAGGGTCCACTCGTCGGGGCGAGTCCGGGTTTCCCTTGTTGGCCTGCACCAGTCCCGTCAGCCCGGCTCTGATCAGCTTCTCCCTAAGGACTCCCTGCTCGAGTTCATCGTAGTAGGGCTCGAGCGGCCAGGGTCGAGGACCGACGAAGCTCGTCAAGATAGACTTTTTTCAAGAACCGACCCACGGTGGTAAGGTTCTCGGGGACCCGTTCCATAGGTTTGATGTGAAGGTACTTCTGCTCGCTGGAGATCCTTCGGTAGGCTTCCATCCGGATAATCCGCAACTTGGGGATCCTGAAGACCCTCCCTTCGGAACCCCGCGGCTCCGAGAGGAGGATCGGGCCTCCAGGGGCGGGTCGTACCAGTCCCTCCATCAAGATCATCACGACGATCACGGGTGACAACAAGAGGAGAAGGCCCAGCGAAAGAGCCACGTCCAGCATCCTCTTCTGCCACGGAAGCGGCACCAACTCGTTTCCCTCACGGGCAACTCGATCGTACTCACCGAACTGGTCCGGGGTCATTGGCCGATGGGTCATGGTGCGGAAGCTAACAACTAGTCCGTCGTGGCTATGGAGTGGCATCCCCGAAGGGCTTTGCGCCGCACTTTCGAGGCTACGGTAACGTCAGCGCCATCAGCGCCCCCGGCTGGTCGCGGTTCACACTGCCCGACTGTATCACGATGTACTGCTTTCCCTCGTGCATGTAGGCCATCATCCCGTACTGCCCTGGCCTCGGAAGCTCGACACTCGCCAGGATCTCACCGGTTCGCTTGTCGCGTGCGTGCAGGAGTGGCATGCCGTTCTCGTTCACTTCGGTGTTGCCCCGTAAGTCCTCCGTGGTTTGTAGCAGGAGGTCACCCACGACCATCTGGATGGAGAATCCGGTTCCTCCGGCATTGATCTCCACGCCCTCCAGTAGCGGGTGGTTCCTGATGCGGTCGGCGGTTTTGCCGATCGGGATGTCCCAAAGCTTTTCACCCGTGTTCATGTCGTAGGCGGCGAGAGCCTGGTACAGCGGCTTGTAGAGCGGCAGGCCCTCGACAAGCGGCAGTGGCTCGCGAGGCCCGCCCGGCGCATACGTTGCCACCGTGGTACCAGTGGTGGGCGTATGCCGCTCCCGTCCCCTCCAGCTCTCAGCACTCAGTCCGGGTAACCCCCGCTCTTCGTCCTCCCCGTTCGTGGGCACCATGAACGGGGAGGCGCTACAACCCCGGTTGTGCGATGCGTACATGATTCCCGTGGTGGGATCCGCGATGGACGGATGGTACGTGTTCAACCCGCCCATACAGCTGACGACATTGCGGTACTCGTTGTCATGGGGGTAGGGAAGCGGCGGCATATAGAGGCCACCGACCCGGAACTGACTCAGGATAATCTGTGCCTGGGCGTTGAGGTTCGGCGTGTAGTCGATCACGAACTCTTCGGTGATCCCATCGGTTACGATGAGGTCCAGCGGTTCCGGCCGGGTTGGGTAGGGTTGCGTGGGCGATGTGTAGTTGCCGGGGACCTGGGTCTGCATGACCGGGCGCTCCTCGATTGGCCAGATCGGCTCGCCGGTCTCCCGGTTGAACGCGAAGACGAGGCCCTGCTTCGTGTTCTGGATCAACGCGGGGATTCTCTCTCCGTCAACCGTGAGATCCATCAGGATGGGCGCAGTGGGAATGTCGTAGTTCCACTGGTCACTGTGGTGGATCTGGAAGTGCCATCTCCGCTCGCCCGTCCGGACGTCCAACGCGATGACGCTACCGCCGAACAGGTTGTGCCCCGGCCGATGGCCCGTGTACGACTGGACGGTCGAGGCGTTCGTCACGATGTAGACGAGCCCCAGCTCCGGATCGGCGGATGCGGGAGCCCACGACGACATGTCGCCCGACCACTGCCAGGCGTCGCTCTCCCAGGTCTCGTGGCCGAGCTCCCCCGGCCGCGGAATGACGTGGAACTTCCAGAGGTGTTCTCCTGTCCTGGCGTCGTAGCCCATGATGTCGCCCGGGACGTTCTCGATCCGGGTCTGGTCGTAGCTGGGCTCGTGGCCCACCAGCACCACGACCACGCCGTTCACCACGATCGGCGGCGACGAGCTGGTGACCATGCCCAGCTGCCTCGGGATCCCGTGGTCCGGGTCGTAGATCCCCCTGTCGGCGATGAATTCCTGCCAGGGGCCCCAGTCGGCCACGAGGTCCGGTATCAGATCGACGCCCCCGGTCTGGGAGAAATCTTCGATCAGTATCGGCGTGCCCCAGTCCTCCAGGGGTAGCCCTGTCTTTGCATCCAGAGCCCAAAGGAAGTAGGCGGGAGAAGTGATGTAGATCACGCCCCGTCCGTCTATCTCTGCGTAGGCGACGCCCTTTCCAAAGTCCGTCCTCGGCGAGCGCAGATACCTCATCGTCTCCGGCTCCCTGAACACCCACCGCGTCTCCCCTGTGGCGGCGTCGATCGCCACCACCTGTCTCCGCTGACCCATGACCGTGTACAACACCCCGTCCACGAAGACCGGCGTGGACCGGACCGTGTACTCGACGCCCGGCCCGAAGTTGTCCCCCCGGTAAATCCAGGCCACTTGCAGATCGGAGAAATTGGACGCGTTGATCTGGTTCAGCTGGGGGGCGGAGCGGGTGTTCCCGGCGTCCCCGCCCAGGTAATGCCACTCCCCGTTCTCGAGACCGGTCAGCTGTGCGGAAGTTGCTGACGCGCCACCCAGGATGGCGGTTAGGGCCAGCACCAAAAACCGGATCCGGGAGCGCCTTATCATGCTTTCTCCTCAAGAAGGGCTGGAAATTCGCAAGCTATGTGTGGAAATGGCGTTAGGGAAGAAGGAAGCGTACGGGCACCGCCCAAAGGAGGTCTAGCGGTACAAAGACCCGAAAGTGCCGCTGTCTGCGGCGGAGAACGGTGAGGTCCGCTCGATGTCATCCCAGACCTTGAGCTGTTCGCGAAAACGCATGAAGTAGGCGACGAAGTCACCCCCATACTGAAACGAGTACATGATGTCCGCGAAAGCACCCGTATGGGGCAGTCCAAACGCGTGGCCTAGCTCATGAACACAGGTCAGATAGACGACCGTATCCCTGAAGAGTGGATCCAGCCTCGCCTTGCGGCTGATGTCCGGCCCGAGGCCGTCGGTATCCGGGTGCACAAAGACGTCGGCGTCGCGTCGCCCCTCCACTATCCGTCCCCGCATCTCACCGTATAGACCCACACCCGGGGGCACCCAGTAGACGCGAATGGTCGCGGACGCTTCAGGGCCCGGCGCCATCTCTACGGGGGGATCGGTCTGCTTGCCCCACGCCTCGAGCGCCCATTCGGCCAGGGTGCGGTCTTCCTCCTTGAACCCCGAGTCGGCCGAGCCGTCCGCGATGAAGTATGTGACCGGCTCTGACACGTCCAACCGCCACACGTCCTGCTGCCCGTAGGCCGCCGAGTGGGCCGCGACCGGGGCGCTGAGGGTTCCCGCCATCGTGAGCGCGCCAACCCAGAAAATTCGTAGTCTCGCCATAGCGTCCGAACGTCTGCTACCATGCCTTCCGCCGCAAGCACTTCCCGGCGCGGTGCCCCTCAAGGTCTCAGGTCAGACACCTTCTATGTACGGTACATGCAGCCTAAGTGCGGCGCCTGCCAAAGCGCCGGCGCCGAGGGCGTGCGCTACCTTCGGTGCTTCGGTCCCCCGCATTGATGGCCGCAGTCTTGACGGTCTCGACATTCTTGGCACGGGTCGCAGGGCTATGCTCGCGCTGGTCCCGTCGGGGCACGTCGGGCGTGACCTCGTAAGAAAAGTCCTCCAGAAGGACCCGCGGAATCTTCAACCCCACAGCCCGCTCCATGCGTCCGAAGTCGACCTCGTTCTCCGGAGGCACCAGCGTGAGGGCTTCTCCCGTGGCGTCGGCCCGTGCCGTGCGTCCCACCCGATGGATGTAGTCCTCGGGGACCGCCGGCACATCGAAGTTCACCACGTGGCCTAGAGCCTCCACGTCGATGCCGCGCGCGGCGATATCTGTGGCCACCAGAACCCGATACTTTCCGGCCTTGAAGCCCGCCAGGGCCTTGGTACGCTGGGGCTGGGAGCGATTGCCGTGGATTCGTTCGGCGAAAATTCCATGGCGGTTTAGAAGCGCCGCAACCTTGTTCGCCTTGTGCTTGGTACGGGTGAAGACCAGCGCGTCGTCGATGTGGCCCCTCTTTAGAAGCTCCAGCAATAGCGCCGTTTTCAGGCTCGAGGGCACGGGGTATGCGGTGTGGGTCACACCCGCGGCCGGCGTGGCCTTCTCCTGAAGGGCGATCTTCGCTGGTGTCTGGAGGATCTCCTGGGTCAGCTTCTCGATGGGGGCCGGCATGGTGGCGCTGAAGAAGAAGGTCTGTTGCGGCTTTGGTATGTGCCGGAGCACGCGCCGGATGTCGGGCAGGAAACCCATGTCCAGCATGCGGTCGGCCTCGTCCAAAACCAGATACTCGAGCCCTGACAGGGCGGCGTAATGGTACTGGAAGTGATCCAGCAGTCGCCCCGGAGTGGCGATCATGACCTCGACCCCCTTCCGGAATGCCACCTCCTGGGGTCGCATACCTACGCCGCCGTGGATTGCGGCGGCTTTGAGCCCGGTGTACTGGGCCAGCCCGTTGAGGTCGTCCCGGATCTGGAGGGCCAGCTCCCGGGTGGGAGCCAGGACCAGCGCGCGGGTCGTGCCCCGGGGCCGGTCCACCAACTGGTGAAGGATGGGTAAGAGGAAGGCCGCGGTCTTGCCACTGCCCGTGGCCGCGCAGGCCAGGAGGTCTCGGCCTTCGAGTGCACGGGGGATGGCCTCCGATTGGATGGGGGTGGGGTGTACGAAGCCTAGCTTATCGACGCCTCGTAGGAGGGTCGGGTGCAGACTGAGTGTAGAAAAAGCCAAGTGGTTGTCCGTTGTGGAAACGCTCAGCAGGCGGGCCGGAACATCCGGGTCGCTAAGCTGGCGCAGAGTCTTGGGAAGTGTTGGCCCCCGGAACCGAGGGCCCTAGGTGCGGGATCCCGCAGTGCGAAAGGTAGTGTAAGTGAGCGGTGGGCGTCAGCCCCACCTGTCAGGGCTCGGCTTGGTTCACGGAGGGTCGGAGGCTACCGTCACTCCTTTGGCTTTCAGGGTGTCCACGTCCGGGTAGCTCACGCTGGTGTTGGTGAGACCCACGGTGTCACCTGCACCCAAGCCCGTGTTGTCCAGCAGAGACTGGAGGTCGGGGTTTGTCGTCAAGCAAGAGGTCCGTGAGGGTGGAGAGCCCGCTCAGTGCGCTGATGTCCGTGATCAAGTTGTTGGCGAGATGGAGGGTCGTCAGGCTCGTGAGGCCACTCAGCGGACTGATGTCGATGATTGCATTGCCGTCGAGGATGAGGTCGGACGGAAAATCGAGATTCTGAATCCCCACCAGGCTTACGATGCCAGCGTTGCGCGCATCCAACATCGTCAGCCCAGAGAAGAGGTCACACGTGAGATCCTCCTGCGAACCCAGCCCCAGGCTAGACCTCACCGTTGCCGTCAAGTTGCCATCCTCGAACGTCGTCGATGGAGCCGACGGGGTTGTCGCTACAAGGTCACTGGGCTGAAGGACCGGCGAAAGGTCGATAGGCAGGTCCAGGACGAGAAATCCTGTACTATCTCCGTAGCCCAGCGGGAGAAGAAGTGTGCCGATAATGAGAGACAGTAGACGTCGGCTCATTCCAAACGATGCGCCGGGGATTCTAGAAAGAGCAAGGCTTTCGTTTCGGTGCTTCCCTCGGTCGCTGGGCACGTTCAGGGCGCTACGGCGGTAGCCATGTACCGGTAGGCCTTCGAAACCAGAGCTTGGAGGTGTCGTGGGAGAAGTAACCGTTGGGATCGGAACACTTCCGGCAGTTCTACGACTTGGCCATCGTCGTTCTGGGCGGCGGTGGACTATAGGCATCGAACTCCGGTGAGCGAGCGGCCCGGGGGCGAGCCAGGCCCTCCCCCGCCGGCCAAGCTTCGTCATTTGTTGGCGGGGCCGGTCATTTTCGCGGTGCTGTTGCTCGCCCCCTTCGCTGGACTTCCGTTCGAGACTCGCGGTGCCATGGGTTTGCTGGTTTGGATGGCCTGGTGGTGGATCACCCGGCCTGTGCACTTGGCGGTCACGGGACTCCTCCCACTCCCCATCTCCGCGGTCTTCGGACTCGCGCCCATGGGCGAGGTCGCGACCTCGTACGCTCAGGACACGATCCTTCTTCTGTTGGGTGCGAACATTCTGACGAGCGTCTGGACCCGGTGGGGGCTCGATCGGAGAATCGGCCTCGCTTCGCTCCTCGGAGTGGGGACCGACACGTCGAGGCAGATTCTGGTCTGGTTCCTGGCCAGTGCGGCCCTCTCGACTGTTCTACCAAATACGATCGTGGCCGCCACGATGATTCCGATCGTTGTCGCCATGTTACGCTCCATCGGCATCGAGGACCTCTGGAACAGCCGCGTCGGCACGGCACTGGTAATCGCCGTGGCCTGGGGCACGAGCGCAGGGGGTGCCGCGACGCCGCTCGGTGGCGCCCCGAATCTGTTGACCGTCGGGTTCATCGAGGAGTCGGTCACCGGCCAGGAGTTCCTTTTCCTCACCTGGGTCATGCGCCTGGCTCCGGTCACCGCAGTGATCGTGCTCGTGATGTTCCTCTTCCTGCGCTTCGCGATGCGGCCGGAGGTCGCCACGCTACCCGGCTCCAAGGACTATTGCCGGGAAGAGATCGAGGCGCTCGGCCCCATGAAGACAGAGGAGAAGTGGGGACTCGCCCTGTTTGTGGTCGCGGCGGCGCTCGCGTTCGGACGGCCCCTGTACGCGGAGTTTGTTCCCGGCCTCACGCCTGCGTTCGCTTTTGTTGCGATGGCTGTGGCGAGCTTCACCATTCGCACCCGCGAGGGACCGCTCATCACGTGGGACTTCGCACAGGCGAACATGTACTGGGGCCTGTTCTATCTCTTCGCTGGAGGGATCGCGTTGGGCCGGATCCTGAGTGGCTCGGGTGCCGCGCGGGCCTTCGCGAATGCGCTGGTGCCATACGCTGGCTCGGGCGGCCTCACGGCCGTGCTCGTGTTCTCTCTTGTGACGATGGTGCTCACCCAAGTTACCAGCAACACGGCGGCCATCGCCATCGTCGTCCCCGTCACCATCAGCACGTTTCAATCGCTCGATCTGAATCCGATCCCGTTCGTCTATATCGTCACGGTCGTCGGAAACTGTGGCTTCATCCTTCCTTCGTCCGCCGGCGGACCCGCTGTAGCGGCGGGATATGGGGTGAACCTACAGACGATGGCCGCCAAAGGTCTCGTCGCTTCACTTCTCGTACTCGGGACCCTGGTGGTGTTGGGATACGCTTTGGTCAGGTGGTGGCCAGCGTTCGGAGTGGCGTAGCCGAAGCCATGGCGGGGGCGATCGCCGCCGCCGCCGAATTGGCTTACTGGTTTCGGTAGACGTTGACCGGGGGTAGCCGGACTCCCGTGTCGCCGGCTGGCCTGTCTTCGCCGACCACGGGCATCCTCAGGGTCCCGATTCCATCGACGGTGGCCTCGACCACGTCGCCCGGTTGTAACCACTGTGCGGCGCCGGTCTGCACGACAGCCATCCCGGTCCCGCCCGAGGTACCGCCGTTGATCACGTCGCCGGGGAGTAGCGTGTTGATCGACGAAGCGTACTCGATCAGCTCCCAGAGCGAATGGATCATGTCGCCCGCTCTGGCTTCCTGCAGTATCTGTCCGCCCACGCTCAGCGTCTGCCGCAGATTCTGCATCGGGTCGCCATAGAACTCTTTTGGAACGATCCAGGGTCCCTGGGGCGCGAAGGTGTCGTGGCCCTTACCGACGAACCAGTCGCCGCCCGTCGAGCGGTTGCCCGGGGGACGACCGCCACGGTCGGAGACGTCGATCGTAACCATGTAGCCGAACACATAATCCTGGGCGTCCGCCGAGGTGACGTACTTCGCCGTGCGCCCGATCACCGTCCCGATCTCGACCTCCCAGTCCGTCCGGTCACGACCGTACGGAATCGTGATGTCAGCGCCATTTCCGATGATCGAGCCCCACGTCGGCTTCAGGAAGAGGTACGGCACGCCTCGGTCCGCGGCCCGTTCTGCTGCTGCTACCGCCTGTGCTTCGGGGCCGCCGCCCTCTCCCACGTGGCTGTAGAAGTTGCCCGCCGCGTTCAGAACCTTTCTGGGGTACATGATCGGCGGGAGCGTCCGGATATCCGCCACGTCATGAACAAACGAGGCGCGCGTGGATCCCGTGAGCCGGCCGCCGTCCACGAGGTTGTTGGCGATCTCGTAGATGCGGTATTTGAGGCCATACTCATATTGGCCGATCAGCGCGATCATGTCTTCCGGCATTGGGATGTGCGGGTAGGCCGGATCGGTCTCAAGCAGATCGTTCGCGGCGCTGAGATCGGCGACGATCGCATCGCGGAAGACGAGTCCGACCGTCGTCACCCCATCGATTCCGAACGTTCCTACCTTGAATGGCTCGGTGACCTCGACCGCTTGGGCGGAGAGCCCCACGGGGCCAGCGAGCAGGATGAGCGCTGTGAGCGCCCCGAAACTACGAGTTAGTCGCATAATGTCCCTCAATATGGAGTCACGGAATTCCAAGTCCTTAATGCTTTTACGTCGAAGCACCCTCGCATGTCAAATGGATTGTCGCTCACACCTTGGCATCGTGGAGGAGTAGATGGATGCTCCATCCGCATTCGAAATCGAACAGGTTCGGGTCAAATGCAGGCCGATTCCAACAGGGAGTATGGATACGCCCAGCCAATTACGGATGCCCCTGCGGCGCAGGAGGCTCCCGGATGTCCAGGCGAGGCGACGGGCGAGTACCGTAGCGCACCCGTGGAAGAAGTGGTCATCAACGGGGAACCGTGGGGAGGGCCGGGTCATCGCTCTTACTGGCACTGCCACCGTGGCGGCCAGATCCTCTTGATGTGGGATGGCGAGGGCCGCATCCAGAACCGGGGAGAACGGGTTCGCATCCTTCAACGCGGCGAAATGTCCCGCGCCCCGCCTTGGACGGAGCACTGGCACGGTGGAGGCCCGGACACTCATGGCCATTGGTTGCAGGTTTCCGTCCGACCCGGCGGAACCTTTTGGATGGAAGAAGTGGGTGACGAGGACTACCTGGGGAACGACATCGGGATCAATTCCCGGAACGAGTTCCTGGCGACCGGCGTCCGGGAGAAATATCCGAACTGCTGACCATTTTACGGGTTCAGAATCAACTTCTGCACCCTTGAGTTCGAGGCCTGGGCAACGAAGAGGAGGTCCTCCGAGGGGCAGGCGAGTCCATGCACTCCGGTGAATTCACCAGGCTGTCGCCCGGCTCAGATCAGCCCTTCGCCTTCGGCCATCAACGCCGTGTGCTGCCGGACCTGTTCGAGTCCGCCCTCACCCAACGAGATCACCCCATCACCCGACACGTCAGCGCCGGTGGTGAGTTCTTCGCACAGGTCCCGAAGTTGTAGAACTAGATTGAAGGCTCGATTGTAGTCACTCATCGGCAGGATTTGTCCTGCGAGTTCCACGATCTGGGCTACGCGTCGGGTCACACTTCTCCCGGCAGCTACGACGTGCGCCGCGTGGGTCCGAACGTTCTCGGAGGTGGCGTCCGAACCTGTAGCCAACTCGATGTGCCGAACGATTCCCTCTGCGGCAGCCTTCACTCCGAATCCCAAACCCGGGCCCCCCGCGAACTCCACAGGGTCGATCGCGTTCAGTACGTGCCTCGCATGCTGTTTCATGGCATCGATATTCGTGGGGTCGCGGCCTGCGAGCCGGACGTGTCGCAGGGCTATCGCGGCCTCGGCCTCGGCGGTGGGCAACAAGCCCTGCCCATCCGGAGTGGAGGCGAATGCCTTGAGGACGTGCCCGATATGTGTGTGGGAGGCATTGGCTTCCTGGGCGATCAGCGCCCCCGGGAGGCAACACCCGACTGCAGCCAACGCGACCGAGAATACTAATCCGTGCGGCATATGAGCCCCCCAAGGGATGTGTGGGTTGGAAGTTGAGAACTTATGAGATTTCTGTCGAGGGATAGGCAAACCCAACGACCGGAATGTCGAGAGGAATGGAATGGCCGGTTTCAGTTTGCCGATTTGGTGGAGGTTCCCGGAGGTCGGTGAGGGGCGATCAGTCGTCGTCGCCCCCTTTGATCGTCACCCACGCCAGGGCCCTCGCCACAGAGTACCGATACGCCCGCTCCCGAAACGCGACGAAGCTCACCGCAGACGCCAGGAGGCTCACCATGAACACCTGAAGGCGGATGATCGGGAAGGGTCCGATCGACCCGACACTGTCGAGGCTGGCGACGGGAGCCCAAAGGGGGAGGATGAAGCCCAGGATGGCCAACGGAAGAATGAACCCACTGGCCATCCGGTACTGTTCGCGATACACCTGAATCGTCTCGTAGACGTGGAATGCACGTTTGGCACTCTATGCCGTGCAATGAATTCAGTTGCCTTGACCACGCGGCTGTGCGGGTCATCTTCTTCCTCCAGTAGCTCCGCATAGGTTGGTCCTCTTGGTGACGGCTGAACCTTGCCTAGTGCCGCCATGCGGCTTCTCACCGCCCAGCTCTCACCAAGATGTCCAAGGTCCACCGCCCCTTCTGCTCGTGGAGGGCCCCCCGCGAGATCGTGTGCATGACGACCCCCAGCGCGAATGACACCGTCAGAGCGGTCACGACGACGAACACTGCCTGACTCCCGGTCCATGCCGGGATCATTTTGACGTTGAAGGTCGGTGACGCGACATCAGCTAGCACCAGCAAGACCATCGAAGTGAACAGGCCGTGGACCAAGGTGGTAACAGCCAGGTAGATCGTTCGGATCGGTCGGACTCCGGAGATATGGGCCGGCAATGGATCGAATGCCGTGATTCTACTATAGGCCCGAGCAGGGACAGCATCCATCGTTTTCTTGGATTGTCGCCGATGAGCCCGGACGTAATAAGGCCTCCCCCCCAGTCGCCGTAGAGTTGAACTCAGGGTCATTCATTCGTATTGATAGTCCTCACAGAACCAAGCACGGGGGCATCGCCGACCCACATCACGGAGCTTTTTCGATCATGCGCGATTCAAAACTTCTAGCGACAGCGCTTGCGTGTCTGCTTGGCGCGCTGTTTCCCGGACCAGTTTCGTCTCAGGATCTTGGACCCATCGGCCCCAGCCCTTATGAGGTCGTCGAAGGGTGGCATCAGCCATTTGCCAAGCAGGGCTTTGCCTTCGGCGGCAATTCAGGTGTATGGGCTGAATCGCCGGATCGCATCATCATCGCGCAGCGTGGGGAAACCAGATTGCCGATCCCCCTTCCCTCTGAATTTGCCGGTTATGCGGGGTCCCTCGGGATCAACACTTTGCGGGACACCGCTCTGCGCACCTGGCAGAACTGTCTGTATACGATCGATGGTGACGGCAATGTGATCGACATCTGGGATCAGTGGGACTACTTGTGCGCGGGGTCAGAGGGACCCGGACCGCACAGGGTTCGCATAAGCCCTTACGATCCTGAGCGTAGGGTGTGGGTCGTCAATGAAACGTTTAATCAGATGTACGTGTTCTCCAACGACGGCAGTGAATTATTGATGACGCTGGGTGAGAGAGGCCCTTCGAGAAACGACCAGACCCATTTCGGCAGACCGCAGGATGTGGCATTCCTACCCGACGGCAGAATTCTGGTGGCGGATGGCCTGGATAATCATCGCGTCATCATCTTGGACAGCGAGGGAAATTATTTATCGGAGTTTGGCGAGCGCGGGTCAGACCCGGGTGAATTCAACGGCGTCCACGCGTTGGCCGTCGGGCCCGATGGTCTGATCTTTGCACTCGATCGCTCGGGTGGTCGAGTCAACGTGTTCCGGACTACGGATGATCCTAGGGAAGTCGAGTTTGTCGACACTTGGGGCGGTTTTGGCCTGACTTTGGACATCATTGCCAATGAGGACAGCATCTGGATCACCACCCTCGGACCGCTCAGGTTCGTCAAGCTCAATTTCGAGGGTGATCGGCTATACACGTGGAATGTCCCAAGGCCGCTACCGAATGGATATCTCGAAGTGCACACGTTCACGGTCGACTCCGACCGTAATCTTTACGGAGGGGACAATCAGTATGGCCGGACTCAGAAGTTCGTGCCCAAGCCCGATGCGGATCCGGCCTTGATCATTGGACCGCCGTGGGTAGCACGCTGATTACGAGACGGGGTGTTGCCTCGCTTTAAACCCTCGTGTGTTTCCACTGCCGCGCCTGAACAGCAGGCTCGGTAGGGTCCCCGGGAGACGAGTCCCTGACGGGGCACTGAGCCGGAAGTCCGCTAAACGACGCGGGCTTCCGGCTCAGTCGTTAATCGACTTCAGTCCCAGGCTTCACGTAGCTGCTGTCCCACGATCTTGGCCGGGTCGGCACCGGGCCTCGGGGCGAACTTTTGTATCCGGCCTGCGAACACTTCTGCAATGTACAGGTTGCCGTCCTGGTCGGTCGTGATCGAGTGCGGGCCGTTGAAGTGCCCGTAACCATCACCCGGCGTGCCCCAGCCATAGAGGTAGTTCCCGGCCAGATCGTACTTCAGCATTCGGTCCGAACTGCCGTCCGCGACCCAAAGGAACTCCTGTCCGCCCGGATCCTGTAGAATCTCGATCGCGTACGGCTGAGACTCCCCTCGCTGGCCAGTCGGGAACATGAACTGGAAGTTCCCGTTCTCGTCGAACACCTGGATCCGGGCGTGAGCACGGTCCGACACGTAGATCAACCGATCCGCGCTGATCGTGATCGCATGGACCGTGTTGAATTCGTTGGGACCAGGGTTGGCGGGATCTACCGGGGCCTGGCCCCAATCCAGGATGAAGTTGTCGTCGGCGTCGAACTTTGCCACGCGGGTTCCGACGTATCCGTCACTGATGAAGTACGTCCCGTCCGGTAGCCAAGCGATGTCCGTCGGGCGGGAGAAGTTGTTGGGCCCGCGTCCGGCCACGAGCTGCTCTCCATGTGTGAGCACCAGTTCTCCGTCGTAGGTGAACTTGAATATCTGGTGGAGGTTGTCGTCGATCACCCAGATATGCTTTTCGGGGTCGTAGGGACTGATCTTGATCTTGTGGGGTCCGCGCCCGCCCCGTACGTCGAAGAGCTGGTCATGCTGTGGCCAATATTCAACCATCTCTCCCTCGGAATTCACTGCTATCATCACGTGCAGGTACCGCCGCTCATACCCTCGACTTCCGTTGTCGTCATTGGGCGAGGCGTTCCCTCGGGACTCGTTCAGGAGGGCGTAGGGTGTCCAGGGAGCTTCCCCTTCCGGAAGCGGGAGTTCTCCCCGCATCGCGATCCAGATTTTGTCTGGGGTCTCCGCAAAGACCGCTGCCATGGATCCCCACGTCCAGCCGTCGTGGGAGTGGGCGTCGTCCGGCAGGGGCTGTGGGAACGGCTCAGACTGAAAGTAATGGCCGAATAGCTCCTGCCCGTCATGCACGAGCATGCCTTCCTGCATGCTGCTAATGGCATTGACTTCGCCTCCCTGCTGCGGTGAACAACCCGCAATCGAGACGGCCCCAATAACCGTAGCCAGCGTCAGGAGCTTGGAACACCGATTCAATGAATTCATATTGCCCTTCTTCCGTGGGGGTACGCCGGCATGGGACGGTTCGTAATCAGACACCGTGCCTTCCTCGCGTTACCTATCGACCGCCGGCCAGCGGCTCGGCGAGACTGTCTTGGACAGCCAAGATCAAACCTTTGTCTTCGGCTCGCCAGTAGGGAGGGGCCTTGGTCACTATTTGTCCCGCGCGCGCCAGGGATTCTCGCTACGCGAAGGGATAGCGGTCCCGATCCCAACGCCCGACGACGGGCTCTTCAATGAGAACCGGGAGTTCATGACGCTCTCCCGCGGTGTGAGTGTCGAGCTGAACTAAACCTATCGACTCTAGGGGAGAAGTCTTAAAGTGATCTCAAATTTCCACCTTAGATGTGAGGGTCCTATGTGCCCAGCCGAGAGTGTGTCGCACAAGCTACACGACGTAGTTGCGGTAGTTGCGATGTTTGTCGTGGTCTCCCTGAGTGGGATCCTGATAGCGGGCTGTGCAGATCCGGATTCCGGCAGTGGGGGCGTTGTGACCGTGTTCGAGGGCGCGCACCTCATTGTCGGGGACGGTAGCGCAGCGGTCGAGGACGCCGTGTTCGTCGTCGAGGGGGACCGCATCACGGGGGTCGGGCGAAGAGCGGACGTGGATGTTCCGGGAGGCGCCATCCGCGTGGATCTCAGCGGCAAGACCGTCATGCCGGCGATCGTCAACACCCACGTGCACCTGGCGTCCACGCGGGAAGACCGGGTCGGCCAACTCCAGCACATGGCGTACTACGGGGCCGGCATGGTCGTGAGCCTGGGTCTGGACGAGGGCGACATCGGATTCGAGATGCGCGACGAGGCGGTGCCCGACGGAGCCTCGTCACGCACCGCGGGGCGCGGGATCACCTCCCCCGAGCCTGGGCGCTCCGAGACCCCCTTCTGGATTACGAGTGAGGAAGAGGCGCGGAGTGCTGTGCAGGAACTGGCTGTCCAGCAAGTGGACTTCGTCAAGATCTGGGTCGACGATCGTAACGGCCAATACGAGAGGCTCTCTCCGGCACTGTACGGTGCGGTCATCGACGAGGCCCATGCGCGCGGCCTCCGTGTCACGGCCCACGTCTTCAGGCTCGAGGACGCGAAGGGGCTTCTCCGGGCCGGGATCGACGCGTTCGCCCACGGCATTCGCGATCGGGACATCGACGATGAGCTCGTCGCGCTGTGGAACGAGCGCCCAAATGTGGTCCTGGTTCCCAACCTCCCCGGTCCGGGGGTGGCGGAGGACCTCGGCTGGCTGAGCGGGACGGTCCCCCCCGGCGAGTTGCGCGAGATGCAGGAGAGGTCGACGGATCGGCCGACGGCCCAGGAGGGGTTCGGCATCCAGGCCCGTAACCTTTTAAGGCTCAATCAAGCGGGGGTGCGGATCGCGTTTGGCACGGACGGGAGCACGCCGTGGACCGTCCATCAGGAGATGGCGGACATGGTGAGGTCCGGAATGACCCCCGCCGAGGTCATCGTCGCGGCGACGAGTAGCTCTGCGGAGTTGATGGAGCTGGACGACGTGGGCTCGGTGGCGGTGGGTAAGAGCGCGGACTTCATCGTCCTGAATGCGAATCCACTGGAGGATATCACGAACACGAGGGAGATCGACGCGGTCTATCTCGGCGGCATAGCGGTCGATCGGGACGCGCTCAGTGCTCGCTTCAGCGGCGGGACGTCCCAGTAACGCTAAAGTGGCTCTCTTAGGTCTCCCCGGCTACTTTGCGGCGGATAGACCCGCCCGGGCCGGTCGGCTTAGGTGGGGTGAGCATGGGATCCGTCCGTGCAACGAAAAGTGAGGACCGACATGACACGCAAGCAGGCAGGTGACTTCGATCAGGGACTTCTCGATCTGTTTGACCGCTACGTTCATGGTTTGATTGATCGCCGTCAGTTTCTCGACAAAGCGGCGTCCTTCGCCGTGGGCGGTGTTTCCGCTAACGCTCTACTGGAGGCCCTGAGCCCCAAGTACGACGAGCTGCAGGTGAGGAGTGACGATGCGCAGGTGGTCGGAGAGTACGTCGAGTACGCTTCACCGCAGGGCGCCGGCACGATGCGCGGATACCTGGTGCGACCAACGGGTTCGGACGGCAACCTGCCCGGCGTCGTCGTTGTTCATGAGAATCGTGGCCTCAATTTGCACATCGAAGATGTCGCACGCCGCACAGCGCTCGCTGGATTCCTGGCGTTCGCGCCCGACGTGCTCACACCGCTCGGCGGCTACCCCGGCAACGATGACGACGGCCGGACGCTTCAGGGCCAGCGGGATGGCGATGAGATGCGGGAGGACTTCGTCGCGGCCGGGAGCTTCTTGAAAGCCCACGAAGAATGTAGCGGTGCGGTCGGCGTGGTGGGCTTTTGCTACGGTGGAGGGATCTGCAACATGATGGCCGTGCGCATACCTGATCTGCGGGCCTCCGTTCCCTTTTACGGGGGTCAACCCGCAGTAGAGGACGTACCCAGAATCAACGCGCCCCTGCTCATCCATTACGCGGGTCTGGACGAGCGTATCAACGCCGGATGGCGAGCCTATGAGGCCGCGCTACAGGCCAACGGCAAGACGTACACGATGCACATGTACGAGGGCGCCAATCACGGGTTCCACAACGACACGACGCCCCGTTACGACGAAGCAGCGGCCACGTTGGCATGGCGTCGGACCGTCGACTTCTTCAACGAAACGTTGCGCTGATCGTAGGGCCGAGATGCTGAGACAGTAAGTGCCGCAGGCCGAGAATGTCATCCAAGCGCTTGATGTAGCCACCGGCGACCTGTTCGTCCGAGCGGAGACTGGATCACGCTTGGACAAGCCAGATTCAGGCCTCGTGCGCCCTGGCCCCGAATACTTTCCTTTTTCGTGACTGATCCTCCCAAAGGATCGCTCTGCCGCTATTGGGCGGCGGTGAGCTCGTCGAACACGTTCTGAATGCGCACTGGCGCGAGCGGCCAGTCGAGGTCGGCTGTGTCGACCCGAGAGGCGATGTCGTCGCGCATCGCGCCTGCCGCCATCTCGTTGCTGACCCGATCGATCACGGTCTCGAGCTTGGCGCGAAACGTCCTGACGTCGGCCTTGGTCAAGATCGGCCCGTGCCCCGGGATCACGGTGTCGAAGTCGAGCGCCAATAGGCGGGTCAACGTAGCTGGCCATTCGGTGGCACTGCCACCGTTGCCGAAGTCCCAGAACGGCGACAGGGTGCTACCGTCCAACCGTTCGCCATAGACGAAGAGATCTCCGGTGTGCACCGTCCGGAGATCGGGGAAATAGACTATTGCGTCTCCATTGGTGTGGCCCCGTCCGAGGTGGTGCATCTCGACCTCCGCACCCCCTAGGAACACCGCGGTTTCGTCCGCGAAGACGACGCGCGGCGCCCCGGGTTGGTTGTTCCGGACGATGTTCGCACGGGCGTTCTCGTGCGTGATCACCTCGGCCGACCCCAAGAAGTCCGCGTTGCTACCGGAATGGTCCCCGTGGTGATGCGTGTTGAGCACGTACTTGATCGGCTGGTCGGTGACGCTACGGACCTGCTCGGTGATGAAATCAAAGCTGTAGGGGAACTTGTCGTCGACGATGATGACGCCGTCGTCAGTCACCCGGACCGCCACGTTCCCACCCGACTGCCCGCCATCGAAGCCGGGGAGGATGTAAAGACCGTCCATCACTTCACGAATCTGTAGCCGCGCCTGTTGCTCGGAGGTGAGGGGGACTTGTTGGACTGCGGCCAAGGTGAGTATTGAAACGAGGGCGACAAGAACTGCCAGCGAGCCGAGTCTCTGCCATGTGCGCATTTGATACCTCTCTGGGGAAAGATTGAACACTGAGTGTCTCGGTGTCGACGACCGGAATGTCCCCTCCTCGGCCCCCTAGTACACCACAGCCGCCCCATCTTTATGCGGCGTCGATTGCATTGCCGCCCGCCTTCAGGATGTCGAGTCCGGCGTTCGCGGCGAGCGG
>Ga0114996_10002978_pt1 | contig 21445 bp, 17 predicted proteins | sample ArcticOcean_MG_C_4_FD_87039 | JGI IMG/M metagenome (GOLD analysis project Ga0114996, IMG submission 87039) | Marine microbial communities from western Arctic Ocean - ArcticOcean_MG_CB4_134 | ecosystem: Environmental > Aquatic > Marine > Oceanic | place: Arctic Ocean: Canada Basin | collected... | reverse complement strand
TATCGTCGCCCTGCGGACGTCTGACCCACGGATACGATAAAGTCACCACCGCGCCACCTCAGGCATTGGGAGATACACACATGGCTTCAGCTAACGATAAGAGGCGCCGGCTTCGCGACGCGCTACACGCAACCGATATTGTCGCGGCCCCAGGCGCGGGAGATCCCATCACCGCAAGGCTCTTGGAGCTCGCAGGATTCCCTGCGGTCCACGTCTCCGGCAGCGTCGCCCATCGTATGTCCGGGTACTCCGACGCCGGCATTCTCACGATGCACGAGATGCTGGAGCGGATCATCGCCATGGACGCCGTCTCTGATATTCCATTGATCTCTGACGCCGACACCGGTTTCGGTGGTGCCGTGAACGTCGTGCGTACCGTCAAGGAGTACGAACGTGCAGGCGCTAGCGCGATCCACATCGAGGACCAACTCACGCCCAAGCGACCGATCCACATGGGTGCCGCAGGTGCCTTCATCAGCACGACCGAGATGGTCGACAAGATCCGCGCTGCAGTGGACTCGCGAACGGACAGCGACTTCCTTGTGATCTCCCGGTGTGACATTCCTGACCAGCAGGAGAAGCTGGAGCGCCTGCAAGCCTGCCTGGAGGCCGGTGCCGATATCGGTTGGCTCTCCTCCCACGACGCTGACGATACGCGTCTCTACACGCAAGCGTTCGGCGGCAAGCCATCGCTCGGCGTGCTTCCCCGAGGCCTCACGCTGCACGAGTACCAGGACGCGGGCGCGAGTTGCGCGGTCCTGCCCGGCATCCTCCAGATCGCCGCACTCACCGCACAGCGAGCGTTGCTGGAAGAGCTCAAGGCTAAAGGCACCGTCGTGGAGTATCTCTCCACGCTCCCTCATGCCGAAGAGATGACCCAGTTTTACAACCGCCAGGGAGCAGACGAGCTCGCGCGTATCGAGACGGAGTACGGCGGCACCGGCAAGTAGCGTCCGTTATGCGTCGCTGATGTCGAGCCAGATTCCATCGGGGTCGGCTAGCTGAAACTTGCCGGTAGCATTCGCTTCGAAGAGACGCCTCCGAACGTCAGACTCGGGACTCCCGCCCAGCGGCATCGGCGCCAGGTAGGGATTGGCGCCGGCTAGCTTGGCCGCGTCCGTCTTGAACGCCGTCAGGTCCTCCACCTTGAAGCCGATGTGCTCCGGGCCCGGACGCTTGATTGCCATGCCGTCGAACATCTCCATGCTCCACGGCAAGATCGCCAGCGTCACACGACCGTCGGTCAAGTGATGGCATGCCGGGTTCCCGTTTCCTGGCGCCTGTGCGAAGCCGAAGACCTCGCCGTAAAACGCAGCGATACTCTCTGGGTTCGGCGTGCGAATAGCGTACTTGTTGATCGTGCGCGGCTGCTCCCACTCCCCTTTGGCGTAGATCTCCTTGCGGTCCCCGTTCTCGTCCTCGGCCAGATCGAAGTGGTTACCGTCAGGATCGTTGGCCGAATACGCCGCGAACGGACGTGTGGAAGGGCGCTTGACCATGTTTGATCCCGCGTACCTCTTCATGCGGGCCTCGACCTCTCCAAGGTCGCTGACCAGCATCCCGCAGTGATCGAGCCCGCCTATGTAGCCGTCACGCCGCACCAGCAACTGCAGGCCGATATTACCGTCGCCGTACGATGGCGAGGCGTGGGTCGGAGAATCGCCCGCCGGCCTCATGCCGAACAGCGACTCATAGAACTTCCCCAGCATCCCGTACTGGTGACTGATGATGGCGATGTGGTTGATCCGTACGCTCAACGCAGCAGTCTCCTTCGGCTATCCTCCATCATCGTTATCTGCGGACTTCCGCCAGGATCATGTCCGCCACAGCCGCGCTCGGCGTGATCGAGCCGTCGTCGACGCCATGCATGATCTCGACGATAGCGTCTGTGTACGGCGTAGCCACGCCCACCTCAACGCCCTTGCGTGACACCAACCCGTTCATGAAATCGATCTCAGACCGCCGCCCCTTCGCCACGTCCTGTGCCATCGACGCCTTCCAGTTCGTCCGTGACGGCCGGTTCGCCATGATGTCGTCGAGCTCTTCGTACATGTCGCCCTGATCGGCGGCTGCCCATTTCGATGCCGGCAGTGCGTTGATATCCACCACGTCCAGCCCCATCGCCAAGCCAACCTGAGCGCTCTCTTTGGCCAGGTGGATGCCTATCAACCGGCACGCCTCGCTCTCGTTCAACTCCAACGTCCCCAGCGATGTCGACGCTGAGATAGCGTTGCCCATCGAGTTCTGGGAAAGCTTCGCCCAGCGCTCGCCCCACAGATTGTTCGTCGTGTACGCGCCATCAATCAGATCCAGTAGACTCACGACCTCCGCGACTCGCGCCGTTTCAGCCCCGTCGTGCTCGCCCACACGGAATACGTAGTGGCCTGAGTCTCGTCCCACAGCGCCTCCGCGCTCAACGTGCCCCGGATCCCACAGCGCGACTTCGATGTGGGACGCGATGCAGCCCACTGATCGCTCTGCCCCGACGATGTCAGCGATCACCGTATCGTTCCAGCAGTTCTGGAGGGACACGAAGAACCCATCGGGCTTCACGTAGCGCTTGATGAAGTGGGTCGCCCATTCCGTGTCGTACGACTTCACCGCTATGAACGCGAAATCGAACGGTTCTGTGATCGCCTGCGCGTCGGTTAGGTGAAGCGCGTTCACGGCCACAGTGAATGGGCCTTGGCTACCGGTGACGTGCAGGCCCTTCGCCTTCATCGTCTCCACGTGCTCGGGCCACATGTCGATGAACGTGACCTGCTGAGCGTCCCTCGCCAGGCCATCTTTCGCGAGGAACGAGCCGACGTAACTACCGAGTGCTCCCGCACCCATTATTGCGATGTTGCTGCCCACGGGGCCTCCTATGCTGCTGGATCAGGCTCAACTCTATCTGAAACCAGAGTCGGAAGTGTCGGTGGCTTGGCCGCCCAAAACAAGCCTATCGCTGCGGCGGCAACCGCGAAGGCCAGCACGAATGCGACCGTGTAGCTCCCGGTCACGTCAAACAGCACCGCCATGGTCAGCGGCGCCACCAACCGGGATGCTGTGAGGAATGGCCTCAGCGACCCCTGGATGCTTCCCTGGAACCCGCGCCCGTAATAGTCAGCCCAGGCGATCGGTTGCAGGAGGCCGAACGCCCCGCCGAGCAGGCCCCAGCCGATGACGAACGTGCCTATGTTGAATGGTTGGGGGACAACCACCAGCGACAGCGTGCCCAGCGCGCGGAATCCTGCCATCGTCGACAGGCACGCTCGTACGGAGAAGTGCTCTACGAGGAACCCCCAAAGGAACCGGGCCAGGGCACTGAACAGCAGGCTCGCGCTCAGCACGTAGCTCGCCCCCTGGATCGACATGCCTTCGTTCACGAAGAACAGAATCTGGTGATATGAAACCGATGCCGTCGCGAATCCCACGAAATTGGACGCCACTACCATCAACCACAGCGAGCGCGTGCGTGACGCCGTCTTCAGCGTCCAGCTGCGTTCCGTCGCGTACGAGCGCGCACGGGCACTTGAGGTGCTGGCCTGCTCCTCGACCGGCGGGTCCCCATCAGGTCTTAGCCCCATATCCTCGGGCATGCGGCGCATGAAGATAAGCACCAGCGGCAGATTGAGAAGAAGGATCACTCCACCAAGCAGTGCCCACGTATCCCGCCAACCCGCCCAAGCGATCACTGATCCCATCACCGGCGCCATGATCATCCCGCCGATCATGTTTCCCGAGGTTGCTATGGCCAGCGCGCGGCCGCGCATGCGCACGAACCACTTCGTGATAACAACCGGCGTTGATAGGCGGCCCAACTCGCCCATGCCCAGGGCACCCACCGCGCCGAACAGCATCCAGTACTGCCAGAGTTCCTGTACCCTCCCCAGCAGCAGCAGCGCGATGCCTGCGGTAATCGCGCCGCCTGCCAGCACCGGTCGCGCGCCGTATCGGTCCAACAGCGGACCCACAATCGGTGCCGCGAACATGCCCGCGATGCCGGCCGCAGTAACCGCCCCTGTCATCTCAGTCAGCGACCAGCCAAGCTCCTCCATCATCGACGGGAAGAACAGCGTGATGATGCTGCCCGTCGTGCTGTAGGTCACGAACTCCACCATGAAGAACACCGACACGATCACCCAGCCGTAATAGAACCGGCCGTGCTCGTGCTCGGGTGGCCTGGATGGCTGGGGTAGTGGATTGATTGATCGCTCGCCCATCGTTCGGGACAGCTTACGCGCATGTTCCGGGCGCAATGCTAGTCTCTCGCTAGTCCAGCGTCCCCCGTCTAACATCGCAGGAGGCAACCCCATGGGTGAGTGGCGAACGGTCCAGGTCGGCGGCGGCGATATGCCTTGCTACGTAGCCATCCCCGACGGCCCTGGCGCACCACCGTCGTTTCCGGCGATGGCCGTCTTCCACGGCGGGTTCGGTTTCGACGACGTCACCTGCAAGCCGTTGATCGCCTCGCGGCCCGCAGCGTAGCGGCCATCGGCCCTAATCTATTCTACCGCGGCGAGTCCGCTCGCCCTGACGGCAACGGCCGAGCGCATCGGCGTCATGGGCTTCTGCATGGGCGGGCAGGTGTCCTACCTCGCTGCGGGTCACAACCCCAACCTGAAAGCTGCGGTCTGCTTCTACCCTGGCTTCGTATTCAACCCGCTTGGTTCTGGCCAAGACCACCACCGTTCGATTTCACGGCCAACATCGAGTGCCCCGTTCTCGTGCTCACTGGCGAGGACGATGGTAACCCCAGCCCACAGCAGGTGGCGCAGATCGACGCTGAACTCACCCGATACGGTAAGGTCCACGAGATGGTTGCGTACCCAGGCACCAGCCACGCATTCATGAACGAGGGCGCTGAGAGCTATCGTGAGCACGCCGCCACCGACGGCTGGGCCCGCGCTCTGGCTTGGATCGACAAGCACGTCTAGCTGGCCATCACGAAGCCCTCGCCCCGCGAAGTCCTCCGCCTGCGGTTTCCCCTGTGTCTATCCCCTCACGGGCTACCAGACGGCGCTCCTAGACCGGGATGACGCCCCTGACGGCGCCGTCAAGTCCATGTACACGGTCATCGAGAAAGCCGTCAAGGCTGTCCACGACAACAGCGGGTAACGCGTCCGGGCGTCAGCGCGGTACGTCGCCCTTCAACGTGATGCGGTGCATCTCGCGCAGGTAGCCGTGGTAGTCGTTCACTGGGTTGTGCATCGTACACCGGTTGTCCCAGATCGCCAACGACCCCGCGTCCCACGAGAAACGGCACGTGAATTCCGGGCGTACCGAGTGTTCGTATAGGTAGTGTAGGGTCGGCGCGCTCTCCTCTTCCGTCATGCCGGAGAATCTCACCGTATGAGCGATGTTCAAATACAGCGCTTTGCGCCCCGTTTCGGGGTGCGTGCGCACTACCGGATGCTTGCCGGTCAATTCCGTATTGTTGGCGGGCGTGCCGACCTCGCTCACCCGATCCTCGCGGGTGCGCACCGCGTCCGCCTTCCGCGAGCTGCTGATGCCGACCAGGCCAGCGAGCAAGCGCTTCATGCCGTCGGACAACGCGTCGTACGCGGCATACATATTTGCGAAGATCGTGTCGCCGCCCACCGGTGGCACCGTGCGCGCAAGCAGCATCGTCGCCATCGGTGGTTCGCTCAGGTACGTCGTGTCCGAATGCCACACTCCCCCGAAGTTCATCGTCTCGTTCTCCCGCTTTACCACGGCCGTGATCATGGGGTATCCCGGGAGGCCAGGTAGCATCGGGTACTCGCTTGGCTCGCCCAGTGTCCGCGCAAACGCGAGATATTGGTCGGACGTCAGTTCCTGTCCCCGCAGGAAGACAACGTTGAACTCCAACAGGGCCTGTCGAATTTCGTTGGCGGTATGCTGCGAGAGTCCGTTGGCTAGGTCTGCGCCGCTGATCTCCGCGCCGATGCTCCCGCTGAGGGGGCGGGCGGTTATGTCTGTATAGGTCACCATTGACCCCAAACATACCAGGGTTAGCGATACCTTGCATGGGTTGTTTCTCCTTTTCGCTTGCCAATCAGTCAAGAAATCGGTAATTTCCTCTGTGTAGCTTTTACGACAAGAGTGATCGCAGGAGCACCCGCCCGAAAGGAGACCCCCATATGACAACGGAACCTGAATACATTGAGCCAGAAGGCATGGGACGTGCCGGTTGGCATAAGGAAGGCGAGGGCGAAGGCCAGGCCCGCAGCTACTATCGCCGGTTGGCCACCCCCTGGGAGGCATTCCTGAAGTCTGAGGGCCTTCCCGTTTTCCGCGGCGTGGGCATCAAGGACAGCCGCGACCTGCCGCGTGTCGATTGGCCCCGCGTTGGCGGCAAGGGAACCTACATCCAGGTGATCGGCACGGAGAACAAGACCGGCATGTTCGTCGTGGAGATCCCTGCGCGTGGCGCGTTGCATCCGCAGCGCCAGATGTACGAAGAACGCTACGTCGTTATGGAAGGCCGTGGCAGCGTTGAAGTTTGGAAGAACAACGATACGGCCCGGACTGCGTTCGAGTACGGGCCGTGGAGCCTGTTCTCCATCCCCATGAACGCCAACTTCCGCATCATCAACTCGGCGTCGACCCCCGCGTTGATGATCGCCGTCAACACTGCCCCGCGCACGATCAACGCTTACGACAGCATGGAGTTCGTATTCAACAACGAGTTCAACTTCGAGGACCGCTGGGGCGGAAACCTCGAGGACTACTGGGACAATAACGAGAAGGTCGTACCCCAGCCGGTTCGTGGCCGCGCCATGGTCACTTCAAACTTCATCCCGGACATCGCCACTTCGTACCTGCCCCTGGACAACAACCGCGGGCCTGGATTCCGTTGGGTCGCGCCTGACCAGGTTGGCAACCGCATGATTCAGGGTTGGGTCGCCGAGTACCCAAGCGGGCGGTATGCCAAGGCTCACTACCACGCGTCTGGCGCGGTGCTCGTCGGTCTCAAGGGCAACGGCTACTCGATTACCTGGCCGCGAGAAGAGGGTGGGCTGACGCCCTGGAAGGACGGCAAGGGAGACCTAGTGAAGTTCCAGGAGTACGGACCAGGTGGCCTGATCAGCGCCGCGCCTGGACCTGCGAACTGGTTCCACCAGCACTTCGCCATCAGCAAGGGGCCGTTCAGAGTGTTCAACTACACCGGCACCATGCCTGGAAACCCTGAATCTGGTCGCCTGCGCGAGCTCGACGATGCCGAGGAAGGCGCGATGGTCAAGCAGCACGCCGACGTAACCGACGGCGGCAACGCAATCCCCTACTACATGGAGGATCCCCATGTCCGCGAGATGTTTGAGGAATCCCTCCGCCAGGTGGAGGGCCAGTCAACCATGCCGGAAGAGGTCTACACGGCAGCCGGTGCGTCCATCGAGGTCATGACCGACTAGCGGCAGCTTTTCTGATCCAAGATGAAAAAAAGAGGGGGCCTGATGGCCCCCTCTTTTGCTACTAGTGTCCGAACCGCTTACGCGGTAACAGGCGCTGGCCGTGAGTCATTGATCAAACGGCCGGTGCCGTACTCAACTTTCACCGTTTTGGCGATCTGGCCAGAGCGAGTGCCAATCATGATCAACTCCTTGTCCGTCTGGTTGTGGAGTTGATAGAACGAGCCACCCGTGATCGTGCACATCATGCCCGGGCCGAGTTTCGCCTCCCCGCCGTCGGGGAACATCATGGTCAATGTGCCTTCGACGACGGTGAAGGTCTGGTCCTGGTTGTGGCAATGCATCTCGTCAATCTGGTCAGGCTTGTAGTAGTGAATCCAAGCATGGAAGCGACTCGTGTCCATAATATTGGTCCGCTTCTTCGCGTCATGAGCGAATTTCACCGTGTCGTAGACCTCAATAGGCATAGCCGTTCTCCTCGCTGTCGATATGGGTAACGGGATATCAGTACGTACGTCTGTTGTCAACGCGTGGTAGCTGCGGCCAGTTGACGGAAAATCCCCGTGTGCGTAGCCTGCCGCCGTCCCATATTGACTACTTATCGTTACCCGCAGAGAGGGCCATAGTGACAAGTTCTGAAAATGTACGTGTGATTGGACTGGGGCTCGTCGGGTTGGGCGGTGCCACGCTCAGCATGCTCCCCAAATTCGCGAAGAACGCCGGATTCAAAATCGTTGCGGCGGCGGATATCGACAAAGACGTGTTGGCTGCGTTCAGCAAAGACTTCCCCGACGCCAAGACATACACCAGCGTACAGGATCTGTGTACGAATGATGACGTGGAGCTCGTCTACATCGCTACGCCTAACCGCCTCCACTCTGAGCACACCATCGCCGCGTTCGCCACCGGCAAGCACGTGCTTATCGAGAAGCCCATGACCATCGAGATCCCCGGCTCCATCGCTATGATCGAGGCGGCGGAAAAGGCCGGCGTCCTATTGGGTGTCAACGTCAAGCATAGCTTTGAGCCCCGCGTACAGAAGGTGCGCGAGATGGTCAGGACCCAGGAGTTCGGCAAGCTGCGGTTGATTAACAGTTGGCGCTACGTGGACTGGTTGTACCGTCCACGAACGCCCGAAGAGCTGACGCCTGAATGGGGTGGGGGCATCGTGTGGCGCCAAGCGCCACACCAGCTCGACATCGTACGCACGATAGGCGGAGGCCTCGTTCGCAGCGTTCGCGGTATGGCCGGCGTTTGGGACCCTGAACGGAGAGTCCCCGGTGCCCACGCCACCTTCATGGAGTTCGAGGATGGTGCCGTAGCGACCGCGATGATCAGCGGCTACGATCATTACGATTCGCGACTGCTGGTCTTCGGCCCGGACGCCCTCGATCCTGCCCGCCACGCGGGCGCGCGGCGCGAGCTTCGAGGGTCACTCGCGGGTGGCGCGGAGGCCGATGCCGCTGCCGCTGAGCGGTACGGCGGAGACCGTGCAGGCTCAGCCGTCCGCGAAACAGCCCTCGGGGGCGGGTGGATCATGGGCGGGCCCACAGTCGTCAGCTTCGACCACGCCGACGTGTCGTTCTCCCGTAATGGGCTCGAAGTCTTCAGTGATACCGACCGCTACGAGATCGACCTCAGAGGGCCGAAGGACGGACGTGATGGCAGGCTCGATACCTACTACGACGCCATCGTCAACGGCGCGCCGCTTCCTGCTGACGGTCGCTGGGGCATGGCGACGCTGGAGGTGCTCCTTGCGATTCAAAAGTCTGGCGAGGAACGCAGGGAGCTAGCACTAGTCCACCAAACGAGCTCGGTGGACTAGCCTTGCGCGTTAGCCGCCGCAGCAACGAGGTCGCCGGCACCGGCCGCGCGTACAATCAGCCCCACCACGGATGGGGACACCAAGCAACCAGCCACTGTTTGGAAATGAGGAGATAGGAATGCTGACTCAAGAAGTAAACGATCGTTACACGCGGGTAAGCGCGGGCACGCCAACCGGTGAGTTGATGCGGCGCTACTGGCACCCGATCGCTGCCGTTTCGCAGATGAACGACAATTGGACCAAGAAGATCCGCCTCCTCGGCGAGGACCTCATTCTCTACAAGGACCGCTCCGGGACCTTCGGGCTCATGGAGCCTCACTGCGCCCACCGTCGCATGAACATGATCTACGGCATTCCGGAGCAGAACGGCCTTCGCTGCCCCTACCACGGTTGGCTCTATGATGAGACCGGCCAGTGCATTGAGCAGCCGTACGAGGAGACCGAGGATCCCGACGCGCGCTTCAAGGACAAGATCCAGATGAAGGCCTACCCCGTCGAGGTGAAGGCCGGCCTCATCTTCGCGTACATGGGTCCGGCGCCCGCGCCGCTCGTTCCAAACTGGGATGTTTTCGCCATCGACGACGTTATCCGTGACGTTGGCATGACCATCTTGCCGTGTAACTGGCTCCAGGCTCAGGAGAACTCCCTCGACCCTGTCCATCTCGAGTGGTTGCACGCTTATTGGTCCAACTTTATCGCCGAGATGCGGGAGGAGCCTGAGCACAAGCGTGCCAACCGCCGACACGACAAGATCGGATTTGACGAATTCGAGTGGGGCATCTACAAGCGTCGCGTCATGGCTGGCGGCTCGGAGGCCGATACCTCATGGCAGGAGGGCCATCCCATTGTGTTCCCGTACTTCCTGCGCCAGGGTGGCTCTGGCACCAACCGCGCCCACTGGTCCATGACCGGCCCCGCATTCCAGATTCGCGTGCCTGTCGATGACACTCACACCGCTCACTGGTGGGTCATGTGTCACCCTAAGGCGGCTGAGGACCTGGAACAGCGGTTCGAGGACATTCCATTCTTCTCCCCGCCATTGATCTTCCTCAACGAGGAAAGTCAGCCCGAGTACTCCATCCTGGACTCCAACAGCGCCCAGGACATTGCCGCCTGGATCACCCAGGGTGATATCGCCGACCGCACGGGCGAGCACCTGGGCCGGTCCGACAGGGGCATCATCATGTTCCGCGAGATGCTGGAGAAGAACATCCGCGTGGTCGAGGACGGTGGTGACCCCATTAACACCTTCCGAGACCCGGCGCAGAACGTCTACCACGGCATGGCGACGGAGTTGCCTCCAGAACTTGCTAAGGCGCGAGCGGCCGGTGACCTGGGCGGCGTTGGCACGGGTGGCCTCGGCTTCCAGAGGCAGGGAATGGCCTCCAAGTACAGCCCGATCCTCAATCAGCGTGGCGTCGAAGGTGGCGCCGACTCTGAAGAACGTCGCAAGAAGCTCGGCCAGTAGGCGTATCCACATAGCATTACAAGGGCCCGGGGCGTCACCCCGGGCCCTTTCGTATCCGTGGGCCTGTTCGTATCTGTCGCAACAAGTGCTAGTGCTATCTTCCACGCCAGCTAAGGCGAAGAGGGCTTGCATGGCAGGCGACTGAGCCGAGCTGCGATGGAAAGTGGCGGCGCATGCCGCATCCTCGGCACGCTGGGCCTCGTCAGAGAGTCCACCGACACGTCAGCGCGAGCATCTCTGGCACTGATGAAGGCCGAGCTCGGTCAGAAGACCTCTGGATCTTTTTCCGACAGCGAGGGCGAGCTTGGGCCCGCCGAGCGTCGATCCACCATCACTGAGTTCGATGACCTGGCGAATCACGAGGCAACCAGCGTGAAGCAGTCAACTGGTGTCGCCAAGCAAGCGAGAACTGCCGGCTCCGAGTCGCGGAGTCTCCCCCTCGACTCCCTCGCGAGCGATAGCGAAAAGCACCAACGAATTCTGAGGTTCATCGAAAAACGTTTGGGCACATCCTGATACCATGCGCATCGCGGAAATGCGAGATTCATCCGGAGGTAGGACATGCTTTCACAGGCAATGAACGACCGTCTGACCAGAGTGGGCCCAGGGACACCTATGGGCACGCTGATGCGCCGGTACTGGCAACCGATCGCTGGTAGCGCCCAACTGTCGGAAGAGAATCCGACGAAAGAGATTCGCCTGCTGGGTGAGGAACTCGTCCTGTTCAGGAGTGCGGCGGGCAAGCTTGGCCTGATCGAGCCGTCCTGTCCCCACCGCAAGGCCAACCTGTCCTACGGCGTACCGGAGCCTGAAGGTATCCGTTGCGCTTACCACGGATGGTTGTTCGACGAGGCCGGCAACTGCGTCGATCAGCCTTCGGAGCCTGCAGGCAGCCGATTCAAAGACAAGGTCAAGCTCAAGGCTTACAAGGTCGAAGAGCTTGGCGGGATTATCTTCGGCTATATGGGGCCAGAGCCCGCGCCCTTGCTCCCCCGGTGGGACGTCCTCACCTGGGATGGCTTCCGCGAAACCACTATCACCGAGCTCCCTTGCAACTGGCTCCAGTGCCAGGAGAACTCGCTGGACCCGCTCCACTTTCAGTGGCTCCACCGCTACTTCGGTGGCTACATGATGAACCGCTTCAAGCCCGCCGCTGAGCGCGACGAGTGGAACGCCATCACGAGCTCCAAGGGTGCAGACCACAAGAAGATCGGTTTTGACATCGTGCCGTACGGCGTGATTAAGCGCCGCCTCGTCGGTGACGAGACCGAGGATTCTGAGTTCTGGCGTATCGGGCACCCCGTGCTATTCCCCAACATTCTTCGCGTTGCCCACGGGATGCAGTTCCGTACCCCGATCGACGACACGCATACGCTGCACGTGACCATGCAGTTCCGCCCCTACAAGGACGGCGAGGAGCGCCAGGCCGAGGTGCCCACGCACCTTCCTCCGCTGTACGACGAGAAGGGCAGGATCAGGGCTGATGGCGTTCTGCCGCAGGATCAGTTGGCGTGGGTCATCCAGGGCCCGATTAGCGATCGCACCACGGAGCGCCTGGGTGTCACCGACGTTGGCATCATCATGTACCGACGTATGCTGGATGAGCAGGCCAGGGTCGTCGAGGAGGGTGGAGAGCCCATCAACATCCATCGTGATCCGTCTGAGAACGAGATCATTGTCCTTCCCTGCGAGTACTTCCCGTACCCCGGTTATGAAGGCACAGGCGGACCGTTCAAGGATCAGCCCGTCCGTGAGCCGGATGTCATGGCCATCCTCTCTGGCGATGGCGTTGATCGTCAGGAATTCGAGGGAGCACCAAAAATGTCGGGTGAGGAGCGCTACTCCTTCAAATAGCGGATCGAGCCAATGAGAATGGAGAGGCCCGCTGGAGTTCCTGCGGGCCTCTTGCGTATTCCCCCTGAACGGCACCGTTGCCAGGCAGAGGCGAAACCTGCTACCTTTCGTGGTACACACGGTACCGAGTGCAGAGGCTCCTCTCCCAGGTATTCAAGAAATCTGGAAGGGGAGTTATCCTATTGCTCCACTTTGCGCTTGCAACCCCTCTAGGAGTCACTAGTGGCCGGAGTCTTCAAAGGTAAACCTTTCGGCCTATACCGGCCGGAATTCGAGCACGCTGCCTGCGGTGTTGGCGTCGTAGCCAATACAAAGGGCGTCAGTTCCCACGACGTCATCGAGCGCGGAATCGAAGTGCTTGTTAACCTGGCGCATCGTGGCGCAGCTGGAGCCGACCCTGAGACGGGCGATGGCGCAGGCATCCTTATGCAGATGCCCGACGCGTTATTCCGCAGCGATTCCGCCGGGCTTGGCTTCGAGCTGCCACCGCTCCACGAATACGCCGTAGGTATGGCATTCCTTCCCAAAGATGACGCCGATCGCCTCCAGTGTGAGCATTGGATCGAAGGAACCGTCGTTGGTGAGGGGCAACGCTTCCTCGGGTGGCGCGATGTCCCCGTCGACCCATCGGCCATCGGCCACGTCGCTCGCGACTGCCAGCCCGCGATTCGTCAGTTCTTCGTCGGCAAGGGCGACGGTATCAGCGACGAGGCAGCGTTCGACCGCAAGCTTTTCGTCATTCGCAAGATCATCGAGCATGGGGTCGAAGACGCCAATTTGGAAGACCCCGATGAGTTTTACATCTGCAGCCTCTCGCCCAAAATCCTTGTCTACAAAGGCCTTCTGATGGCCTACCAGGTCAAGGACTTTTACAAGGACCTGGCCGATCCCGCGTTCAGTTCCTCGTTTGCCCTCGTTCACTCGCGCTTCAGCACCAACACCTTGGGTTCGTGGAAGCTCGCGCACCCCTATCGCTACATCGTCCACAATGGCGAGATTAACACCGTGCGCGGCAACACCAACTGGATGACCGCCCGCGAACGAAGCATGTCGTCGCCCGAATTCGGCGACGACCTTCAGAAGCTGTTCCCCGTCATTTCGCCTGGCCAGAGTGACACTGCCAGTCTCGACAATGCCTACGAACTCATGCTCCATACCGGTAGGCCGTTACATCACGTCATGATGTTGCTCATGCCCGAAGCCACCGGCGAGCGCGTCCAGATGTCCCAGGAGAAGCGCGACTTCTACGAGTACCACGCTTGCATGATGGAGCCGTGGGACGGCCCCGCGCTCGTCGCTTTCACCGACGGCACCCGCGTCGGCGCCGTACTCGACCGGAACGGCCTACGGCCGTTCCGGTACTTCGTCACCGACGACGACCTGTTGGTGATGGCATCCGAAACCGGCGTCGCCGAGACCGACCCCAGCAAAGTGCTCTACCGCCAACGCATCTATCCGGGCCGCATGTTCTTGCTGGACCCAGAGCGCGGCGGCATCGTGGACGATGAAACCATCAAGCATGAGCTGTCTGCGGCACAGCCGTACGGTGACTGGCTCAAGCAGAACATGGTCTATCTCAATGACCTCGCCGACGCCGGTGCTCACCACGAGCAGATGGACCGCGAAGAGCTCGTCGACCTCCAGCAGGCCTTCGGCTACACGCAAGAAGATCTGCGGATGCTCTTGGAGCCCATGGCACTCAACGGAGTAGAGCCAACTGGCTCAATGGGCAACGACGTCCCCCTCGCAGCGCTATCGGACATGCCGCAACCGTTGTTCCGCTACTTTAAGCAGATGTTCGCCCAGGTCAGCAACCCGCCACTAGACGGCATTCGCGAGGAACTCGTCACCGCCGTCGATGTGCGCTTGGGAGCCCAGCGGAACATCTTCGATGAAACGCCGGAGCACGCCCGCCAGCTCAAACTGGACGGCCCCCTGCTCACCGACGAAGATCTCGCCAAGATCAAGGCGGTCAACGTCGAGGGAATCAAGCCGGTCACTCTCTCCACGTTGTTCCGCGTGGACACTGACGAGGGCGAGCTCGAGAGGGCTATGGAGGCCCTCTGCGTTGAAGTGGATCAAGCCCTGGCAGACGGCGCATCGATCATCATTCTCTCGGACCGTGGCGTCGACGCACAGCATGCCCCGATTCCAAGCCTCTTGGCGACTGCTGGAATCCACCACCACCTGGTTCGCCACGGTACGCGCACCAAGGTTGGCCTGGTGGTTGAATCCGGCGAACCCCGAGAAACACCGCACCTCGCCGCCCTCATTGGCTATGGCGCCAACGCGGTCAATCCCTACCTTGCGTTCCAAACGCTGGGCGAACTCGTCGACGATGGCGTCTTCCCCGCCTCCATCGACTTCAAGACCGCCCAGCAGAACTTCATCAAGGCCTCCTATAAAGGCCTCGTGAAGGTCACCGCCAAAATGGGTATCTCGACGGTCCACAGCTACCACGGTGCCCAGATCTTCGAGGCGGTCGGCCTCAGCCAGCGCCTCGTCGACAAATACTTCACGTGGACCCCGTCACGCATCGGTGGTATCGACATCGACGTCATTGAAGAGGACGCGCGTAAGTGGCATGCCGACGCATTCCCTGAGGCTGACGTGCCTGCCAATCCGGACCTGCCCTCAGGCGGTTTCTACTCGTGGCGCCGTGACGGTGAGTACCATATGTGGAACCCGGACACCGTCGCCAAGCTCCAGTACGCGGCTCAGATGAACGACCTTGCTTCCTACCGTGCCTTCGCTGAGCTTGCGAATACCTACGAGCAGCGCGCATGCACCATTCGTGGCTTGCTCTCGTTCAAGGACGCCAGCGACCCGATAGACATCAGCGAGGTGGAGCCCGCCTCGGAGATTGTGAAGCGTTTCGCAACGGGCGCCATCTCGCTCGGTTCCATCAGCCGTGAGGCCCATGAGAGCCTCGCCATTGCTATGAACCGCATCGGCGCGCGGAGCAACTCAGGTGAAGGCGGCGAGGACTACCATCGCTACGTTCCTGACGCCAACGGCGACCGCCGCTTCAGCGCTATCAAGCAGGTCGCATCGGGGCGCTTCGGCGTCACCACCAACTACCTGGTCAACGCCACTGACCTCCAGATTAAGATGGCCCAGGGGGCCAAGCCTGGCGAAGGTGGCCAACTGCCTGGTCACAAGGTGGACAAGTACATCGGCTGGGTGCGTCATTCAACCCCCGGAGTCGAACTCATCTCCCCGCCTCCTCACCACGACATCTACTCCATCGAGGACCTAGCGCAGCTGATCCATGATCTCAAGAACGTGAATTCGGACGCCAGAATCCACGTGAAGCTTGTTGCCGAAGTCGGTGTAGGCACCATCGCGGCTGGCGTGTCCAAAGCGCACGGTGACGTCGTCCTCATCAGCGGTGATACTGGCGGCACGGGCGCCTCGCCTGAATCGTCCATCAAGTACGCCGGCCTGCCATGGGAGCTCGGCCTTGCCGAGACTCAGCAGGTCCTGGTTGCCAACGACCTGCGTGGCCGGATCGTCGTCCAGACCGATGGCCAGATCAAAACCGGCCGCGACGTAGCCGTCGCAATCCTCCTCGGTGCTGACGAACTCGGTATCGCCACCGCATCGTTGGTGACCCAGGGCTGCATCATGCTCCGCAAGTGCCATCTGAACACCTGTTCCGTTGGCATCGCGACCCAGGACCCTGAGCTTCGCCAACGGTTTACAGGCGATCCGCAGCACCTCATCAACTACTTCATGTTCGTCGCGGAAGACCTTCGTGAAATCATGGCCAGCCTTGGTTTCAGGACTGTCGCCGACATGATTGGGCGCGCCGACAAGCTGGAGACCAGCGAGGCCGTTGCCCACTGGAAGAAGACACGTGGCATGGATCTCGCACCGCTCCTCGCGATTGCGGACGTGCCCGATACGGTCGCCCGCCACAACGTGACCGTGCAAGATCACGGGCTGGAAAGAGCGCTTGACCAACAGCTGATTGAACGCGCTCGAGAGGCTATCGCCGGCGAGGTGCCAATCGAGTTCTCGTTGCCTATCAACAACTCCAACCGCACCGTTGGCGCCATGCTGAGCGGCCGGATCGCGAAGCAGTACGGTGAAGAGGGCCTGCCGTTCGACACCATTCAGGTGAACTTCACCGGCTCAGCGGGCCAGAGCTTCGCGGCGTTCCTCGTGAAAGGCGTCAACTTCAGCCTTGAGGGCGACTCCAACGACTACTTTGGCAAGGGGATGTCCGGCGGCCGGATCGTGGTCGTGCCCCCCAAAGAGGCGAAATACGTCCCCGAGGACAACGTCATCATCGGCAACGTTGCACTCTATGGTGCGACAGGCGGTGAAGTGTTCATCCGCGGTATCGGTGGCGAGCGTTTCGGTGTCCGAAATAGCGGCGCACTTGCGGTCATCGAGGGCATTGGCGACCACGGTTGCGAGTACATGACCAATGGCCGTGTCGTCGTACTCGGCCCCGTCGGGCGCAATTTCGCTGCAGGCATGAGCGGCGGCCTCGCCTATGTCCTGGACGAAGCGGGCTGCTTCGAGAGCCTCTGTAACCAGGAGATGGTCGACCTTGAGAGGGTCGTCAATCCGGAAGACATCCATGAGCTGCGCGGCCTCATCCAGAAACACCTCAGATACACCGGCAGCGCGAACGCAAACCGCGCGCTGGACGAGTGGGACGACATGCTGCCTAAGTTCGTCAAGGTCTACCCACGGGACTACCGCAGGGTGGTTGACGCTCAGAAGCGTGCCAACCAGGAGTTCGCAACCAGTGGGTAAAATTACAGGATTCCTCGATTTTCACCGGGAGCCCCCGGAACGTCGGCCAGTCAACCAGCGCCTTCAGGACTACCAGGAGATCTACGATCCCTGGCCCGAAGAGGCGACGCGGGACCAGGGCGCAAGGTGCATGAACTGCGCTCTGCCCTTCTGCCACGGTGGTTGTCCCCTGGGGAACCTGATTCCAGACTGGAACGACCTGGTCTACAAGGGACGTTGGAAGGAAGCGCTCGCAGCGCTGCACACCACCAACAACTTTCCCGAGTTCACGGGTCGTATCTGCCCTGCGCCATGCGAGGCATCCTGTGTCCTCGCTATCAACGAGCAGCCCGTGGCCATTGAGTACATCGAAAAGGCCATCTCGGACAAGGGCTACGACGAGGGCTGGATTGCGCCTAACCCGCCCACGAAGCGCACGGGCAAAAAGGTCGCCGTTGTCGGTTCTGGCCCTTCGGGGATGGCCGCAGCCGACCAGCTGAACCGAGCTGGTCACACCGTGACCGTTTTCGAACGCAGCGAGTACATCGGTGGCTTGCTCACCCTCGGTATCCCCGACTTCAAGCTGGACAAGCAAGTGATCGAGCGCCGCGTAGACCTCATGAAGGCTGAAGGTGTTCAGTTCCAGACCAGCACCAACGTTGGAGAGGACTTCCCGGCCGAAGATCTACTCGACACCTACGACTCGGTTTGCCTCACGGGCGGATCGACCATCCCTCGGCGCCTCGGCATTGAAGGCGAGGACCTGGCCGGTGTCCACGTCGCGATGGACTACCTGACGCAGCAGAACCGCGTGAACCGTGGGCAGCCCACCGGTGCGAACGACCGCATCGACGCCGCTGGCAAGGCAGTGGTGATCCTCGGCGGTGGCGACACTGGCGCGGACTGCCTCGGTACGGCTCACCGCCAGGGGGCAGAGGTCATCTACCAGTACGAGCTGCTGCCAGAGCCAGCCAAGGAGCGTCCCGCGACGAACCCCTGGCCTTACTGGCCGTTGATCCTCAGGACATCCGCCGCCCATGAGGAAGGTGGTATCCGCGACTACAGCATTCTTACGAAGCGCTTTTCGGGCAGCAACGGCAAGCTTGAAAAGCTGCACGCCGTCCGTATCGAGTGGGAACGTGATGAGTCGGGCCGCATGAACATGAAAGAGATACCCGGCACGGAGTTCGACCTCCAGGCGGGTCTGGTGTTCCTCGCCCTTGGTTTCCTCCACCCCCAGCATGAAGGTATGCTCGAGCAACTCGGCGTCGAGCTTGACTCTCGTGGCAACGTTCGCGCCGACGCCAACAAGATGACTAGCGTCCCGGGCGTGTTCACCGCGGGTGACATGACCCGCGGACAATCTCTCGTGGTGTGGGCCATCGCCGAGGGCCGACAGGCCGCCCACTGTATCGACGCGTACCTCATGGGGTCCAGTAAGCTTCCCAGTGTGAACCTTCGTACGCTCGCGTAGGCCAAACCAGTACCAGAGACGAAAACGATCTGCGATTAATCGCAGATCGTTTTCGTTATTGCTCGCGGGGGGCGTTCATTGGGTATAGTATCGCCACGAACCACTCGTTATAGACCGAGGAGCGATCAATGGTACTTGAAAGAGACCTAGAAACAACCGAACCGCTGCCCTACTTAGGTAGGAGTGTCCGTGTTGTTGGAGACTACGCATCTGTTGATGCAGCCGAGACGCCTCACGAGAAGAACAAGCGAGGCGAGCTAGGTAAACCGCTGTTCAACTGGTATTTCAATCGGACATCCCAAGACCCGCTTGGACGAACGGCAACAGCCAGCTCAGCCGTTGATCGTCGTAACACCATCGAGCACGTCATCGCGCACGCCCCCCGCGGCAAGATCAATCCAGACCGCGTCGAAGTAACTGATCCCGCTGCTATGACCGCTCACATCAAACGGGTCGCCAAGTATCTCGGCGCATCCGACGTCGGTATCGTCCGCGTCCACCCATCTTTCCTGTACACCGAAGGCCGCTATCCCGAGGACGGCACTGGTACCAGCGGGCCTAGCCAGCAGCCCGCGACCGCGGCCCAGACCGCAGCGCGCTATCCCTATGCCATCGCGCTGGTTCACGCGTGGGACTATGATATGGGGCGCGCCCACCGCCATCGCATTGGTGACGCCGCATACCATTTCGGCGCCGAGAAACTGCGGGCAACGTACGCCAACCTCGCTGCCTACATCCGTGAACTCGGATACTCGGTCGCGACCCGCGTTGCTACGCCGACCCCGACCGCCCTTGCCGCTGGCCTAGGCGAAATGGGGCGCCACGGCATGTTGATCACCGAGCGATTCGGCGCACGCGTGCATCTCGGGGATCCGATTCTCACCGACATGCCTTTGGTTTCGGGCGAGCCTCTCGACATCGGCGTGGCAGATTTCTGCAAAATCTGTCAGAAGTGCGCGAACACCTGCCCCACCAACAGCATCACAGCCGAAGGCAAATCGGTGGTCAATGGTGTCGAGAAATACAAGATCAACTGGGCGACCTGCTACCGCCTGCGGCCCCACGTTATGCAGTACTGGGAGAGTTGCCTCACCTGCGTCACGGTGTGTCCGTACACGAAACCCAACGTCTGGTGGAGGGCTGTAGCCATCCAGGCGCTCAAGCGTACGCCCAAACCCATGCGCGGCTTGACCACGCGAGCCCTCAAGTGGACCGACGACAAGTTCTGGGGAAAGCTTCCCCGTCGCCGGGTTCGTTGGATGAGCTACGACTCCGGTCACCTGACGCTTCCCGACGGCACCGTGCAGCCCGTGGACGAGAAGACGGGGCATTACTACCCGCTGAAAGAGAACACCCGGCGGTTCGATATCTTGAAAGAGAAACTCAAGGCGAAGAAGTAGACATGCAGTTCCTGAACAAGCTGCTGCGCCGCTCGCCGAAAGATCCCTACTGGGACAGGTTCATCAACGGTAAGCCCTCTGACCCGCTGAACGAAACATCTGAAGCGTATCGGACGGCAGATGCAGGGAATGTGTACCCGGTAAAGGCTGAAATTCCTGGGCCACCCCGTATGGCCCACGACCTGGCCGAGCTCGCCGTATTCATGGGCGCCACCGCGTTAGCGGTCGCACCGACAAATGCTGCCGCGTTGCTTGCCTTCGATGGCAAGTCCGATGGCACCGGCGATTTGCCGTTCACGTTAATGATCGCGGTGCCTGCTGAGGCTGACCCCGAGAAGTCGCCCGGGATAGGGGGCCAGCATGCTCGCCGCGTCTCCGCGATGGTCAACCACAGCGTCGCGTCGTACATTCGTGAACTCGGATATCAAGCCATCGTCTGCCCGGTCGGCGTCGACCCAACGGCCGCCGCCGCGTTGGCGCGGCCCACTAAATCGTTCGTGGGCGACGCTGTGCTGACGGATCTACCCGTCGCCCTCGGCCCGCAGGAGGTGTAGCGCATGGGGATGCAACGTGATTTCTCGAGCTACGTCATTACCGACCCCTGTCAGGGCGTCAAGGACGCAACATGCACCGAGGTCTGCCCCGTGGACTGCATCGAGTCTTCCGACGACGAGTCCCAGTTCTTCATCAACCCCGAATTGTGCATCGTTTGTGAGCAATGCGTGCTAGTCTGCCCCGTCGACGCCATTTTCCTCGAGCACGAGGTTCCTGAGCAGTGGCGCGGCTCGATCGAGCGTAACGCCGCATTCTTCAAGGAAGCAGTCGAGGCACAGCCTCTGATCAGTGAGGAAGAAGCCCGCGCACTGATTGGGCGTGCCGCAGCCAGAGCCAGCGAGCTCGGCGTCGATGTGGCTATTGCCGTGGTCGACCGCGAGGGTAACGACGTAGCGGCGGATCTCGCAGGATTGCCACCGCTGGACGCAGCCCTGGCCGCGCAGAACAAGGCTTACAGTGCCGCTCTCATGGAGCGTTCAACGTCGGACTTGAACCAGCGTATGGCGAGCGGCGCGCGCGACGTGGTCGACCGCTCACGGCTCGTCCTCGAGGCGGGAGGCATCCCGTTCGGCCGACCGTACGTGGTTGCGGGCCTCGGCGTTTCCGGCGCCACCCCCGAACAGAATCACGAGTGCGCCCGCGCTGCCTTGGCCCCGTAGCCACCGTCCGCCGGTTATACGTGAATGGGCACTCAGCTAACCTCGGGGGCCGAAGCGGAGCCATGGTTTGCTGCTCTTGGCCGGAGTC
>Ga0114996_10002975_pt1 | contig 21462 bp, 20 predicted proteins | sample ArcticOcean_MG_C_4_FD_87039 | JGI IMG/M metagenome (GOLD analysis project Ga0114996, IMG submission 87039) | Marine microbial communities from western Arctic Ocean - ArcticOcean_MG_CB4_134 | ecosystem: Environmental > Aquatic > Marine > Oceanic | place: Arctic Ocean: Canada Basin | collected... | reverse complement strand
TTAAAGCTTTTTTCAAACATTGATTCCATTCATCAATATTTTTAGGTTTGGAGAAGACTCCAGTGAATGGTTTTTCTACTGCAACATGTTTGCCAGATTTTAGTACTTGTATCACAAATTCTTCGTGCAAAGCGTTGGGAGTACAAATATCGACCATGTCTATTGTTTCGTCTTGCAAAAGTTCTTCGAGGGTATCATAAACTTTGTTAATTTGATGATTTTCTGCGAAATACTTTGCTTTTTTAGGATTTCTACTGAAAACTCCAGCAAATTCCACATCAATTCCATATACTCTTTTGTAATTTTCGGCGTGGAAAGTAGCTGAAAATCCACTTCCTATAATTGCTATACGAATATTTGGTTTGTTATTATTCATTAAACACTCTTTTTTAATTTAATAGTATTTTTATTTATATCCAGGAGTTAAGAAACATGAAACCCAGTGATCTGGACTGACTTCTTGCAATTTTGGAATATTTGCTGAACAGGCTGGTACAGATATAGGGCATCTTGTATGGAAAACACATCCTGAGGGAGGATTAAGAGGACTTGGCAACTCTCCTTCAATAATTATTCTACTTCTTTGTTTTTCGAGTAGTGGATCTGGTATTGGGACTGCAGATAGCAAGGCCTTTGTGTATGGGTGTAATGGATTTGCGTATAGCTCATTTTTATCTGCGATTTCCACTATATGCCCAAGATACATCACGGCAATTCTATCGCTAATATGTCTAATGACAGATAAATCATGTCCTATGAACAAATACGTTAGTTTTAGGTCTTTTTGAAGAGATTCTAATAAGTTAATTATTTGTGCTTGAATTGAAACGTCTAGCGCAGATACTGGTTCATCACAAATAATTACGCTAGGAGACATAGAAAGGGCTCTGGCTATACCAATGCGTTGTCTTTGCCCACCACTGAATTCATGTGGATATCTGTTAGCCATATATGGACTCAATCCAACTATCTCTAGTAAAGAAGCTATTTTTTCTTGATATTCTTTTTTTGTTTTAGTGATTTTGTGAACTTTTAAAGGTTCACCGATTGTATCTCCACAAGTCATTCTTGGGTTAAGAGATCCATATGGATCCTGGAAAATGACTTGCAGTTTTTTCCTTACATTCTTTAATTCACGTTGCTTCATCCCAACAAGTCTTTCTCCGTCAAATATGATTTCGCCTGCGGTAGGTTGGTTTAATTGTAGGATACATTTTCCTATAGTTGATTTGCCACTGCCGCTTTCTCCTACTAAGCCAAGAGTTTCGCCTTTATCAACGAAAAAACTTACATCATCTACAGCTTTAATTTCTCCAGTTTGGCGTTTGAAAATGGTTCCTGTTGTTACGGGGAAATACATTTTTAAATTTTGTACTTCAAGTATAGGTTTATTTGGTAAATTTAGAGTCAAGCTTATTTCCTATGGTTTTGGGATTTGACTTGCTTCCCAACAAGCTGAGTAGTGTTCTTTTCCTACGATTGAGAAAGGAGGTTGTTCTCTATAACATTTGTCTGTGGAGAACTCACATCTGTTTGAAAAATTACATCCTATAATTGATTCTGTCAGATCAGGGGGGGGGCCATCTATTGTTGATAATTTGTTTTTTATTGGTGCATCAAGGCGAGGAACTGCACGAAGTAAGCCTAGAGTGTATGGGTGTTTTGGGGAATAATATATTTCACTTGCTAGAGAGTTTTCAATTATTTTTCCTCCATACATTACCAAAACCCTATCAGCATATTTTGCAACAATACCTAAGTTATGTGTGATAATTATCATTGCACTACCAATATCTGAAGTTATTGTTTTAAGTAGATCTAGAATTTGTGCTTGAATGGTTACATCTAAAGCTGTTGTAGGTTCGTCTGCAATGATAAGCTGGGGATTGCAACTGATTGCTATTGCGATCATTATTCTTTGTCTCATTCCACCACTAAGAGTATGTGGGAATGTTTTCAATATTCTTTCAGAATCAGGAATTCCAACCATAGACAGAAGTTCTTTGCTACGATTAAAGGCCTGCTTTGAAGTTAAGTTTAGGTGTAATTCTAATGTTTCAGTTAGTTGTCTTTGAATTGTTAAGACAGGGTTCAAACAAGTCATTGGTTCTTGGAAAATCATTGATATAGCTTTAGATCTTAATTTTCGCATTTCTGATTTTTTTAATTTCATTATATCTTGGCCATTAAAGATGATTTCGCCATTAACTATTTTCCCAGGAGGATCTGGTACTAATCTCATAATAGATAAGGCACTAACACTTTTACCACTTCCACTTTCACCTACCATTCCTATAATTTCTCCTGAATTCACAGTGTATGAAATATCATTAACAGCCTTAAGAACACCTCTTGGTGTAGAAAAGTTTGTTGAAAGGTTGTTTATTTCAAGTAGTTTAGGCATTATATTATTATATTACTTTCTGTAGATATAAACTCACCCAGATTTAATGTTTTTAATGCAGTTTTTAATGTAAAAGTGCGATCTGATACTGCTATTTTTAATAGGTATTAATTATTCTTTGTTCTACTGCCTCAAAGAATTGGTTTTTATGAGATTCACTTTGATAAGAATCTAGGAAATAGCTCCCTCCTTTGGACATCAATCCTGAAAGCTCACGCTTTGCAAACGTAAGAGTAACAATCAGTATAATTTAAATGGAGCTTTAGAATTCCTAAAATTGTATTTAAGAAAATTAGGATCGTTGTGAAACTTTTAGCTTTTTCACTAGAGAGATTATTAAGTATTTTTATAAAAAATATTTATACCATAGCAATATTAAAATACTTTTAGTGCTTATTTTTTATCATAATCAACAGCTGACCTAAATGTCCAACCTTCCTCGCCAGTAGAAATTACCCGAATTTTTAGTAGTCCAAATGGTGCTACAACAGGAGGATTACCTGGTCGTTGCAAACGAAAGTACATACATTCGGACTCTTGTAAAACTTCTACTTTTGTGCCAATCTTGATGGGGACCCCATCGCCTTGAAGCATACAAGCAGGAACTTTTCTGGTTAACCCTTCTTCGCTTTTTTCTTCCAACGTCTCCCAAGGAATCATCCTGTCTTGTTGTACAGGTTCTACCCACATCGCAGCAGGTAGTTGCCTAACAATGTCAGCCTTTTTGTTTGCAGAAGAACCTTTATCTGAAGTTTTGTTTATCGTAAGAGTTGGTTGATTAAATGTAAAACCAGATTCAGAAGTACTTTCTATAGCTCCGCAACCATTTAAAAGAGAAAATACACCTAAACTTATAGTCAGAAAAAATGCAGTCTTAAAATTCATTGGCATTCCTCATTTTAAATTAATTACTAATATGATGGTGTATATTTAATTGCTCAATTTTCAATTATACTTAATATTATAAAATAATGATGGATGGAAAGTTAGTGCTATGACGAATAATCTGTATACCAACCACCAATTGTATTTCATCAGACTTCTCTTGTTCTAGAAATCAAACCGGCATGGTTATATATCAATACTAAATCAGAATTGTAATGACCATCATTCCCTTGAGCTATAGTAGCAATCTGGAGTATAGAAAATTCAAAACTTCCACAACTTGTTTTCACATATTTAATGTCATATTCTAAGTTGTGTAGGTAATTATAATTATATCCGTTGATCACATTTGCAGAGGGGTCCAAGACATTGATATTTCGTCGAATTTTTTCTCAAGAAGTCATTAGACAAACAGAACAAGGGAAGGCGCCGTAGAATTACAATACCCTGGCAGTGATATAATCCCATTCTTGAGTTACGCTTTTCTTCAGAGTCTCGCTCTCAAGGAAATTCATCATATAGTATTAAAGTAGACAATATTAGACATATGGCAATCTAAAATCAAAGTGGGTAGAATTTCAATCTAGTCCTAATTACATAATACCAACAGAGCGATGGTTAACGTCACTTTTTGACCCAGATGGATTAGAATTCCACTTGAATAAACTGGAATTCCAATAAGTTTCTCCTAGACACTTATATTTTGTTATAATCCAGTAGTTAGCAGATAGAATTTGATAGATTTTTTGTGTGGTTTGAAGCTTGTAACATTTATTGCTTTATTAAAAGGGGAAGGAATTATTAAAATATGCCCGCTATAACAACTCAAAATATAATGACACTTAACAGAGTTATCAAACCAAAGGATTCAGCTATACCAAGAGGAATTAAAAAGGTAGTCGATGCACCTTCCGGATTTGAGGGAGAAGGATTTCCAGTGAAAAGAGCTTTTTCTCAATTGTCTCTAGAAAGTATCGATCCTTTTGTGATGATGGACCAAATGGGGGAAGTAGAGTATGAGGTTGGGGAAGCTAAAGGAACACCATGGCACCCACATAGAGGATTTGAAACCGTTACATATCTTATAGATGGTGTTTTCAAACATAAAGATTCAAATGGTGGTGGTGGAATCATAGGAAATGGTGATACACAATGGATGACCGCTGGTGCTGGAATATTACATATAGAAGCTCCTACCGAGGAAGCTGTTCTAAAAGGGGGTTTATTTCATGGTGTTCAGATATGGGTAAATCTTCCATCTAAATTAAAATGGTCAAATCCTAGATATCAAGACATACGAGCTAGCAACCTTAAACTTTTAGCATCTCATGATGCTGGTTCATTAATCAGGATTATAGCTGGAGATATCGACGGAAATTATGGTCCTGGAATTACTTATACACCTATTTCTATTGTACATACCAGTATTAGTCCAGGTTCATCTCTGATTTTGCCATGGGAACCAAAATTTAATGCTATTGGATATGTCTTATCTGGAAATGGATATGCTGGAAAAGAAAGAGTATATGTTAAATCTGGGCAAGCTATCCAATTTGGTAGTGGCGACTTTGTAAATATATCTGCAAGTACATTCCAAGACAGTAAATCTAATGATTTGGAGTTATTAATTTTGGGAGGGCAGCCAATTCGCGAACCAATATTTTGGCATGGTCCATTTGTAATGAATACTAAAGAAGAATTGAGTAATGCGTTTATCGACTATCATAGTGGAAAATTAGGTGTAATATCTGCTGAAAATATTTAAGAACTATTTTTAGAAAGATTTAATTAGATTTTCCTACAGAGGATTTTCTGTCCAATCAAAGAATATTCTCGTCCATACACTGGTTCTGGATCCGATTTTTTGATTATTAATTTTCTACTTAATTATTTTGTATTCACCGTCTATAACTTTATCTTTTTCTTGATTTCTTTCCCCCTTTTTTTGTAAAAGTTCTAGTAGTATTTTTTTCGGGATTAAATTTATAAAAATAGAAATTCCAATAATTAATACAAATATATCATCTAGGTGACCAATTCCAGGTCTTAAGAAGTCTGGTATGATATCCAAAGGACTAATCAGATAGATTATTGCAAATATTATTGGTAGCTTTAGCCAAATTGATATTTTACGACTGACTAACCCCCTGAATAAAAATTTTGGGAGTTGATGAAAGGATAAAAACTGTAGTAATTTCAAAATTGGCATGACTTTACGATGTTATCTTATTTACGATGTTATCTTGCGTAATTATACATGCAAAATATTTTAAGGGGAAATTAGGAATTGAAATATTTCATCTATGGTGATGATGAATTTTTAGTTAAAGAAAAAATAAATTCAATTAAACAGAAGATTGAGCCAAGCGAATTATTAGATTCGAACTTATCTGATTTTGAAGCAGCAGATATTAGTATTGATCTATTAATTGCTAATGTTACTGCCGTGCCATTTCTATCAAATCGACGTGTTGTGATTGCACGTTACTGGTTGATTGAATTTCAAAGGAAAATTCTTGCGTCAAAGACCAAAAATTTAGAGTTAAAAAAACTAATAGATTTTTTGGAAAATATTCCGGAGTCTACAGATTTAATTTTTGTTGAAAATGAATATTCAACTAGTTCGAATTTGTCTAAATTGATTAATGGGAAATTTGAAGTTCTTAAATGTTATTCGCCGAATTATTCAAGTTTGTTTCAATGGATTCAAGGGCGTGCAAATCATTATCAAATTGCTATAGAACCCTCAGCAATTAGATTTCTTGGAGATTCTATAGGGTTGAATACCAGATTATTAGTTAATGAATTACATAAACTTAATATTTATTGTAGGGATCAAAAAATTACAAAACTTGATGTTGAATTACTTGTTGCAAGTTCTAAAGAGAGTAGTATTTTTCAGATTATTGATTCGATACTAGAACGAAATTTAAATTTGGCAATTTCAAAATCCCATATGATTTTAGATCAAGGCGCTGACATTGGATTGATTGTTTTTATGTTAGCTAGGCAAATCAGATTAATTACTTTGACTAAATATTTAAAGAAGAAAAATATTTCTAAATCACAGTATTCTAGTCGATTAGGTGTTCATGGATATGCTTTAGAAAAGACCATTAAGCAAGAATTATTATTTACAGAAAACCAATTAGATCAGATTCAAAGAAAGATTTTAGAAATAGAAATATTAGTGAAGTCTTCCAATTTAAATCAACGATTGTTGACAGATAGATTGATTTTGGAAATTTTTGAATTGATTACTTGATACAAGTCGACTAAAGAATGCTTGATTAAGTCATTGCAATCTTATATAGTTGAATTGTGTATATGTATTATACATAGAACGGTTCAATCTAAATCATTTTCTACAAAGGTGTTTCAATGGTTATTAGGCAGGATGATTTCACTGATCAAGGTAGAGAAATTTTGGCTAGGTCGCATCAAATTTTTCGAGAGTACCAACATTCTCAGTGGGATGCAGAGCATATTTTCATGGCTTTATTAGAGGATAAAGATGGAGTATCTGGTGAAATTTTCAAAAACATGGATATTGATATCGAATCAATAAAATTTAAATTAGATATGATGTTAAAAAAAACACCTACAGTTTCATTTGAAACTGACCAAATTTATGTTGCTCCCAGGGCGGCATTAGTTTTGGAGATGTCTAAAATAGAGGCTGAAAGATTGAACGATGATTTTATAAGTGTAGAACATTTATTAGTTTCTGTAGTACAAGCAAATGATGGAGATGTAGCAAAAGTTGTTAAACAGAGTAATATTACTCTAGAAAAAATTTATCATGCTTTACATCAGGTAAGGGGCAGTAAACGAGTATCTGACCCCAATGCCGAAAGCTTGTATAAGTCTCTTGAAAAATTTAGTGTGGATTTAACAAAGCTAGCTTCAGATGGACTTTTAGATCCTGTGGTTGGAAGAGATACTGAAATTGCTAGAGTATCTCAAACTTTAATTAGGCGTACAAAAAATAATCCTATATTAGTCGGGGGTGCAGGTGTTGGAAAAACCGCTATAGTTGAGGGTTTAGCAAATAGAATAGTGGCAGGAGATGTGCCGGATGAATTAAAAGATTGTAGGCTTATTAGTTTAGATATGTCATCAATGTTAGCAGGTGCAAAATTTAGAGGAGAATTTGAAGAAAGACTAAAGTCTGTAATTGATGAAATTAAGCAAGCAAAAGGTGAAATAATAGTTTTTATTGATGAGATACACACCATGGTTGGAGCTGGCTCTGCAGAGGGTGCTATAGATGCTAGTAACATGATGAAGCCATCTTTAGCGAGAGGAGAGTTGCAATGTATAGGAGCGACAACTGAGTCTGAATATAGGAAGTATATAGAAAAGGATTCCGCTTTAGAAAGAAGATTTCAGTCAGTTTTAGTTACAGAGCCTGATTATTTAACAGCTATAGAAATGGTTAAAGCATTAAGGCCTCGATATGAAGCACATCATAAAATTAAGATTGCTGATGAAGCTGTTGAAGCTTCTGTTAGATTGAGCGAAAGATATGTGACAGAGAGGTTACTACCAGATAAAGCAGTAGATTTAATTGATGAAGCTGCTAGTAAGATTCGTATTGATTCACAAAGTTTGCCATTAGATTTGAAAGAAAAACAAATTGATTTGGAGCAATTGGAAAACGAGGAAGATGATGCTGTTCAAGTTAGAGATTACCAAAAGGCAGCTGAATTAAAATCTAAAAGATTGAGAGGAGAGGAAGAATTTTTTAATAAGAAAAAAGAATTAGATTTACACGAAAATATGGAAGTTAATAAATCTCACATCGGTTCTCTAATTGCAACTTGGACAGGAATTCCTGTTGATAGGTTGTTGGAGTCTGAGAAAGAAAAACTTTTAAAGATGGAAGATCGATTATATGAGAGAGTAATTGGACAAAGTGGTGCGATAAAGTCTGTTTCAGAGGCTTTTAGAAGGACGCGTGCTGGTTTGAGCGATCCTAATCGGCCCATTGGTAGTTTTATGTTTTTGGGACCTACTGGAGTTGGGAAAACTGAATTAGCTAAAGCTTTGGCACAGTATCTTTTTGATGATGAACAAAATATGGTTAGAATTGATATGTCAGAGTATATGGAAAAGCATTCCGTATCTAGGCTGATAGGTTCTCCTCCAGGTTATGTAGGTTTTGATGAAAGTGGTCAACTTACTGAATCAATTAGAAAGAGGCCATTTAGGGTTGTTTTGTTTGATGAAATTGAAAAGGCTCATCCAGATGTTTTAAATGTTTTGTTGCAAATAATGGATGATGGCAGATTAACCGATAGCCATGGTCGCATAGTTGATTTTTCGAACACATTGATTTTGATGACTAGTAACGTGGGGACACAAGAATCATGGAAAGAAAGTGTAGGTTTTATTAGAGATCCAGAGGATAATTCAAAAATTCATTCAGATATTGAAGATGCACTTAAATTAACATTTAGACCTGAATTTTTAAATCGTATTGATGAAATAATAATTTTCGATCCTTTAGATATCAAACAAATGAGGCAAATAGTAGATTTGATGATAGCTCAAGTTCAAGGTAGATTGGATGAGCATGAGCATCCAATCAAGATATCTTTGTCGAATTCAGCTAAAAAATGGTTGTGTATTAAAGGGTTCGATAAACTATATGGAGCTAGACCTTTACGCAGAGTGATTCAAACATATGTTGAAAATGTTTTATCCAGTAAAATATTGTCAGGTGAAATTGCGAGTGGAGCAGATGTCAAAATTAATGCAAATAAATCTGGATTAATAATTTCTTAGATATTTGTTGTTTATTTTTTGTTTTACAGTATTGAGAATTGAGGATTCTAATTTTTAAATGGTACAATTGCAAATAATTTTTATGTATACTGTAAAGATAATTCCGCAGTAGCTCAGTGGTAGAGCAGTCGGCTGTTAACCGACGGGTCGTAGGTTCGAATCCTACCTGCGGAGCCATTATGTTTTTGGCTAGCCTTTTGAACTGGTAGCGTATAGTAATTTATTATTTAATTTTGCGATCCTGGTTTCCGTCTTAATTTTTGTTCGTCTTCTAAAACTTGATGCCAGCCACCACCATCTTGGATTTCGTGAATATCTGCACTACCTGTAGGATTCCACCCTAGAGTATCTTTAGCACTCTGAGAATCTCTCCATGCATATTTGTTGTTAGAACTTGCATGGAAAATATCGAATTTGATTGACTCTGGCGCACTTAAACATAGGTCTATAATTTTCACACAATCAGCTTGATCTAAAAACCCAGGCAATTGCCTTTTTAAAAAAGGTTTGTTGCTAATGTGCACTAAACCCAGCCTGATACATATTATTGAAATTTCATATCGATCTGAATAAAAATGTCCTAGTGCTTCACAAAATATTTTACATGCTCCATAAACACTTTTTGGACGTGTTGGATCTTTCTCAGTAATCATTTTCCAGGGAGTTTTAACATCTTCATATTTTCCAGCTGCGAGTTCTCCATATGGATATTCCATTTCATATCCAGTCATCGTGTCACCGGTACTTCCAAGTACTATACGTTTTACACCATTTAACCTAGAAGCTTCGTAAACATTTCTTGTTCCTAGCATACCTACTGATGAATGTTTTTCCCAGTCATTAGCATCTTTGGTATGATTAGCCATATGAACGACCATATCGATATTTTTGAAAGCAGGCAAGATTGCATCTAAATTTGTTATATCTGCTTGAGTTGTTGGAATTTCATCAACTGGACTTCTGTTTAGTCCACTAAATTGGTATTTATGTCCTAGGTTTTTCCATGTAAGACCTCCGATTAAACCACTTGCCCCTGTTACTAAAACTTTTGGTTTTTTAGACATTGTGTATTCCTACGATCATTGAGGTTTTATTTTAACAGCTTCTTTAGTTTATCATAGATGTTTATCGGATTTTATAGTTTTGATTATATTGGATAGCATTGACATTATCCTTACGAAGATATAGTTTCGAAATTATATTTTTAATTTGAATATTAGGAGGAATTATTACATGGATCTTGGTATAAAAGGAAAATTTGCTTTAGTTACTGGAGGTAGTAGAGGTTTAGGTAAAGCTGCAGCTATTTCTCTTGCAAAAGAAGGGGTGAATGTAGCTATATGTGGTAGAACTCAACAGGACTTAGATGAGGCAGTTGAAGAAATTAAAACTTTAGGGGTTAAATCTAAAGGATTTATTGTTGATATCTCAGATTTATCAAAATTAGTAGATGTATATAATACGATACTAGAAAAATTTGGAGGTATAGAAATATTAGTTAATAATGTTGGAGGTTCCAAAGTTAGGGAAGATTTTTCAGGTACTTCTTTGGAAGGATTTAAGCAAACGTTTGATTTGAATTTGTTTGGATCATTTGAAATGATGAAGCTTGTAAGTCCGGAAATGAAACATAAAAAATGGGGTAGAATAATTAATATTGCTTCAATTTGGGGAAGAGAATATGGAGGTAATATTTCATATATGGCATCAAAGTCTGCTTTGATTTCCATGACCAAGCATGCGGCAGTATCACTAGCAAAACATGGTATTTTAGTCAATAGTATTGCGCCAGGTTCTATAGCTCATGCAAAAGGAACTTGGGAAAGATTTCAAAATGAAAATTCCAAAAGCGTTGTAGATGATTTTATATTAAATAATTTACCTATGGGTAAATTTGGTTGGCCAGAACCTGTAGGAGATTTAGTTTCATATTTATCTTCAGACAGATTAGGAATTCTTACAGGGGCTTGTATTGTGATTGATGGGGGACAAAGTCATTCTATGATTTGACATTCAATAGTTTTTTTGCAGTTCCTCCCATTATCATTTTTAGATCATGTTCTGACATTCCTGTGAAATCTTTGTAGTGAATTTCGATCCATTTTTTAGATTGAGTATATGTGCAAAATCTATTTTGAAAGGGCATATCAGTCCCGAAATGTAGTCGGTCAGAACCGATTTTGTTAATTAATTCAGTCAATGTGGGCCAAATTTCTTTATAAGGGTAATCAATCAGATCTCCTATTCTAACTGGGAAACACACCTCCATATTTAGCAGTGGATTTTGGAATGGTTCCCAAAGTTCCTTTGGTAATTGGATTCCATTTTTATCAATTAATAGCCGCCAAGGGAAACCGTGAGTTATTGTACATTTTGTATTGGGATATTTGTTCATCCAGGTAATTAATATTTCCAATTCGTTGAGATAGCCTTTCAGGGAATTTTGATTTTGAGAATCGAAATTTGGTCCTGTGCCTATTGTAAAAAATATTGGAACATTAAGTTTAGTAATTTCATCCCAAAAAGGGATGAAATTACCTGAACTCCAAGGAGAATTACTATTCAAGTAAGACAACGGGTTAAATTTAATTGCATGAAGATTTAAATTTTTTATTGAGTGAATTGTTTGTTCTATAATTTTTTCAGTTTGATTTTCAATCAACCATTCATCTACAGCTGCCATTGATAGTAATCTGTTTGGGAATAATTTCGTGCATTCGGATTGATATTGATTACTTTTACCCAAGCTTGGATTGGTGTGTAGCACTGCTATGTCAATTCCAGCATAGTCCATTTCTGAAATTAGACTGGAAGGGGAAAATTCTAAATTTATCAGGTTAGGAGGATAATAATATTTTGTGAAAGTTTCATTATTGAAATCCCAAAGCACTCTTCCAGCGTAATTATCAATTCTGAAATTTACTTTTGAAAGGTTTGACAATTTATTTTCTTTTAAAGAGAGACCGTTATTCTCTTCTGGATTTCTATCCGAAATTTTTATTGCAGGTTGGTGATGTTGAGCATTGGCTTGTTGTATCCAAGCTATATGTTCAGATTGGTTTTTATATCCATATGAATCATTTGCAGATTTAAAACAATATGTATGGGAATCAATTATCATATTTTTGGCATTCCGTTATTTACAATAGTTTGTTACTTCATAGAAAGTATAACTTATTTTGGATGGGATGATTATGTTAAAAATCAAAGATTTTATCCATTTGGATTTTGCATCAAATTATTTACTGTTGTTGGTAATTTTTCTAGATATTTTTATGATTTTTACTATGTGATGAAGAATATTTGTGTTGGAATCAGGTTATACAAAAAGGGTGTATAATTTGCGATGATGGTTGTTGTTCCCTTGTAATGAAGTAGTCAAGTAACCCCAATTTAGAAAGGACTCATAGTTGGAAACCGATGAACTTTGCTTTATGTCAATTTCTGAAGCGTCCTGGCTTATCAGCCGAAAGAAGCTATCACCCACGGAGCTCTTAAAAGCACATCTGAATCGAATCGAAAAGACTAATGGAAAACTCAACGCTTTTGTCACTTTGATGAGTCAAGAGGCGTTAGAAGCAGCTCGTTTCGCTGAATCAGAAATACAAAAAGGTAAACATAGGGGCCCGCTACAAGGTATTCCTATTGCATTAAAAGATTTGTTTAACACCAAAGGCGTTCGTACCGCTGCTGGATCACTTTTAAGAAAGAATTTTGTTCCTGAGACTGATTCTACTGTAACTCAACGCTTAAAGGAGGCGGGGGCCGTCATCACTGGCAAACTTCAGATGGACGAACTTGCGATGGGTTCTACCAGCGTTAATCCACATGATGGACCTGCGCGAAATCCTTGGAATCTAGAACGTATTACTGGTGGATCAAGTGGAGGGTCTGCAGCAGCCGTGGCAGCAAGACTCTGTATGGGTGCAATGGGTAGTGATACAGGTGGATCTATTCGTGTTCCAGCAACCTTTTGTGGAATCGTTGGTTTAAAGCCGACGTTTGGACTAGTCAGTAGATTTGGAGTATTACCTGTTAGTTGGAGTCTGGATACCGTAGGTCCAATGACGAGAACAGTACGTGATGCCGCATTAATACTTAATGCTATTGCAGGCTACGATCAAAAAGACAATTTGACTAGCAGTAAGCCGATCAAAGATTTCACTGACACACTAGATCAAGGAGTCAAAGGAATTCGGATTGGAGTTCTTCATGAAGATTTATCATCAGTGATTGAACCAGAGATAGGCGAAATATTTATGAAGGTCATTGACGTGTTTCAAGACTTGGGAGCATGTGTAGATGATGCTTCTATATCACTTGTAGAACGTAGAGAATTTCCAAGTGTCATAATGCTTGCAGAGTACGCAGACGTTCATCTTGAGGCTTACCGTAGCCATGCGAGCAAAATTGGAAATCAAGCTCGAGTGCCGATAGAGGATGGTCTCTTAATCAGCGGAGTAGACTATGTAAGATCTCATCGAAAATGGATCCAATTCAACAGGGACTTTGCTAAGGTGTGGGATCGGTTCGATGTATTGATAGGTCCAACCGAACGGATCACAGCCCCCACCATTGAGGACGCTTCAAATTTCAATGGAGATGAAAGTCGATTTCCTCCACTATCAAGTCTGGTAAAACTTTTTAATACCACAGGTTCATCTTCTTTAACAGTGCCTTGCGGTTTTACTTCTATGGGGATGCCGGTTGGACTGCAAGTTGTGGCACCGTCTTTCAAAGATAGCTTGGCACTAAGAGTAGCACAAGCATATGAGAATGTTACAAAATGGTATATCCGTCTCCCTCCCATCAATTGAAACGATATGGAACCATAGTAAGTGATTTTATATTAGCTTGGGTATCATTGCACCATGGGCTTCGATAAGTTCATCAACCATTTGGTAAATTTGATTGATAGACAATTCAGATGCTGTATGAGGGTCAACCATAGCAGCGTGATATACATGTTCTTTTCGATGATTTAATGCTGCTTCAACAGTTAATTGTTGCACATTAACGTTGGTTGAAATTAATGCTGCTAATTGAAGTGGAAGATTACCAATTTTTTGAGAGGAAATCCCACTTTTATCTATATCACAAGGGATCTCTACGCAACAGTCATCTGGAAGGTTTTTGATGGCTCCGTTATTGATAACATTTCCATTAATTTGTATCTTTTTATTAGCAACTATCGATTTGATTATTTGGCTAGCATATTCATCTGATGATGATACTTCAAGATTGCTTTCATGAGTGAGGTTTTCAGAATGGTTTTTCCAGATTTCATTTTGGCTTTCACATCTTAAAATATAATCATCAATTGGTATTTTAAATTGATCAATCAAATCGGGTTGATTATTTTTAATATACCAAGGTACATATTCTGAAAAATGCTCACTTGACTCTGTGACAAAATAACCCAACCTCATCAGAATGTCATAGCGTACTTTTTCAGACAAAAATTTTCCATGACTGGTTTTTTTTTGAGTTCTGGATGAAACTTTTTGTCCATTAAGTATATCTTTTGCTATTTGTTTTAATTTTGGATATAAATCTATAGTTGAACCATCAGGTAATTGTTTTCCAAATGATAAATAAAAAGACATGTGATTGATTCCTGCGCATTGAAAAACGATGTCTTCAAAATTTTCTCCAAGATCCTTTGCAAGCATCATTGCTGTTAGAGGAACTGAGTGACAGAGCCCAACAACGTTTGATTCAGGAAATTCTTTTGAGATAGCCATGATATTCATTGCCATAGGATTAGCGGATTGCAACCAAATTGCTTTAGGGCAGATATCCATTATGTCTTTTGCTATATCAAGTAATACCGGAATTGTACGGAGTCCGCGCATTATCCCGCCTATTCCGATAGTGTCAGCTATAGTTTGTTTTAAGCCATATTTCTTAGGGATATTAAAATCAATTTTAGTTGCAGGATCAAATCCACCTACTTGAAGAGTTGTTTGCACAAAATCCGCATTTTTTAATGCTGTTTTTCTGTCCAAATGAGTGCTTATGGTAGGTGTTACACCTATTTCATTTGCTACAGCATTTACTATCAACTCAGAAACTCGTAACTTTTCAGTATCGATGTCCATTAAAGCGATTTCCATGTCAGATAAGTCTTTATCAAGAAGTAGGTCAGTCACTATTCGTCTGGTAAACACCATACTTCCTGAACCAATTATTGCTAATTTGATCATAATTCAATTCCTAAAATTCAATTTTTTGAATTATACAATTTTATATAATTCTAGTCATGACTAATAATTACTTTAGATGCATAATAAATTATATTGCATTCATAATTTATTATTTACTGGGTTATTTCAATTGAATAATTGGGAAGAAATAAAAAAACATTTAATCTCTAATGATCCACAGATGTCAAATTTGATTATGGATTATCGTGAGCCTGATATACTCAAAGCAAAATTTGATCAAACTAACTTGTTTGATTCGTTGATTAATTCAATAATTTCTCAACAGTTGTCCACAACTGTTGCAAAAGTAATCAAATCCAGATTATATTCTTTCAAAAAAACTGATCAATTTACTCCTGAAGTTTTTTTGGAATTTAAATTTAATGATATGCGTTCTTGTGGTTTATCAGGTGCAAAATGTAGATATATTAAATCTATTTCTGAGATTTGTTATAAATCACCTGATTTTCTTAATGATTTTACCTCTGAAACTAATGATCAAGTAATCAAGGAATTAGTTAATTTAAGTGGTGTTGGAGAGTGGACTGCTCAGATGTTTTTGATTTTTGGTTTAAATAGATTAGATGTGTTTGCCTTTAAAGATGTCGGATTATTAAAAGGTATTAGGCATACTTATTTTGATGGAGAAATTCCGAATATTTCTCAAATTCAAGATATTGTGAAAAAATGGAAACCTTATAGGACAATAGGATCATGGTATATGTGGCAAGTGGCAAATTCACTTTAAATATCATGTATACTAACTAATGTTTTAGTACATAAATATAGATGCAATAAGGAAAAGTGAATGGTTCAAAACCCAAGTGAAAATTTGATTGAATTGCGGAAAAAAATTAGACATTCTACAGCACATGTCATGGCAGATGTTGTTACAAAAATGTTTCCCGAAGTTAAACTTGCAATTGGTCCTCCAACAGAAGATGGATTTTATTATGATTTTTTAACTCAAAAGCCCTTCACTGATCAAGATTTAAAAAAGATTGAAAAGATGATGAAAAAAGTTATTCAAAGGAATTTAAAATTTGAATTAAATGAATACTCTCGAGATGAAGCGTTAAATTTGCACAATGATGAACCTTTGAAATTAGAGATAATTTCTGAGATTCCTGACGATGAAAAAATTACTACTTATAAGCATGGACATTTTGAAGATCTTTGTGCGGGTCCTCATGTTGAGTCTACTGGAAAAATTCCGGCATTTAAATTATTAAATGTTGCTGGTGCTTATTGGAGAGGTGATGAAAACAATCATATGCTGCAGAGGATATATGGGACAGCTTTTGAGTCCAAAGAAGAATTGGATAAGCACTTATATCGTATTGAAGAGGCGAAAAAACGAGATCATAGGTTGTTAGGAAAACAATTGGGTTTATTTTCCATTCACGAGGAAGTAGGACCAGGACTAGTAATATGGCATCCGAATGGATCTAGATTAAGAGGGATCATTGAGGATTATTGGAAAAAGAAGCATTATGATTCTGGTTATGATTTGGTGTATACACCACATGTAGGACGTTCTAACCTTTGGGAAATGAGTGGACATCTTGAATTTTTTCAAGAAAACATGTTTGCCGGAATGGATATGGAAGGGCAAGATTATTATTTGAAACCAATGAATTGCCCGTTTCATATTATGTATTACAAATCAGATTTACGAAGTTATCGTGATTTACCAATGAGGATTGGTGAAATTGGAACTGTTTATAGATATGAAAGAGGCGGAGTATTACATGGCCTTACTAGGGTAAGAGGGCTTACGCAAGATGATGCTCATATTTTTTGTAGAGAAGATCAAATAGAGACTGAAGTAAATTCTGTTTTGGATTTAACTTCGAATGTACTTGAACATTTCGGTTTAAAACCAAATAGTTATTGTTTGTCAACACGGCCTTCCAAAGCAGTAGGTGATGATCAACAATGGGAGATTGCAACTGAATCTTTAAGAAAGACTCTTGATTCAAGAGGATTGAGTTATGTAATTGACGATGGAGGAGGAGCTTTTTATGGCCCTAAGATTGATGTCAATATTCAAGATGCTCTTGGGCGAGAATGGCAATGTTCCACTATACAGTTTGATTTTAATCTTCCTGAACGTTTTTCTTTGAGATATATCGGTAGTGATGGACAAGAAAAAAAGCCATATATGGTACATAGAACCCTTTTGGGTTCTTTGGAAAGGTTTATTGGAGTTTTGATTGAGCATTATGGAGGAGCTTTTCCTGTATGGCTAGCACCTACTCAGGCAGTAATCATTCCAATTTCAGATAAACATCATGAATATGCTAAGAGTTTAGAGTCTAATTTAAAGTCTGAAAATATTCGTATATTTTCAGATAATAGGAACCAAAGGATGAATTTAAAGATTAGGGAAGCCCAACTTCTTAAAATTCCTTATATGTTGATTGTTGGGGATCAAGAAATGGAATCTGGCACCATATCTGTTAGAATCCGTGATGGATCTACAAACCAAGCAATGAATTATGAGCAATTACTTGATTTGATTCAAGTTTAATTGATATTAAATAATGGTTTTGTAGTAGATAGTGTGTCAATTGTGTTAACATTATGTATTAGAATGAATTGATTGGAATAATTAATTTTTATAGGAGAATACAGATCCCAAAAGAATACAGGATAAATAATAGGATTCGAGTACCTGAGGTAAGGGTTATTGATGAGAAAGGTAAGCAGTTGGGCGTTTTGCCTTCTAGTCAGGCAGTACAGTTAGCAGAAGGTAAGGGGTTGGATTTAGTTGAAGTCTCCGACACTTCTGTTCCTCCAGTTTGTAGAATAATGGACTATGGAAAATTTAAGTATCAGCTTACTAGACGTGAAAGAAATTCAAAAAAAGAACATAAAGCTAGTTCGATTCCTGATACTAAGGAAGTAAGATTTAAGACTAGAATTGGTGAACATGACAGACAATCTAAAGCACGTCAAGTCAGCCGAATGCTTAAGCAGGGTGCTAAAGTTAAGGTTAGTGTCATGTTTCGAGGACGAGAAATCACCCATCCTGAGATTGGAATGGATTTATTGCGTTCTGTAGCAGAAGATTTAGCAGATGATGCTATGTTGGAGAAACCTCCAGGATTTGAAGGCAGATTTTTATCTATGGTGTTAGCACCGCAAAAATCTGGTTCTTTGGGATCGAAAAATACAAAGGGAGTTAAAGAAGTTGCCAAAGATAAAAACACATAAGGGAGCTGCTGCAAGGTTTAAAATCACAGGCACAGGCAAGCTTCGAAGGATGAAAGGCAATCGTAGTCATTTGAAGAGAAAAAAGTCTGCTCGAGTTAAAAGACAATTTTCCGACTCTTTGATAGTGAGCAAAGGAGATGAGAAGCGTATAAAACGTCTTCTTGTTGTATAGTAGTAATAGGGAGTGAATTTTGACTAGGATAAAAACAGGAACTACTAGACGTAGTAGACATAAGAAAGTCTTAAAATTAACTGCTGGACATAAAGGTTCTCGTCATAGGTTATTTAGACAAGCCAAGGAATCAATGTTACATGCATTGAGTTATTCTTTCGCCCATAGAAGAGAGAAGAAAGGCGATTTGAGGCGGTTGTGGAATATTAGAATTAATGCAGCTGCTCGAGAGAATGGTATTTCTTATAGTAAGTTAATATATGCTTTAAAAATTGCCGGAATTAAATTAGATCGAAAAGTTTTATCTGAAATTGCTTTGAGCGATCCTCAAACGTTTTCTGGTATAGTTGAAAAAGCTAAACTTAGTTTGTAGGATCAATTTTTCTTTCAATTAGAAACGCTGTAACAGGTACAAGCACAACAATCAATGTGCCAAGTATGATCACTCCAATTTCCCCTGGATTATGTTCTAAACTAGTGAATATTACACCTAATGAAATTGCAAATGAAGCTACGAATACAATCGCAGCTAAAGGAATTAATATAGCTAAAGTCAGTCTTTGTTTTTCCATTTTATTGCCTCTTAAAAAATAAACTACAAAGTTATTATCTCATTTTTTCATTTGAAATGTGAATTACTTTCTTCATTTTCGTACCAAGCAAAAAATCTTTTTAATATAATCGTTAGAAAGAGTATGGCACTACCAACTTTCATGATTATTCCACCAATTTGTTGATCAATTAAAGGGGTCATGTTCCATAATCTTGGAGTTTTTGCATAATATTCGTATATTGGACTATTTGAAAAAGTAATTATTCCAAAAACAATTATTTGTGCTATAGACAAAAGAAATATATAAATCATTTGCGCTGGATATGATATGCGAGGTAAATTATTTGATTTATTAAATATCGGCCACCACATTGCAAATGCCGAAAGTATAAATGTGAAATGTTCAAATACATGAACTAAGTGGTTAGTTACGGAAAGGTTATACAATATGGGCATATGCCATATTGAAAAAACTAGATTGAACCCCAAAAATACTGTAATAGGATGTAATAATCTTTTGAATATTAATATTTGGTTTTTAGATTTAATTAAATTATCTATCAGCCAGCCAGGGATACCTAATATTAATAATGGAGGAGATATTAGTGTTAATAATACGTGTTGTAACATGTGCGCGCTGAATAAATAATTATCTGCAATATGATGCAGTGGAGAGACTGTACATATTAAGATCAACAAAATCCCAAGAGTAAAATATATCACTTCTTTAGGGTTGATTTCTCTTGAATTATTTGTAAATACTAATGCTCCAATGAGATGTAAGTAAAGAATCTGAATTATAGCGAGGCCTAGCAATATTTCTATATGCCAGTGCCATACAAATAATTCTGTAATCAAATAACTTACCTAGACTGAAACCAATTTAAAAGTACCATTAAAGTAATTGTTACAGATGATGCCAGAATTAATCCAGTTAAAAAAAGTCCGGAGAATAATTTAGAATCAAATTTTAGATGCATATAATACATTATGACTAATGTAAATTTTCCTATAGATAAAACGCTTAAAATAGGTATTATTGCGTAACTTAAAAATTCGAGATAAAAAATCCCAACTTCAATTGCAGTAATTACGGAAAGGATTAATGCTATTATGAAGTATTTTGAAGCAGTGGGATGATTATGCTCCTGAGTTTCAACTTCATTAACTTCGTTTGTTGTTTTTTTGGACATGATATGTACAAATCTTTCTAATATCAACTATATTTAATAACCAGGGAAAACTCCAAAAAGGTATACGACAGTAAAAATAATTATCCAAACTATATCTACGAAGTGCCAGTATAAAGCAGCTAAGTCTAAGTTTAATGGTGTAACTTTACCTCTAAATGAATATAACAATAGAGAAAACAACCAAATAATTCCAAAAGTTACATGTCCACCATGGAATCCAGTTAAAGTGAAAAATGTAGATCCAAATAAATTTACTTGAGGAGTCAGTGGAACTTTTTCAGAGACCTCATCAATTCCATCTAAACATTTTTCAGTACCTATTTTTATTTGTAAATCAGTGAGTCTTTCTTTTTTTGAATCATTTGCTAAATCACTACAATGAACCTCAACTTCATGATTAACAAAGTCATTGAATTCAAATATTTGAAATCCTACAAAAGTTGCCCCCAAAATTACTGTTGATAATAACCAAATTCTGAAAGCTTTCATTCTGTTCTGAGATAGAGCAGCATAAGATAAAACCATACTCAAACTACTCATGAGTAGTACAAAAGTACTTACGGATGTTACAGGAATACTAAAAACATCTTCAGGGAAAGGAGTTCCAGCAGGATTATTCCCCATATTAACCAAATATGTGGCTATAAGTGCAGCGAAAAACATGCAGTCAGAACCTAGAAAAGCCCACATTAGTAATTTTTTATGGCTTAATCCAGTAGATGAATGTTCTTGTTCTTCGTGATGATTATTTTCTGATTCCAAAAATTTTTCCTAAATACATATAAATTGGTTAATAAATGTTAATGTTCAGTTGGTTCATTGACTGGCTCTAATGACCAAGCATATACACCAACAAATCCAACAATGACACCGAAAATTGAAATTGGTAATCCAAAAATCATTCCATATGCTGCTAGCATTATTCCAATTGAAACTACCATAGGCCAGTAGGAAGGTTGAGGTAAGTGAATATCCTTTTCTTCTTCAGGATCCTCATTTCCTGCGGGCATAATTGGTGTTCCATGACGTTTTAGTTCCCA
>Ga0114996_10002972_pt1 | contig 21472 bp, 18 predicted proteins | sample ArcticOcean_MG_C_4_FD_87039 | JGI IMG/M metagenome (GOLD analysis project Ga0114996, IMG submission 87039) | Marine microbial communities from western Arctic Ocean - ArcticOcean_MG_CB4_134 | ecosystem: Environmental > Aquatic > Marine > Oceanic | place: Arctic Ocean: Canada Basin | collected... | reverse complement strand
AGCTCTTCCCCCCAGCGCTGCGCGCCCGAAAAAGACCGATATTAAACCCGAGGGTGCAGATGAAGTGGTGTGAGTGGATGGCGAGCCTTGTTGTCTTGGTATGCCTGTGCGCGGGCCCGTCCATGGCGCAGGAGACTCCTCCGCCGAGCGACGTGTTGAACTTGTTTTTCGACTGCCAGGGCTCCGGTTGTCGCGACGTGGACTTCTTCCGCCGAGAGGTCCCGGTCGTGAACTGGGTCCGAGCCCGGGAAGTGTCCGATCTGCATGTCTTGGTCACGTCCCAGCGGACTGGGGGGGCGCGGCTTCCTTTATACGCTGGCGTTCATTGGCAGGGGCGAATTCGCGGAGCAAGATCAGGAACTGGTGGTCAGCACCCCCGGCGATGCGACGTCCAACGAACAACGCGAGGCCGTAGCCGGCCGACTCAAGATGGGGTTGGTGCGCTATCTGGCTGGTACTGCTGCGGCGGATCAGATCGTCATCTCATTGGGTGGGCAGGCGGAGCTGGGGGGGAGCGGGGGGCCACCGTCGGGAAGGGGGGGACCTCAATCTGCGTCGGCCGAAGACGATCCGTGGGATTTTTGGGTATTCCGGGTAGGCGGGAACGCCAACTTGAACGGCGAATCTGCGTTCTCGTCCTCGAACTACTCTGGCAATGGCAGCGCCAATCGTACCACCGAGGAATGGAAGTTCAACCTGTCGGGCCGATACAGTCGGCGGAAGTCGGAGTTCGTTATTGACGCGGACGAGCCGCCCGTGGTGTCGCTCGTTGAGGACTGGAATGCGTCGTCATCGCTCGTAAAGAGCCTGCCGCCTCAATGGTCGATCGGGGCGAGGGCGGGTACGGGTGCCTCTTCAAGACTCAATGAGGACTTCCGCTGGAATATGGCCTCGGGCGTCGAATACAACTTTGTGCCGTATTCCGAGTCGAGTCGCAGAGCTTTCAAGGTACAGGCGCTGCTCGACCTGCGTCATTGGGACTATACCGAGGAGACAGTCTACCTCGAGACTTCCGAGACCCGCGCCGCCGCGTCACTCACTGCGGCCGTCAACCAAATCCAACCCGGGGCGTACCACTGTTTCGCTCACAGGATCGCAATACCTGCACGATAAGTCCCTATATCAGGTGTCGATGAACGGCTTCGTGCAGCTACGTCTCTTCCGGGGTTTTTCCCTCAACGTGAACGGGTTCTAAAACAAAGTCGTAAACCCGCGCTTCGGAGGAGGCGGAAGGTCGTTCTTCTTCTAGCCGAAGAGGGGCCGCCGGGACTACAGGTACGGGTTCTCGCCCGATGCATGATCTGTGACGTCGTGCACGGCGGTCAGCTCCGGCACAGCCTCTCTCAACATGCGCTCCACACTCTGCCGCAGCGTCGCTGCCGAGAGCGCGCATCCTTGGCATCCACCGCTCATCTGGACCGAGATTTCCGTATCGTTGACGTCGATCAGTGAAATCAAGCCCCCGTGGGAGGCGATGGCCGGGTTGACGTTGCTGTCGAGAACCTCGCGCACGCGGTCCGCGATCTCTCCGGTCGGAGGCGTCGCTGGGCGCACGGCCGTCGCGTCGCCTCCGTTGGGTGCTACCATGCCACTGGTGCGGACCTCGAAACCGGTCTCGTTCACTCGCTCGACGTAGTCGACAGTGGCACCCTCGAGCTGGTCGACGGCAGTCTCGTGCACGAGGACCGAGAACTCACCTAGGTCCACCTCTCGTTCGTCGTCGGTGCGTTCTTGGAGCGCGACCAGAGTCAGGTCGAAGTTAGGTCTGTCAGCCTCCTTGGGCTCTCCGTCCCGAAGCGAGATACGTAGCGCTTCCAATCCGCCCTCGTTCTGGCCGAGGAAGGAGAGGACTTCTTCACGAGCTCGGTCTGTAAACGTGATCATGTGAATCGTGCTGAGGGTGACTTCTACGAATGCAACGCGACTGGTACCCCCATGCCGCTCTCCGGGTTTCTCTGCGTTCCAGGCCGTTGATCGTCCAGGGGGCCGCGCATACCTTTGGCGGCTCGACTCCTAATGACGAAACCCCCCGAATCTAAAGGGGATTTATGGCCAATCCCGACCTCATGGACAAGCTCGTGTCGCTGTGCAAACGGCGGGGCTTCGTCTTCCAATCCTCAGAGATATACGGCGGCACGGGGTCTGTGTGGGACTACGGTTCGCTCGGTGCAGAGCTGAAGCGGAACGTGAAAGACCTCTGGTGGTCCTCTATGGTCCACCAGCGCGACGACATCGAGGGCATAGACTCTTCCATCTTGATGCACCCGAAGGTCTGGGAGGCGTCAGGGCACGTGGATGGGTTTTCGGACCCTCTCGTGGAGTGCGCCAACTGTCACCGTCGCTTCCGTGCTGATATGCCCGAGGTCGAGGGTGGGCAGTGCCCGACGTGCGGCGCCAAGGACGTCTTCGGTGAGCCCCGCATGTTCAATCTCATGTTCAAGACGTTCATGGGGCCCGTGGAGGATTCCACCGCGACGATCTACATCCGTCCAGAGACTGCGCAGGGCACCTATGTGAACTTCCTGAACGTTCAGGGGACCGCGCGCCAGAAGGTGCCATTCGGAATTGCGCAGATCGGGAAAGCATTCCGCAACGAGATCACGCCCGGGAACTTCATCTTCCGCACGCGTGAGTTCGAGCAAGCCGAAATGCAGTTCTTCGTGAAGCCGGGCGACGATGACTCGTGGTTCGATCAGTGGATGGACATCCGCATGCAGTGGCATAGGGATCTCGGGATCGACGAAGCCAAGCTGCGTTTTCATGAGCACGGCCCGGATGAACTCGCCCACTATGCCAAGAAGGCCTTCGATATCGAGTACGAATTCCCGTTTGGATGGAAGGAGTTCGAGGGGATCCACAACCGCACGGACTTCGACCTGAGTCGGCATCAGGAATTTTCGGGCAAGCGACTCCAGTACATCGACGCGCCCACGAACGAACGGTTCCTCCCCTTCGTTGTCGAAACCGCGATGGGGGTGGACCGCACCGTGCTCGTTCTGCTCCTTGACGCGTACCGAGAGGAAGATGTCGACGGTGACGAGCGCGTGGTGCTGGCGCTGCACCCCAAGGTTGCTCCCACGAAGGCCGCGGTGTTCCCGCTCATGAAGAAGGACGGCTTACCGGAGATCGCGCAGAAGCTGCAGGCCGATCTGCGCGGTGCGGCCATTCCTTCTTTCTACGACCAATCTGGGGCGATCGGGCGGAGGTACCGCCGCCAGGACGAGGTCGGGACGCCGTGGTGCATCACCGTCGATGGCGACACCGCAGAACAGAACTCCGTCACCATCCGCGACCGTGACTCGCTCAAGCAAGTTCGAGTGGGGACCGACAAGGTCGTTTCGTGGATCCGGGAGCGCCTGATCTGATGGACGTCGTCATCTACGCCGCCGGAGAGATCCACTCGCAATGGCGGGTTGAACTGAGGCACTGCCTGGAGGAAGTCGGGGTGGACGCGGAAGTGGTGGCCCGCAGGAGAACCATGGGCGTTCGGACGATATCGGTGAGCAGATCTTGGGCGAGCAGCCGAACCCGCTCTACCGTGACCTTCAGGGTGCGCGAGCCAACATGTTGCGCACACGCGTGCTCATGCAGCGGGCTGATCTGGCCGTCGCCTACTTCGGACCGAAGTACAAGCAGTGGAACACGGCTTCGGACGCGGGCTTTGCGCTCGCTTCTGGGCTGCCGCTCGTGCTCGTCCGACCTGCGGAGCATATTCATGCGCTCAAGGAACTGGACGCCCTGGCGACGCTCACCGTCGAGACCGTCGAGCAGGCCGCCCAGGCCATCGCATACATCTTCGAGTAGCATCTACTAGAAGCATCCATTAAGGGAGTCGCTCGTGGCCTCGAAGTCCGAAGTCTTCAGTTCGCGTTGGGGGATGTTGCTCGCCATGCTCGGCATGGCGGTGGGCACGGGTAACATTTGGCGCTTCCCACGCGTTGCCGCGAGCAACGGGGGCGGATCGTTCCTCGTTGCGTGGGTCGTCTTCCTGATCCTGTGGTCGGTTCCGTTGCTCATTCTTGAGTTCTCGATGGGAAAGGGCACGCGCCAAGGGGCGATCGGCGCGTTTGTGAAGACTCTCGGGCCAAGCTTCGCCTGGATGGGCGCATTCATCGCGTTCGTCGCTACGGCGATCATGTTCTACTACAGCGTGGTGATGGGGTGGACGATCCGCTTCTTCGTCGGCACGCTGACTGGTGAAGTGCCTGGCGCGACGCCGAGTGCTTTTTGGGATGGGTTCCACTCGACCCCCGGCGCGCTCGTCACGCATCTTATCGCGATGTCGATGGCAGTTTTTGTAGTCTCGAAGGGTGTGAAGGGCATCGAGACTGCGGCCAAAATCCTGATCCCAGGGCTCATCGCACTAGTGGTGTTGCTTGCCGTTCGTGCGGTTACTCTGCCGGGTGCGAGTGCTGGGCTCGCCTTTCTCTTCACCCCCAATTGGGGCGAGCTCTCCAACTATTCGATCTGGATCGAGGCGCTCACACAGAATGCTTGGGACACGGGTGCCGGGTGGGGCCTGATTCTCACGTATGCAGTGTACATGAGGGCGAACGAAGACACTGCGCTCAATGCGTTCGTGGTCGGCTTCGGCAACAATGCGATGTCCTTGCTTGCCGGCATCATGGTGTTGTGCACGGTCTTTTCCGCCATGCCTGAGGCTGCGACCGAGATCGTGGGAGCGGGTAATGAGGGCCTGACATTCATCTGGGTGCCCCAACTGTTTGCCCAGATTCCGGGCGGACGCGTCTTCCAGGCGTTCTTCTTCCTCGCCCTCGTATTCGCCGCCTGGACCAGCCTGGTCGCGATGATCGAGCTCGCGAGCCGAGTCCTGATGGATATGGGCATGCCGCGCGGGCGTGCGATCGCCATCGTGGGGACGGCGGGCGCTCTCTTCGGCATACCGAGTGCGCTGAAGCTGGAGGTATTCCAGAACCAGGACTGGGTGTGGGGCGTCGCGCTCATGCTTGCAGGCTTCTTCTTCGCGTTCGCGGTGTTGCGCTACGGAGTCACGAAGTGGCGGGAGACGTTCATCAACCAAGAAGGGTCGGATATCCACATCGGAGCTTGGTGGGATTGGGCGATGCGCTTGGTCGCGGTCGAAGCCGTCGTGCTCGCGGGTTGGTGGCTCTGGGGGGCACGTACGGACGACTTCCGCGAGACGTGGACTCTGTTCAGCCCCTATAACGTCGGGTCGGTGGTGATCCAGATTGCGCTCGTGCTCACTTTGCTCTTCCTGGCGAACAACTGGCTTGCAGCACGCGTGATGGAGCGTGCTCCGGCCTCCGACGAGACCTGATCGAGCCAACTACGCGCGGTGGTGCCTCGTTGGGGCAGCGGGAGTTCGAGCATGGAGTCCGGCATGGAGTTCGAGGCGTTCGAGACCGCGGCGCGCGCCGCATACCAAGAGATTCCTGACGCGTTCAAGGAAGGGGTCGGGGGACTGGTCGTGAGCCGCGAAACGCTTTCGCACGCTGATCACCCCGACGTCTTCACGCTCGGCCACTGCCTGACTGAAGATCACCCCTCGGACTACGGGAGTCCGGACACGACTCGCTCCATGATCGCGCTCTATTGGGGCTCGTTTCGTCAGTTGGCGAGGCGTGATCCCAGCTTCGATTGGGATGGAGAGCTGTGGGAGACTCTCACCCACGAGCTGCGTCACCATCTCGAGTCGCTGGCCGGTGAGGACGCCCTCGAGCTTGTCGACTACGCAGCCGATGAGACGTTCAAGCGGGACGAGGGGCTGGATTTCGATCCTTGGTATTACCAACAGGGGGAGGCCGTGGCGCCCGGCACGTTCCGAGTAGAGGGCAGTTGGTACCTCGAGCAGTCCTGGACCACTGAGGCGTTCGAAGGGGCGACCCGTCTCGACTTCGAGTGGCGTGGGATTGAGCTATGCGTCCCTCGGCCGGACTCACTTGGCGACGTGCATTTCGTGCGCATCTACGGTGTCGAGCCGGACCCGGCGACGCTCGAGCTCGTGTTGTTGCGAAACCGCACCTGGTGGGAAGATGTGAAGCGGCTGGCCGGGGCGTCACGACCGGTTATCTATGAATCGGAGGCCGAGGCGGAACCCGGTACCGGCGCGGGGTAGGGCCTGCCATGACGCTCCACGACCGCTACGCCCGCCTGACGCCCTACGAGATCGCGTTCCCGGACAGAGACGCCTTGCAGGCGTTGATCTTCGAGATCGCCGAGGAGGTGGAGGGGCGCGGTGCAGACCCGTCCAACCCACACGCGTTCATCACCATGGGTGCAGTCGGCGATTTTGTGCGGGAGTTGCAAGGAAGTGACGCCGCCCCCGAAGCGATCCACCAGTACGGAGCGTTGGTCTTCCAGGCTGTGCACTTCACCGCGGCCGAGTGTCCGCTGTATGTGCTCGGTGCCCACGCGTCTCGCTACCTCGTCGACGGTGTACCGAACGGAGAGCCCGTGCCTCCATCACCCGCCGGCTACTTACAGCTGCCTCAGCATCTGTTTTGGACCGTTGGCGGTGAGAGCGATCCAGCCGAATCGATCGACGGCATGTTTTGGATGATCTCCGAAGCCGGACTGCTTCACGTGCTGCTCGTCACCGGCCTCCGACCGGATCGTCCGGGATTCGAGACGATTCCGGTACATGCGGCCCCTATGGCGGAAGCTGGTGAGTGGCTCGATACCCAAGCACGGGAGTCGGCGCCCGACTTTTCGAGTGATTTGCCTGGAGGCGAGCTGGATGGGCTGTACGGCATGGGTGCGGCTGGAGAAGCGCTCAAGCTGCTCGCGCGGTTCTTTGCCTACTCTTCGGAAGTGCCCGGTGCGCTCGAGCCGGCAGAGATGCCTCCGCAGTCCGACGGAGGACCCATCCCCTCCATCCTCTCTCACATACGGGTGACGCTACATGCTTAGAGAGTCGAAAAAGGCGAAGGTCGCGCGTGCGGCTGAGGTGTACGACCTGTTGACCGATGAGTACCCCGACGCGCACTGCGAGCTGGCCTTCCGGAACCCCTTCCAGCTGGGCGTCGCGACCATCCTCTCTGCGCAAACTACTGACGTACGCGTCAACATGGTGACGCCCGGGCTGTTCGAGCGGTATGCGGATGCCGAAGCGCTTGCCAACGCGCAGCAAGAAGACGTCGAGCAGATCGTGAGGTCGACCGGATTCTTCAGGAATAAGGCGAGGAACATCATCGGGTTTGCGCGTGGTCTCATGGCGGATCATGACGGTCAGGTGCCGAAAACCATGGCGGAGCTCTCGGCGTTACCCGGCGTCGGACGGAAGACCGCTAACGTGGTCCTCGGCAACGCCTTCGGCCTCGACGAAGGAGTGGTCGTGGATACGCACGTCAAGCGGCTGTCCACGCTGCTGCAGTTCACCAAGCAGAAGACCCCTGAGAAGGTCGAACAGGACCTGATCGTGCTCTTTCCCCAGGAGCGCTGGACTTTGCTGTCTCATCTGCTCATTTGGCATGGTCGCCGTGTCTGCGATGCCAAGAAGCCGAGGTGTGAGGCTTGCACATTGTCAGGCTTGTGCCCTTCGTCCCGCGTGTAACGTCCGTCCCGCGTGTAACGTCCGTCCCGCGTATCCCACCCGTCCCGCATAGCCCACCACCCGAACCGGTGTCACGATGCCTGACCGAGCCCATGCCGTCGCCCTGCTCGAAGAGTGGGTCGAAAAAGAAGGACTGCGAAAACACATGTACGCCGTCGAGGCGGCAGTTCGGCACTATGCTCGCCTCCGGGGCGAAGACGAAGATGTCTGGGGCCTGGCTGGCCTACTGCACGACCTCGACTGGGAGAAGTATCCAGAGAATCACCCCATCACCGCCGTCGATCACCTGCGAGAGGCTGGTTACCCCGAGCAGGTGTTGCAGGCGATCCTCGCGCACCGGGCCAGCTTTACCGGAGTCTCGCCGACGAGCGACTTGGACAAGGTCCTGCTCGCGTGTGATGAGCTCTCGGGCCTCGTGTACGCGTGCTGTCTCGTGCGTCCGACCGGCATTGATGACCTCAAGCCGAAGTCCGTTGCGAAAAAGCTGAAGGACAAGACGTTCGCCGCGGGCGTGAGCAGGGACGAGGTGGCGCACGGGATCGAACTCATCGGCCTAGAGCGGAGTGAGCATATCCAGAACGTGATCGACGGACTGCGCAGCATAGCGGAGCAACTCGGGATTCGGGCGGAGGATCGGGCTAGCTGAAAGGCTCCCGCGGTCGGTGCAGGAACTGCCGTTTCCGGCGTCGTGTATCGAAAGCGACATGACCTCGTCTTCGTAGGATTCACATGCGATTAGCGCCCTTCGTCGCCGCCAGTCTGATCGGGCTGTCTGCGGCCGCCTCCGCGCCTGCTACGCGGCTCGCGGCTCAGGACGTGGAGATGTGGGGTGAGCGGTACGGGACCCGCCCGCCGCCGGCGTACTTCGAGCAGCTCGCGGCCGACCCTGACGCGTTCCGGTTCGGTAGAGGACGGACCGCTCGCTTGCGCGCCCGCATGGACGCTGAAGCCGCGCTGGATCCCGATATGCTGTTGGTACTCGGGCCAAGAGACGGACCCGTACTCGGCGCGTTCCGTGTTCCGGTCCTGCTGGGCCTCTTCAGCGATTCTCCGGACTCGATCAGCTTCGGACGGGACGTCATTCAGGCTGCGTACTTCGGTGCCGCACCCGGAACGATCACGGACTTCTACGATGAACTTTCGGGCGGGCGTGCCGAGATCATCGGAGACGTCATCGACTGGACACGCGCGTCGTTCACGCGTGCGCAGGCCACTGGCGGAGAGAGCGGGCTGGAGGGCACCGCGGGTGCGTTCATCACGAAACTTCTCGAGCGTTCGAGCGACGTGGACTGGGCTCTTTACGACAACGACGGTCCGGATGGCCTTCCGAACTCGGGCGACGATGATGGATACGTCGATGCGCTGGCGGTCATCCAACCGACGGAAGGCGCAGAGTGTGGCGGTGAAGACAAAGACGACCTCATCTGGTCCCACCGGTGGGCCTTGAGCGCAAGCGTACGCGGTGATGTGTTCACGACCACAGCGCCGGCGTTTGACGGAGGCTTCATCCGCGTCGACGACTACTTCATTCAGCCGGTGTTGGCCTGCCAAGGGGAGGGCCTGAATCCCATCGGCGTCATCTCCCACGAGCTCGGCCACGCTTTTGGGCTACCGGACCTCTACGACACTGACCCCTCGGACGGGCGGCACGCGGGCGCCGGTAATTGGGCCCTCATGGCGTCAGGCTCGTTCGGCTGCGACAACCGGTCGGCAGAGAGCCCTTGCCACATGAGTGCGTGGACGAAATCGATCCTCGGCTGGGCGGACATCACGACGGTGCCGCCGGCGTCGGATGTCAGCGTCCTGACGCTGGATCCTGTGGAGACCGGAGGCCCCATATATCGCATCGATGCGCTTGACGGTTCGGGTGAGTACTTCTTGCTGGAGAATCGGCAGCGGATCGGGTACGACCAGAACCTTTACGGGGCGGGGCTTCTCGTCTGGCATATCGACCCGGATTGGGTGTCGGACCACTGGGCGAATGTGAACGCGACTGGACATCGGGGGGTCTGGCTCCGCCAGGCCGACGGACGAGATGATCTCGGCGAAGCAGGCGGTTCGCGCGGGGACAGCGGCGATCCGTTCCCCTATGTCGGTGACGGCGCCGACGAGGCTGACAACGACGTCTTCCACGCTGGCTCGCTTCCCGCGGCAACCTCGGTTCTCGGTACGGCGACGGGGCTGACCTTGCTCGACATCGTGGCCGTGGGTGAGCGGGTGCAACTGAGGCTGCTCAATCGCCTCACATCGGTCACGTTGACGACGGATGGGGGCAGCGGCTCCGGTGGATTGTTTACCGTGGACGGTGCCTCGCTCATACCGGAGAGCCCCTTCTTCACGGCTGCTCCGTTCGACGTGCGCTCCGTGGAAGCGGCACGCGGTTTACCGATCGAAGCGGGTGTGCGCCGGCCGTTCGTTGCTTGGGCCGACGACCCGACCGCGGACAACCTGAGAGACTTCGTGGTGCCGCTCGAGGACATCGGTCTCGTTGCCCAGTACAGTGGGCGTGAGCTCGAGTTGGCGATCGGGGTCGTGGGTGGGGCCCATGGAGTTGCTCCGGGGGTCTTGAACACTGAGCCGGAGACTCCGGATTTATGGTTCGAGGAAGGGACCCAGGTAACGGTTGAAGCCGTAGCGACCACCGGCTTCGATTTCGTCGCTTGGACCGGGGCGTTCGATGGGCAGTCCAACCCGGCGACGATCGTAATGGCGGCCCCCATCGCCGCTCAGGCGACCTTCGCGCTCACCTATGCAATTCCCCCGACGAGGGTCGACGTTCCTGCCGCGACCCTGGTCGACATCCATTTCGAAGTCGAGAACGGAAACGACCCTGTTTCGTGGACCCGAGCGGGGGGCGAGCTGCCCGAGGGTCTCGCTTTCGACTCCCTCGGTCGACTCTCGGGTTCGGCGCTGGAACTCGGTTCATTCCCGATGGAGGTGGTCGCAACGGACCTGCTCGGTTTGGTGGCCGCGGCCACGATTACTCTGGAGATTGGAGACCCGGGAATCTCCCTCTCCCAGCTCGCCTCGCGGTTCTTGGCCGTCGGCGACCCGCTCACATCGCTTCAAGAGGACCTCCTGGACAATGTCGGGAATCGCTCGGGAGGATACGACTTGGGTGACTTCAGGGCGTGGATGCTCGCGAATCCCCAGCTTCCGTTTACTGCGGCGTTGAGCGTGATCGCACCGGTGGAGCGAAGAACGATCGTGCTCCAGTCGCAGCCCGACAGCCTGGGGATCCGCCGATGAAGCAGGTCTCACGTCTGCGATGGGCCGTTGCCCTAGTCGTGCTTTCCCTGGCTGGCTGCGACTGGGGCCCGAAGGGCCCCGGTGTGATCAACGGGTCGATCGTCAGCCCCGTTAGCCTGGGGGCAGTAGTTCTCGAGGTGCAGGGCGTCGGCATCCGAGGATTCGTCGGAAACGGCGATACCCAGGCCTATGGGTCTGTTGTGTCGAGCATTGAGGGCCGGCATCGGGTCGTGCTCGTGAGTGCCTCCGGGGCCTCGATTCAGTTCGGGATCGAAGTGGAGGACCTCAGGGCCGAGACGCCGATCTCGACGGTATTGCTCGCCGCTGGAGTGGATAACCTGCCCAGGCTTCTGGCCGGGATCCTGATTGAGCTCGACGACTGATTCTCTCCGCTTGCAGCCCCACTCCCCTCTAGCGACCTTACGCGGGCTGTTTTGGCGGGTCCGCCTTTTCGTAGGCGCGCCCTGCTGATTGTCCGAGTAAGACCATCTTTGAGACCGCCCGCAGGGCGGGGGAGTCGTCCATGACCACATCCACTTGGGTCACGATGATCGTTGTGATGGGGTGCGTTTGGGGTGGCTTCTCCTGGGTGCTTCTCACCGCCATCCGAAAGGAGTCCGAGAAGAGCGGTGACGCTTAGCATCCTTCCTCCCAACCTGCGGCCCTCGACCATTGCCGTTCGCACGTGCCACGACGCGACGACCTAGAGACCATTCTCATCCTGGGCTCTGGGCCGATCATCATCGGTCAGGCCTGCGAGTTCGACTATTCCGGTACTCAAGCCGTGCGCGCCCTCAAGGAAGAGGGATACCGTGTGGTGCTCGTGAACTCGAATCCGGCAACGATCATGACCGATCCCGACATCGCGGATCGGACCTACATCGAGCCGATCACTCTCGAGTGGGTCGAGAAGGTCATCGAGCGCGAGCAGCCTGACGCGCTACTTCCGACGATGGGTGGCCAAACCGCGCTCAACGTCGCGATGGATCTGCACCATGCAGGTGTGCTAGAGAAGCACGGAGTCGAGTTGATTGGAGCCGACGCACGCTCCATCGAGATGGCAGAGGACCGAGGGCAGTTTACGAAGGCGATGCACCGAATCGGTTTGCAGGTGCCATCCGGAGGCTTCGCACGCACGGTCGACGAAGCTTTGGAGGTCGTGAAGGACAGTGGTTACCCGGCCATCGTGCGACCCTCGTACACGCTCGGCGGTACCGGCGGCGGCATCGCGTACAACCGAGAAGAGCTGCGTGAGCAGGTCCGCAAAGGGCTCGACGCGTCTCCGATCACCGAGGTGCTGATCGACCGATCGGTCATCGGCTGGAAGGAGTACGAGCTCGAAGTAGTCCGGGACGCCATGGACAACGTCATCATCATTTGCTCGATCGAGAATTTCGACCCCATGGGTGTGCACACCGGCGACTCGATCACAGTGGCGCCGGCACAGACGCTCACCGACGTCGAGTATCAGGAGATGCGGGATGCGTCGATCGCCATCATCCGGGAGATCGGGGTCGAGGCCGGGGGGTGCAACGTCCAGTTCGCGCTCAACCCCGAGGACGGCGAGATGCTCGTCGTCGAGATGAACCCACGGGTTTCGCGATCATCGGCGCTCGCGTCCAAGGCGACCGGTTTCCCGATCGCGCGGGTCGGCGCCAAGCTCGCGGTCGGTTACCGTCTGGACGAGCTGCCCAACGACATCACCAAGACTACGCCCGCTTCGTTCGAGCCTGTGCTCGACTATGTCGTCGTGAAACTGCCACGCTTCGCCTTCGAGAAGTTCCCCGAGGTCGATGACACGCTCGGCGTGCAGATGAAGTCGGTGGGCGAGACCATGGCGATTGGCCGCACGTTCCGGAGCGCTTGGCAAAAGGCCTTCCGCGGCCTCGAAACCGGTCGGCATGGTTGGGTCACCGGTCCTCGGCTCAAGGACGACGGTCTCGACGACGACGCGAAGTCGTTGATGAGCGCGATCCGCCGGCCCACGGTAGACCGTCCGTTCCAGATGAAGCGTGCGCTCGAGGCAGGTCTTTCATCGGGGGAGATTTTTGAGGCGACGAAGATCGATCCCTGGTTCATCGATCAGCTTCAGCAGATCATCGAGTGGGAAGCACGCTATCGTGACGCGCAGGAAGTCAGCCCGGAGCTGCTCAAGCGTATGAAGCGGGAGGGCTTCAGCGACCTCCAGTTGGCCGAGCTGCGCGGTGAGCAGGAATCCGCTGTCCGTGCTCGGCGTTGGGAGCTGGACATTCGGCCGACGTACAACGTGGTCGATACCTGTGCCGGTGAGTTCCCGGCGGCGACACCGTACTACTACTCGTCCTACGAAGAAGAAAACGAGAGCGTGCCGTCGGCGCGCGAGAAGGTCATGATTCTCGGCAGTGGACCGAACCGGATCGGCCAGGGGATCGAGTTCGACTACTGCTGCGTGCAGGCTGTGCTCGCACTCAAGGAAGCAGGGTTCGAGACCATCATGATCAATTCGAATCCCGAGACGGTCTCTACCGACTTCGACGTCAGCGACAAGCTGTACTTCGAACCGCTCACGCTCGAGGACGTTCTCGAGATCCTCCACCTCGAGCAGCCGATGGGTGTCATTGTCCAGCTCGGCGGTCAGACACCCCTCAATCTCGCACACGACCTCGAAGAGCTTGGCGCTCCCATACTCGGCACGTCGGTCGAAGCCATAGACAGAGCGGAAGACCGTGACCGTTTCGATGAGGTGTGTCAGAAGATCGGCGCCCGCACACCGGCCAACGGCATCGCCAGGAGCGAGGAACAGGCGGTCGCTGCGGCGCGCGAGATCGGTTTTCCCGTGCTCGTTCGCCCGAGCTACGTGCTCGGTGGTCGCGCGATGCGCATCGTCTATGACGAGCCGTCGCTCGAGCGGTACTTCGTGGAAGCCGCACAAGCGTCCGAGAATCATCCGGTACTCGTCGACCGCTTCCTCGAGGACGCTTTCGAGGCAGACGTCGACGCGCTTTGTGACGGCACCGATGTCGTTATCGGCGGAATCATGCAGCACATCGAGGACGCAGGTGTGCATTCGGGTGACTCTGCGTGCGTCCTGCCGCCCTACCTGCTCTCGGGGCCCGTGCTCCAGGAGATCCGCGACCTGACGCGCAAGTTCGCTCTCGAACTGGGCGTGATCGGGCTGATGAACGTGCAGTACGCGATCAAGGACGGCGTCGTCTACGTGCTGGAAGTGAACCCGAGAGCATCTCGGACGATTCCCTTCGTGAGTAAGGCGACGGGTGTGCCACTCGCACGTCTCGCTGCGCGCATCATGGCGGGGGAGAAGCTTGCAGACCTCGGTGTTCCGGAAGAGCCTCCGGTACCGGGTGTGGCGGTGAAAGAAGCGGCGTTCCCGTTCAACCGCTTCGACGTCGACGTGCTTCTCGGCCCTGAGATGCGATCCACGGGTGAGGTTATGGGCTTCGACGATTCCTTCGGAATGGCTTTCGCTAAAGCGCAGGTCTCTGCCGGAAATCGTCTGCCGGAGAGCGGTCGCATAATCGTCACGGTGAACGATGCGGACAAAGAGACGGTCACGCCGATTCTGCGTCGTTTCCACGACCTCGGCTTTTTGATCTTGGCAACGCGTGGTACGCGCGACTATCTGGCGAGGCTAGGTGTGCCGGCCGAGAGAGTCTTCAAAGTCGGAGAGGGTCGCCCGCACATCGTGGACCACCTCGTCACGGGCGACGTAGCCCTGCTCATCAATACGCCGCTCGGTAAGAAGTCCCAGTTCGATGACTACGCGATGCGCCGCGCGGCGATCACCTACAAGGTGCCGTATCTCACGACGATGTCTGCGACGTCGGCAGCATGCGACGCACTCATTGCGCTCAAGTCACGCACGCGTGAGGTCCGCTCGATCCAGGAGCGGATTGCGTCGCTCAGCGCAGAGGTCGGTGCGGGCTGACGTCGGTGTCGCTCGTCGAGAGTAGGATCAGATCGTGAGTGCCGTCACCGGCTTCTTCCTCCACCCGGCGTCTCCGCTTCACGACACCGGCTGGGGGCATCCCGAGCACCAGGGTCGCCTGCGCGCGCTAGCGTCCACTGTCGGACGAGACCTTTTGACGCTCCATGGCCACGTCGAGCAGATGCCGGTCGAGGAAGCCTCGCTAGCGGACGTGATGCGCGTGCATACAGAGGCGCAGGTCGAGCAGGTGCGTGCCGCGTGCAGAGCCGCCGAGGAATCGCAGGAAATCGCGCAGATCGACGCGGACACGCGCGTCTCTGCGGCATCCTGGGAAGCGGCCCTCGGAAGCGCGGGCGCGGCGATCGTCGCGGCGCGGTCTGTGGTTGAAGGCACGATCGCGAACGCTTTCGTCGCGACTCGACCTCCAGGTCACCACGCCACGCCCGATCAGGCGATGGGTTTCTGCCTGTTCAACAACGTCGCGATCACCGCGCGCTGGCTGCAGGCCCATCGCCATGCGGAGCGTGTGCTGATTCTGGACTGGGATGTGCACCACGGTAACGGCACGCACGACGCGTTCTACGACGACCCGTCCGTTTTCTTCGTCTCACTGCACCAGTGGCCTCACTATCCGGGCACGGGGGCTGCCGAAGAAACCGGTTCGGGGGAGGGGGTCGGGTACACGTTGAACGTGCCACTTCCGGCTGGTACGCCCGCCGTCGAGCACCGTGCGCGCTTCGAAGAGGCGGTTGCGGAGGCACTCAGCCGCTTCGAGCCGGACTTCGTGTTGGTGTCGTGTGGCTTCGACGGCATGGCGGGGGACCCGCTGGGGGAGATGCTGCTGGAGCCGCGCGATCTGTATGACATGACCCACCATGTGATGGAGGTCGCGGCAGGTGGCTGCGATGGGCGGGTCGTGGCGCTGTTGGAGGGTGGCTACGAGCCCGAGCGGCTCGGTGAGGGGGCCGTGGCGGTGATTCGGGGCCTGGCGGGGTTGGAGGCGCCGTAGGGGGCTTAGGCTACCTCAGAGCCGCCCGGTGCGTTGCCCCCGCCGCCGCGCCCCCTACCTTTCCCCCATGCCGCAAACCGACGCCGGAACGGACGGGCACGTCCCGACTGTTCCCTCCATGCTCGACCTGGTCCGGTTGAGTCCCCGCCTTCTGTTCCCTCCTGGGGGCGTCGACCTCTACCGACAGATCGCCCTGCTCACTGAGATGTCCGAGGACGACGAGGTTCTCGACGTCGCATGCGGCAAGGGCGTCTCCCTCGAATACTTCGTGAAGGAATTCGGGGCTCACGGTTCAGGTGTGGATGTCGATCCCACGGTCATTGAGCAGGCCGAGCGGCGTAGCCGGGACGAGGGCATTGCGGATCGCCTCCAGTTTCAGACCGGTCGCTCGGACGCGCTCCCCTACCGCGACGAGATATTCGACGTGACGGTGGGAGAGATCGGTCTCTCCAACCATTGCGAGCCGGCAGCCGCGATCAACGAGCTCGTGCGCGTGACCAAGCCCGACGGCATCGTTGTACTCGTGCAGCTGGTGTGGAAGGCTCCGGTCGACGAGCAGCGCCGGGTCGTGCTCGCGGACCACCTCGGCGCGCGGCCTCTCATGGTGGTTGAGTGGAAGCGTCTGCTGCGTGAGGGTGGTGTGTCCAACGTTCACACCGAGGACTGGTCGGATGAGGAGACCGCGTTCCGGCCCACGGTGGTGAAGCCGTTCCTGGACTTCGCGGAGCTCTTCTCAACGGGTGAGAAGATCGGCATCCTCCGGCGGGCGTGGACGGGGTGGGGCTGGCGGGGTGTGCGCACGGTCTTGGAGCGCGAGCGGGAAGTGCACCGTCTGCTCACGCGGGAACGGATCCTGGGGCTCGATTTGCTGAAGGGGCGGAAAGACGCAGTGGGGGAAGGTCGAGCCGTCGCGGAGGACAGTGCTACGGCCGAGTCGGCGACGGCCGAGCACCCAACGTCCACCGAGCCTGTTACCGTACCTGAAGAAACTTCTGAGGACGACGGAGAGAGGGCCCCCGAGACCGCCGGGCTACCACTTTTTATCGCGAAGACCGACAAGCCAACCACCTGATCCTACCGAGGCGAATACCAACGTGAGCACGGCTCTTCTTTGCACCGACGACGGTGTTGCGCGGGTCCAAGAGGCTTTGCGCGACGAGGCGCTCGACGGATGGCTGTTATACGAATTTCACGGCCTGAACCCGATCGCCGTCCAGTTGCTGGGAGTCGGCAAGACGACTCGACGTGCCTTCGTTCTCATCCCGGCCGAGGGTGAGCCGATCGCGCTCATCCACGCGATCGAGGCGTCCTCGTGGCGTCATTGGCCCTACGCGGTGCACAGTTATTCGAGCTGGAAGCAGATGGAAGAGGAACTGGCGGCCTTGTTCGAAGGGAAGACCCGGCTGGCCATGGAGGTGTCTCCTGGCGGTGCCGTTCCGACGCTCGACTATGTGCCGGCGGGCATAGCAGGGGTGATCCTCAACCTCGGTATCGAGGCGACGAGCTCGGGGGATCTTGTGTCGCGCTTCCATTCGGTGTGGACTCCGGAGCAGCGCGAACGCCACAGGGAGGCCGCTGAAATCGTCGCCGGGGTGGCAAGACGGGCGTTCGAGCGGGCCGCAGATGCCGTTCGCGGCGGCCAGCCCACAACCGAGGGTGCGCTCTCAGAGTGGATCCGCGACGAGTTGAGAGGTGCGGGCCTCGTGGTGAAACCCGACTGCATCGTGGCGATCGGGCCTAGAGCAGCTGACTCGCACTACGCGCCTATCGGAGCAGGAGAGACGATCAACCGAGGTGATCTCTTGCTCATCGACCTTTGGGGCGCGTTCGAGGGCATGGTATTCGCTGACCAAACGTGGATGGGATTCCTCGGCAGTGCTGTCGACACCCGCACGCAGGCGATCTGGGAGGCTGTTCGGGATGCCCGGGATGCCGCGGTAAAATTCCTCGAGGATCGCTTCGAAGCGGGTGAAGATCTGCGCGGATACGAGGTTGACGACGTAGCGCGGAACTTGATTGCCGACCGCGGTCACGGGCCTCACTTCGTGCACCGGACGGGACACTCGATGGATATCGACTTGCATGGGAGCGGGCCGAATCTCGACAACCTCGAGACGCGGGACGACCGGCTCATCGTGCCGGGAGTCGGGTTCAGTATTGAGCCCGGGATCTACATCGCGGACGACATCGGCGTGCGCAGCGAGATCAACGTGCATTGGGGGGGGCATGGCCCCGAGGTGACACCGTCGGAGATCCAGCGAGAAATCTTCTTGTTGCTCGAAGACGGTTGAGTCCAACGCGGTACCGGGTGGACGTAGCGCTTCCGCTACCGATCCACCGCACGTTCACGTATCAGGTCGATGCCGATAGCGCTCCGGTACCAGGCACCCGTGTGCTCGTCCCCTTCCAGCGCGACGAGCGAATCGGTTGGGTGGTTGGTGAGGGCTCGCAAGACGACATCAAGGGCGTGCGTTCCGTACGCACTGTGCTCGACGAGCACCCCACGGTACCGCCCGATCTGTTGGAGCTCTGCCGATGGATGGCGGACTACTACGTGGCGCCGCTTGGGATCACGCTGCGCGCGGCTCTACCCTCCGTGCTCAGCGACGTCTCGAGGGACTACTTGACCGTACTGGCCTCGCCCTCTGGTGAGATGCGATCCCGAGAACAGCGGGTTATGGACGCGTTGCTGTCGAAGGCCGGACCACAGCGCGTTCGTACGCTACGCCGTGAACTGAAAATGGGCTCCATCTGGCCCGAGATCCGATCACTCGAAGCCAAGGGAATGCTCGGTCACGAGACTCTGCCCCCACCGGCGCCACCGGTGAAGACGCGCAAAGTCGCCCGCGTCATCCAGGGACTCGGAACGCTTGCCGCACGGGAGCAGGCGTTCGGGCGTGCTCCGCGGCAGAGAGAGGCGTTCGAGTTGTTGGAGGCGTCGGGAGGAGTTGCGGATCTCGCGCACCTCTTGGAAGCGGGGGGGTTCAGTAGAGGAGTGATCGGCGAGCTCGTATCGAAGGGAATCGTGGGCCTCTTCGACGAAGAGGAGTTCAGGGATCCGTTCGCCGACAAGCCGGTGGGGACACCGCCGGCTCTGGTGCCGAGCGTGCATCAGCAGGTTGCGTTGGACGCTCTCGTCGGCGGACTCGACGAGAAGAAGCCCGCGCCGTTCCTGCTCCACGGCATCACTGGGTCGGGAAAGACGCTCGTATACATCGAGCTCATCCGTGAGGCGCTAGCGCGGGGACGCTCCGCGATCGTATTGGTGCCCGAGATCTCGCTCACACCGCAGACCGTTTCACGGTTCCGAGCTCAATTCGGCGATGAGGTCGCCGTGCTGCACTCGGGCCTCTCCGATGGGGAACGGTACGATGCTTGGCGGCGGCTGCGCAGTGGTGAACGAAGGGTCGCGGTCGGCGCTCGTTCGGCGCTGTTCGCTCCGCTCGAGAATCTTGGGGTAATCGTCGTCGACGAGGAGCACGAAGGCAGCTACAAGCAGTCAGAGGCGCCGCGGTACCTTGCTCGCGACCTGGCGGTGGTGAGAGCCCACGCGAACGGTGCGGTCTGCGTATTGGGCAGCGCGACTCCATCTCTCGAAAGCTGGAGGAACGCCCAGCGCGGCAAGTTCCAGCACCTCGGTCTGCCCGAACGCGTGGGTGGAGCGAAGCTGCCCGCGGTCAAGGTCGTCGACCTGAGGAAGGGGCGGGACACGTCCAAGGGACCCGTCAAGCGCCCTTCTCGCGGTGCCGGTGTACTTTCCGAAGAACTCGTGGCAGCGGTCGACGTGCGCCTCAGGAAGAGTGAGCAGGTCATCCTGTTGCTCAACCGCCGCGGCTACTCGTCGTTCATACAGTGTCGCGAATGTGGTGAGGTCGAACAGTGCGAGAACTGCTCGATCTCGCTCACGTACCACCGGGTCACGCAGCGTACCGTGTGTCACCACTGCCGGTTCGAGACGCCCGCCCCCGCGTGTTGCCCCCGCTGTGGCTCGCAGGACCTCTCGTATCGCGGCCTCGGTACCGAGCAAGTCGAGCGTGTCGCTGCGGAGACGTTCCCCGAGGCGCGAATCGCACGCATGGACGTCGACACGACCTCCGGCAAGTGGGCTCACCACCGCATCCTCGAGCGTGTGGAGCGAGGCGAGGTCGACATCCTGCTCGGTACCCAGATGATTGCCAAAGGCCTCGATTTCCCTCGCGTGACCTTGGTCGGAGTGGTGAACGCGGATGTCGGTTTTCATCTGCCGGACTTTCGTGCGAGCGAGCGCACGTTCCAGCTTCTGAGCCAGGTAGCCGGCCGAGCCGGGAGGGGGAAGTTGGGTGGCGAGGTGCTGATCCAGACCTCCATGCCGGACCACTATGCGGTCCGGGCTGCCGTGGCACACGACTATGAGGGGTTCGCTACGCGCGAATTGTCCGAGCGACAGAGCCCGGGGTATCCGCCACACGTGCGTCTCGTCAACGTTGTCGTGAGCAGCCCCGACCAGAGACTCGCTGCGACCGGGGCCGAGCGCGGGGCTTCGTGGCTGCAAAAATGGCTGTCGCAGCGCGCTCGAAAGGGAGGAGCAGGCGTGGAGTTAGTCGGTCCGGCGCCGGCGCCCATCGAGCGGCTAAACAATCGGTGGCGCTGGCACTTCCTCATGCGCAGCGCCTCACCCGCAGCACTGGGAGCTGCGGCCCGGGCGCTCATCCGTGGATATTCGCTGCCAGCCGGAGACGTACGTCTGGCGCTCGATCGAGATCCTGTAGCATTGTTATGAACGCCCGCGCTGGTGACCGGTTCTTCGGCGCCATGAAAGGCCACTAGCCAGCGGCGCTCTGACGAACCTGTTGAGGGTCGGGGGTTAGTCCTCGAGCCAGGCGTAGGGCCGCTCGTAGAACTGACCCAAACCGCGCACGGTCCCGCGATGCGTATACTCTTTCCAGCGGATCACCCACCCACGTACCTCGTCCTGGTCCACCTCATAGGTGAACCCGGGCTGGCTGGAACGCTCTGCCAAGAACCGGCAAGGTAGGCCGGCATGTTCGCGATCCCCTCAACCGCGAAGTCCGCCTCCGTCACGTCGAGGATCGCACCCTGCATCTCGGACTCGGACATCTTGAGCGCCCGAATGGCCTCTTCGACCGACGTCTTGACCGCGGCCAGGTCGGGCGCCGAGCCCGTGCGAGCCTTGATTTCCTTTACGAGGCTTCGGTGTCCGGAGCCGACAGCTCCTCACGGGCACGCTGGAAATCGCTCAGGAGCCGCTCGTGCAGGCGAAGGAGCTGCCGGTACTCTCGCCTGGCTTGATTCTGTGAATTGGATGAGGCCATGCCATAAAAAGCACCTAACAGGCTCTTCGGCAAGCGTTCGCGCTCGGGGCCCTCTCGCCGCCCGGCGTCGGTCGGCTTGCCGATCACAAGGCTCAGGTGCTTGATTGACGGACCATTACACCCTCTTGGGCCAGCCATGACTGATGCGCAGCAGCAAAAAAAGGGGCGGCCCGACTCACAGCCTGCTTCGGTCGGTCTGCCACGTTCGCTGACTGGCGGTTCCGACACGCCGGCCGTAACGGGGCAAGCACCCGAGTCTGGAAAACCGACGCCGGTCCGGGATCTCTCGAGACCTGCCGCCTCGACCGACCTTCCTGCAGAGGTCGACGTTGACGTCGAAGAAACCACGGTGGACGTCGACGGCCTGTCTTGGACGGTTCGTGTCCAGGGTCGCTCCGGTGGTGCGTCCACTGCGAACACGCCGCTTCTCCTGCTGGGGTTCT
>Ga0114996_10002971_pt1 | contig 21473 bp, 12 predicted proteins | sample ArcticOcean_MG_C_4_FD_87039 | JGI IMG/M metagenome (GOLD analysis project Ga0114996, IMG submission 87039) | Marine microbial communities from western Arctic Ocean - ArcticOcean_MG_CB4_134 | ecosystem: Environmental > Aquatic > Marine > Oceanic | place: Arctic Ocean: Canada Basin | collected... | reverse complement strand
GTTGCGGCGGTTGGAAGCCGCGGGGCGGTCGTTCGCGCGGCGCGCCGGGCGCGCGGCGCTGGCGCGGCGGGCTTGGTTCGACCTGACCGGCCTGCCGCCGACACCGGCCCAGCTTGACTCGTTTCTGGCCGACAATTCTCCCAAGGCATTTGAAAAAATTGTCGATCGGCTTCTGGCTTCGCCCGCTTACGGACAGCGCTGGGCGCGACACTGGCTCGATGTCACACGATATGCCGATTACTATGACGCCAATCCCAAGACGCGCACGGCAAGCTCTGAATTGACTGAAGCATGGCGGTATCGCGATTGGGTGGTCGATTCGCTCAATCGCGATCTACCGTTCGATCGGTTCATCGTGCATCAGATTGCCGGCGATTTGCTGCCCAATCCCGCCGGCGGCGAGATCTACCCGGACGGTTTGATCGCGACCACGTTTCTCTCCAACGGCGTGTGGGACCGCGGCGATGCCGACAAGGAAAAGATCGTCAGCGACATGGTCGACGATCAGATCGACACGATCGGTAAAGCATTCCTCGGCCTCGCGCTCGGCTGTGCCCGCTGCCACAACCACAAATTCGATCCGGTCTCGCAGGAAGACTACTACGGGTTGGCCGGCATGTTTTACAGCACGCACATGCTGAAGAGCCTGGGAGCCAAAGGCGGTGAATACGACGTGAATCGAGTTCCGCTGGTTGGACCGTCGGTCATCGCCCGGCGAAATCAGCAAATGCAACAGTTGAGCAGCCTCAAAAAACAGTTGGCCGATCTCGACAAGAAAAATCCGAAGCCCCCGGCCGGCGATCCTCGTCGGCTAAAGCTGATGGCCGAGCGCGACAAGCTGCAAGCGGAACTGCTGCCCGAAACACCGTTGGCGATGGCCGTTCAGGAAGGCGGCACGCCCGGGGGGTTGTTTCCGGGTATCCAAGACGTGCCGATTCATATTCGCGGCAGCTACACGCGGTTGGGCCGAATCGTCCCGCGGCGGTTGCCAGTTTTCTTTGCCGGCGATTCGCAACCTTCAATCGCCAGCGGCAGCGGCCGCCGCGAGCTGGCCCGCTGGGTTGCCTCGAAAGAAAATCCGCTCACGGCGCGGGTTATCGTCAACCGGGTTTGGCAATGGCATTTCGGCGCGGGATTGGTTCGCACGCCCAACAACTTCGGCATGCGGTCACGGCCGCCGTCGCATCCCGAGCTGCTTGACTGGATGGCGCAGCGTTTCATCGTCGACGGCTGGTCGCTGAAGAAGCTGCACCGGCGCATCATGCTCTCGGCCACCTATCAGCAGTCGAGCCAGGTGCCCCGCGAGCAGGTCGAGGGCGATCCCGATAATCGGCTTCTGGCGCGATTCGCTCCGCGGCGTCTGGAAGCCGAAGCCATCCGCGATGCCATGCTATTTGTTTCGGGCCAACTCGATTCGTCGCCCGGTGGACCGGCCGGAGACGATCTGAATATCCGCCGTCGGTCAATTTACGTGCAAACCGCCCGCTGGAACCGCAGCAATTTCGCGAGCCTGTTCGACGCCGCCAACCCCGATGCATCGACCGCCCAGCGTTCCGTCAGCACGGTCGCACCGCAGTCGTTGTTTCTATTGAACAGCCGCTTCACATTGACCCAAGCCGGTCATTTGGCGAAACGAATCCTCGCCGACCCGGCCGGCGACGACTACGCCCGCATCGACCGCGTTTATCGACTTCTCTTCAGCCGCCCCGCCACGAAAGAGGAGCGAGCCATCGCCCGCACGATCATCGCCCCGGACAACAACCAAACCACCGAGTCGCGCTGGACCGACCTGGCCCACGTGCTGTTATGTTGCAACGAGTTTGTGTATCTGGACTGAAATCGAATCAGATGATGAATCACACGATCACATCGCGAAGAGAGATGCTGGCGCGCTCCGGTAGCGGATTCGGCTTGCTCGCACTCACTCAGTTGCTGGCTTCCGAGGCGGCCGCCGATGCCGCGCCATCGCCGGATCGTGCGGCCGATCCGTTTGCAGTTCGCCAGCCGCATTATGCGGCGCGGGCCAAGCGAGTCATCTTTCTCTACATGCCGGGTGGGCCGTCGCACGTCGATTTGTTCGATCCCAAACCTCGATTAGCCAAAGACAACGGCAAGCCTTTGCCGTTTGAAAAGCCGAGGCTCGAGCGCGTCAAAACCGGCAACCTGCTGGCTTCGCCGTGGAAATTCGCTAAGCATGGCCAATCGGGAACCGAGGTCAGTGAACTGTTGCCGCGCGTGGCTTCGCACGTCGACGACATCTGCGTGATTCGCTCGCTGGTGGCCGACAACATCAATCACACCGGCGCGGCGCTGCAAATGTGTACTGGCGAGCAAGCATTCTCGCGTCCGAGCATGGGCTCGTGGCTGACCTATGGATTGGGCACCGAAAACCAAAACTTGCCGGCGTTCGTGGTCGTCAGCCCGGCGGCGGTTTTTCAAGGCGCCCAGCTCTGGGCGTCCAGCTTTCTGCCGAGCGCCTATCAGGGAACCCTGGTTCGCGATCTGAAAAACCCCATCGCCAACCTCCGCGATCCGCTGGGCAAGATCGATCGCCAGCGGGCGAAGCTCGACGCGCTGCGGCGGCTGAACCAACTTCACAAGCAAGCCCGCACCGCCAACAGCCCGCTCGACGCCCGCATCGCATCATTCGAGTTGGCGTTTCGCATGCAGCGGGAAGCGACCGAGGCGTTCGATATCGGCGGCGAAAGCAAGAGCACGCAGAAGTTGTATGGGATCGGTAACGGCCCGACCGACTTGTTCGGCCGGCAATGCCTGTTGGCCCGGCGGTTGGTCGAACGAGGTGTGCGGTTCGTCCAACTGTTCGACGCTCCCAAGAACAACGCCTGGGACCATCACAACGGCCTGCGCGAGGCCTTGCCGGCTCGCTGCGCGGCGGTTGACCAACCCATCGCCGCGCTTTTGGCCGATCTGAAACAACGCGGTCTGCTGGAAGACACGCTCGTTCTATGGGGCGGCGAATTCGGCCGCACACCAACCGCCGAAGGCAACAACGGCCGCGAACATCATCCGTTCGGTTTCAGCATGTGGCTGGCTGGCGGCGGGGTGCGCGGCGGTATGACGCACGGCGCCACCGACGATTTCGGCTGGCACGCGGTTCACGACAAGGTGCATGTGCACGATCTGCACGCCACGATTCTGCACCTGATGGGCTTCGACCACGAGCGGCTAACGTTCCGTCACGCCGGCCGCGACTATCGCCTGACCGACGTGCATGGCCGCGTCGTCAAGGAAATCGTTGTGTAAACAATCCCGCGCGCACTGCGTTACAAACTGAGTGGACTCTGCCATGCCCTGTCGTCTCGCAGGAAGTTTCAAAGTAACAGGTTGCTGCCCTCGCGGGGCGATTTGAAAGCCCGGGCCATAAACCACGCATCGGACTAATTCATACTGTAATATCGTCGTAGCCTTGCAAGTGACGTCTGACGGTCAAACAATGCACGCGAGCCGAAAACCCTTTCGATGGACCGGATGCAACCAATCGATGACCTCTTGCTTTTCCGACGGCGTCCGTCCCGCCTTTCTGCCAGGAAACTTGACACGTATCACGCCACTCGTAATCATAAACGAACGCTGATGTTTTGTCTGCCGAAATCTCAGTTGGTCTGAATTGTCATCTTAACGAGGGACCGTGGCCATGAAACGACGAGTCGCCCATATTCTGCTCGCGCTGACACTTGCTGTGCTCATCATCAGTTCGCCAGCCATGGCCAAAGAGGGCGAGCTAAATAAGCCGCCCAAAGGTTTTACCGCCTTGTTTACGGGTAAAGATTTCACCGGGTGGAAGATGAGTGAGAAAAATGCAGCGCATTGGAAGATCGTCGATGGCGTGATCGTGTACGACGGGAAAGGTGGCAGCCTGCCAACAGAGAAAGACTACGGCGATTTTGAGTTATACGTCGACTGGAAGATCGAAAAAGGTGGCGACAGTGGCATCTATCTGAGAGGCCGGCCTCAAGTGCAGATCTGGCAGCGCCCCGAAGGTTCGGGCGGACTATGGAATAACAAGCGGACGCATGTCGGAGAAAAGCCGCTCGTGCCGGCCGACAACCCGATCGGCCAGTGGAATTCGTTTAGGATCAGGCTCGTCGGTGACAAGGTCACCGTTCATCTCAATGGCAAACTCGTCGTTGACGACGCCCCAATGGAATCGCTGAAGCAGGGCGACAAGATCCTTGAGCAGGGCCCGATTCTATTGCAGCATCATGGCAATCCGCTGCAATTCCGTAACGTTTTCATCAAGCCGCTTTCAAAATAATTTGTTAGTGAAACCAGACGGTAGCATGCTGTGTTACCGCACGTTGCAATCACGAACATCCGTTCGCATTCCATGACCATTCGGAGGTCCACGATGAACGATCGACACAAAATAACCCGGCGCAAATTTGTCGCGGGTTCTGTTGCGGGGGCTTTCGCGGCAACGATCGTACCGCGGAACGTTTTGGGCAAGGGCGAAACTCCTCCCAGTGAAACATTCGGTGGTGCCTTGATCGGATGCGGGGGACGTGGCGGTGGAACGTTCGGTTGCCTCGGCAAGGGCGTTCGGCGACTCGCTTCCTGCGATGTGAAATACAAGAATCGAGCTGACGACAAGGTCTACTACACCGACTTCCGTAAAGTGCTCGATCGTCAGGACATCGACGTCGTCGCCATCGCGACGCCACCAGGCTGGCACGCACTGATTTCTATCGCGGCCATGGAGTCGGGCAAGGATGTCATCTGCGAAAAGCCGATGTGCCGATTCATCTCCGAGGGGCGCGCGGTGGCCGATGCCGAAAAACGATACGGACGTGTCTTCCAGATCGAACGAAAAGGGGGCTACAATCCCAACAAGGTCCGCAAGATCTTCGAGAGTGGGTTGATCAACAACTGTAACTCGGTCTATATCCGTAAGGGCGGCTTTAAGGTCAAAGGCTGGAGTGGCAAGGTCGCCTACAAAGTCGAAAAAGTGCCAGCCAACCTCGACTGGGATTTCTATTGTGGACCCTCGCCTTTGCGGCCTTATCACAAACATCGAACCGGCGGCACGCATCGCGGATATTGGGATTACGAAGGTGGCGGTCTGGCCGACATGGCGACCCACCATCTGCACGCGGCCGCTTATCAATACGGACGCGACCTGACGTCGCCCGTCGAGATCACTCCGCACGCAGCCCCGCAACACCCAGAAGCGGTCGGACTCTGGGGATGGTGCGAACTGAAGTATGCCGATGGGTTCACCATGGTGCTCGAAAGTGGCGAATGGGGCGACAAGTACGATCGGCTTAAGCAACAGAACCTCGACGAGGCGGCTTTGATGAAGTTGCTCAGCGAAGACGACAAGAAAAAGCTTGACGCGATGCCGGAGCCAAAGAAGCTGCCGTACTTTCCGGAGGCGATTCGCACGCGTCAAAAGACGGCCAGCCACGCCGAGCGTTCTCATCGCGTGGCCACGATCTTCCACTTGGCCAACTGTGCGTTCCGTTGCGGTCGACCGCTGAAGTTTGACCCGGAAACGGAACAGATCGTTGGCGATGAAGAAGCGAACCGTTTGGTAAATCAACCGATGCGAGCTCCCTGGCGTCTGTAATCTTTACAGCCAGCCAACTTGTCATCGCAAAACCAAGAACAATCCGCAAAAGGAACTCATATCATGGCACTTGCCAAACTCAGAAAACTGGTCGATCAGTTGCCCGCCCCTGACAGTCGCGGCATGCTGACAACAGACATCGACAAGAAAAAGATCGATCACATCGTGGCCCAGATCGCCCAAGGCGGCAAGGCCAGCGTACTCGGTTTGATTGAAATGCTGGGCGAACCCGGCACGGTGGAAAACTCGAAGCCGCATTTTGCGCTGCACTGCGTGGTCAACCATGCGTTGGTTACCGACAACGAGAAGCAACGCAAGGAGTTTTGCGAGGCGGTGGCCCTGCAGGTAGCCAACGAGTCGCTGTCGAATTACAACCGAGCTTACCTCTGCCAGGAATTGCAGTGGGCCGGTCGCGATGAAGCCTGTCCAGCACTCGGCAAGGCACTCTTGAACGAAGACCTGACCGACGTCGCGGCTACGGCGCTGGCTGCGATTGGCGGCGAACGGGCCGCGTTACAGCTTCGCACTGCGGTGACCAAGGCCAAAGGCAAGTGCCGAGTAAACATCATCGACGCCCTGGCGGCTCTCGCGGTGCCACAGTCGGCGGCGACCTTCAAGGAAGCGATCAAAGACAAAGACCGTGAAGTCCGCATCGCCGCATCGATTGGACTGGCTAACGTCGGCCAGGCAGACGCAGCTAATTCGTTGCTCGCGGCTGCCGCTTCGGCGAAAGGCTGGGAACGCACTCAGATTACAAAAGCATGTTTGGTTCTGGCTGAACATCTCGCCGCCGCTGAAAAAAAGGCCGATGCTCGGCGCATCTACGAGTCGCTAAAGAAAACCCGTTCAGACAAGTCCGAACAGCATATCAAGCATGCAGTCGAACTCGGATTGGCAGCGATCGCCTAAGCAGGAAGCAGCAGAGTTTCACAGCAACCAACCAGCGAGTGTCGTTGTATGCACGTACGTATAGCCAGCCTTCTGGCGGTCTTCACCCTGATCGTCGTCCTCCCGTCAATTCGCACCGTTGCCAGTGAGAAGGACGATTCGTTATCTCGTGCGGTGGGGCTCATCGACAAGTGGAAGGGGAAGGTCCAGCGCAATGACGCCGGTCAGATCATCAGTGTCGAACTGCCAGACTGGAAGGCCGAGGACAAGTATCTGGAAGTTCTCGCAGAGCTGAAGGACTTGCAGCGACTTCGTATCTACGGAACCGGCGTGACCGACGCCGGAGTCGCGCAGCTGGCCAAACTCAAGAAGTTGCGGCGACTCCATCTGCTGTTCACGGCGGTAACGGATAAGGGAATGGTCCACCTCGCTGACCTGAACGACCTCGAAGTCCTCGACCTGCGGGGTAGCGTGCAATTCGGCGATAAGGGCCTGGCTAGCCTTTCGCCGCTCAAGAAACTGCGCGTGCTCAAGCTACAGACGCCTGGAGTCACGGACGTCGGCATGAAGACACTGCTCGCGTTTCCCAAGCTCACCAGCCTGGCACTCGAACAGTCGGCGGTTTCGGACAAGGGGCTCAAGATTCTCGGGCGTCTGCCCAACCTCACAGAATTTAGTCTTCTTGAGTGCCAAACCATTACCGACGCCGGCCTGGTTCATCTGGCAAACCTACCCAAGCTGAGGCGGCTGTCACTGCGTGCCACGTTCATCGACGGCAGCGGACTGTCGGCATTGGCAAGACTCGCCGACCTGGAAGATGTCGACCTGAGCCAAACCGATGCCGGAGACAGTGCCCTAAAGTACCTCGGCGATAAAAAGAAACTCAAACGGCTGAACCTCTGGTCGACTCCCACGACTGACAAGGGCCTCGGCGAACTCGCAGGGCTATCGCAGATCATCTGGCTCAATCTCGACAACACGCGGGTCTCCGATAAGGGTCTCAAGCACCTTGCGAAGATGAAGAAGCTCGCTGATCTCAACCTTCGTCAGACCGAAGTGAGCGACGCGGGCTTGGTCGCGTTGAAGACGCTCTCGAATCTCAAGAAGCTCAATCTCTCGGTCAGCTTTGTCACCGAGCAGGGTGTCGCCGATCTGCGCAAGGCGCTGCCTGACTGCACCATCGAGGACTAGTACCGAAAGATCAGCGGGCCTGTTGAAAAAGTCCAATCGCATACAAATTATTGGGTGGCGGCAGACCCTGCTAGCACAACCCATTGTGCAAGCAGGGGACTTTTTCAACACGCCATAGGGGTAACGCGAGCCGAAAACGTTAGTATTATAGTGTTTTCCACGGCTCGTCCCGCTAGATTTCGGCCAAGAGACGCAGTTGTTTCCCGCCTCCAATTTTACAAGGTTGTTCACTTCGCCTCTCTTCTTGCCCCTTCGCTTTCGGGGCGTGCTTGCAATTCCAGCAGCAATGTCATATAAACAAACACCGATGCGTTGGCAGTAGCCCAGCAATCATTCTGAAAGGAAAAAATGCCCGCCGCCTCAAGAACTCTTGGCCGAGATTCAGCCAGATGAGTTGTCGTAAACCTCTTTACAACGAAGGTTTTGAATTCGCGCACTTTCTCACGAACAGGACGACGTGAGCGCCGGGCGCCAGAAGAAGAGTTCAGTCAGACCCCACCGTTTTTGCGACGACGAGGACGCACACTCGTCGTTGTCCCTCCTAACCCCGCAACGTAGGCAACTATCCGAAAACCTTGGGAATGCCGCTGTTTTGGCGGTGTCTCGTGAGGTATTGCGATAGGTCGCAAGCCGTTTTCCCAAGAACTCTGGCGCTCTTTGCGCCTTGGCCGTTGTGCGTTTGAACAGTCACGCGATTTCTTGTTAACCCGAATTGATAAGGAGAATACAACGATGCGAAATAGCATTCATCAGTACGTGCTCGTCAGCCTAGCTGCCATTTTTCTCTATCCTGACACAAGTGACGCCCGGCCGTTTCGCAGAAGAGGAAACCAGCGAGGCGGCGGTGGTTTCGTGGCCACCGCACTATCCACCGTCACCAGACCGGTGATCGGTATCATCAGGAAACGCAGTCAGTTAGACCGTAGCGAATACGATTACGACTGGGCCGCCCGCCGGGACTGGCATAAGGAAGGCGCTAAGAAACGGCTCTTCGCGAATAAGGTCCGCGTGAAGCTCTTGTTAAAAAAGGACTTGGCCTCCGCGCCAGACCACATCAGGGTCCGGGTCACCTGGTGGTACCTGCACCGCTCGAAAACACAGCATACCGCCTGGGCAAGCGTCCGACAGGACGGAAGCGACGTTTTCTACGACGTCGATGGCCTCGAAGAAGGCCGCTTGGTCAAAGTGGTCTCGGATATCTATCGCAAGACGGACGAACAACCGGCCAGTGAGAAATTGATCAAGAACGGTACATTCGTCAAGAACTCGGAAGGCACGTTCAAGTACGTAGGCCGCTTGCACGTGCCGTATTACGGTGTGACCACGTCGGAGAACATCGAAGAGCTGAAGCGGCGGGCGAGGATCATTTCCTTCAGCTTTTCGCAGTGGTATGTCGACGAGGCGTATGGTGGTCGCTACTGCAATTACGATTGCTACAGCTTCTATCAGACCAGCACTAGCGGTGAGCTGAACGGTTTCAACCTGCAGGCCGTTTCTCATTCGGACGTGCCACAGCTTTCCAAGAACGGCAAGCGGTTCCACGGCGACTACCTGATCATGTCTGGCCACTACGGCATGGCCCTCTGCTATGACGAGGACACGGGCAACTTCTGCACGATCGAAGGCAACTACGCCCTAAATGGTCCGTACCGGATCAACATCGATCCGAGCAACCACGGGCTGTACACCTGGAGCTCGATCATGAGCATCTCTGCCGAGAAGAACACGAAAAATGAGACGGTGAATTAGATGTGGTAGTTAAGACGTAATCTGACACACCTATTAGAGGCTTTCTTAGGAATGGAAGAAACCAGGGCACGCTCCCGCAAGAGAGCGTGCCCTGCTTCAATGCTGAGCCGAAAGGGTAAAACAAGTACGCGACGCCCAAAGGCTATACAGGGGCAAATCGATGGTGAATCAGGTCTTTCAACCTTGGCATCTCATCGTCGCGACCTGAATCGGTGGGCTCGCGTGGAGTTCTGGGCCAAGATTTCGCCGATGATTTGATTTAGACTTCGTTGAGCAAAGGCTGTTTTGTGGTCGACTAAGTTTTTTGACCCTAGTCGCTTAAACCGAAAGTGATGCCAACGCTCGCATAATGTCACCCCCGGTCAATGATTGATCGTTGGTGCCCCGGCATGGGAACAATGATGGGCTCCGGGACCGAAACCCGGACTGATCGGGCGAGCTTCGGCACGGCCCATGCCCCACGTCGTGCTTCTAACTGTGCCTTACCGGCCGATTGAGAACGATCTCTCGATGCGCGTGGTGTTCCCTTCGTGGTCTTTGACGGATACTTTCAATGTCCCCTCGCGCAGCGAATTGATCGACGTGGACAAGGGTAGTTCCCATATGCCGTCGGTTTTCTTGAAGAACTTACCCGCCAGGTTGGTTCCTGGCTTCAGTCCATTGACGGGAAAATTCGCCGTCACTGCAAAACTCTTGGCGTCAATGCCCGAGTAATAGTCATGCATACCGATCAGGATTCGCGAAAGTGGACGAGTGTTGTGGCCGCCTCGGGGATAGGTCAGCGTCAACGTCGGCCGCCCCTCGTCGAGCATCCAGCCCCGACCGCGCCGTTTGGGACGCTCAGAATCGTAATCAAGATCGATCGGACAGCCGATGTCGATCCAGCGGGCCAGCGTGAGCTTGTCCTCATCGCTTAGGGGCGGAACCTTGATCTTCCGGCCGTCCGGTCCCTTGAAGGTGCCCGTCACCGCTTTAGCCGGCGGCATGACGCTCCCCGTATGATCCACGTCAAATTTGTAACGCTGACTGTGGTGGCACCAATTCAAAACGCTCTGTTCGTCCTCGTAGTCCAGCTTAGGGCTGGGGATATCTTTGTTGTCAAACCCGTCAAGCCGCTTGCCATACACTTTCCACATTAGCGGACTGCGGCGTGACTGGAATGCCCAAGAGTACTGCGCCAATCGGGCATAGGTGCGCGGCAAACCTTGACGTACTCTGACGTTTTCAGCCCAGGGGACTAGCCCACGCTTTGTCAGCGGGCGATAGTCGTCCAGCACGAGACCGCCCGCCGGCTTCTTTTGTTTCGTTGTGTGACAGGCGACGCAGCTTCGCTCCAGCATCGGCTTGATGTCGCGGTAAAACTCCACGTCCTTCGCATCTCCCTTGGCGATACGCAACCCTGTCCCATTCTCTTTGTCCCACTTCTGGCCGGACAAATCATTGGCCTTGGTCGTGAACAAGGGCGTGTTCCTTGTCAGATCCCATATCTTGTAGTCGGGTTTTGCAGCTGCGGTAAGTTCGAACGACGTGGGCTGCTGACTATGCGCGTGGCAACCGCCACAGTTGTTGCGAATCTCACCTGGTCGGACCTGATGCCACGTCTGCGCCATGTTGAGCACCATGCCACGGTTGTCGATCGTCTGAAACGTCCAGGCCACGTCGGCTGGGACTTTCGCCAAGAAACTGGTATCCGGATTGCCGTCGGGATCGTCGGGTTGCGATTCGCCGTTGAACTTCCGCACAGGGAACTCACCCAAAATGCGGATGCGTTCTTCGGAGTTGCTACCCAACGCGAAATGGAGCCGCTTTCGGAAAACTGCATCGCTCACGGGCTCAAGTATCAAAATGCGAATGCCCCAGATGTCGCTGTTTTCGTAGAGCCCAGCGTCCGCACCCTGCTCACCCCAATTCCCGGGTCTGCCGAAACGAGCCACGGCCAGATCGCGCCACATTGACTTTCGATCATCGGGTTTCTGCGGCCCGGCCGTAACTGAACCCTTGGCGACAACACCGCGGGGATAGCTTTCGCGCTTGTAAAGACTCGACGTGCCAACCAAGCCGAACGGCGTACCCTCCGGTAAATGCGGCGACTTCTTCCCATCGTTGTGATGCTCCAAGAGCGGCGGCTCGTCGACGCCATGGATGCGTTTGTAAGGCACCAGCGCCCGCGGCCATAACTCCTGGAATTTGGGATCGTTCTTGACCCGCCGCATTTTCGACGGATGATTGATGGCCCTACCTGACTTCAATAGGTAAATGCCGGCGTCGTACTGTTGGGACGATTGGTCCTGTGCATCCCTCGGCAGCGACCAGACCGTCAGCATGTGATTGTCCGGCGCGCCGGACGGATGCGTCACGTTGCCGACAAAAGTTTTGTTGTAGACGTCGCCGGAGCGGCGGTTTGGCCGAACGTCGGCAAAGTTGGCGAACAGCGTCAACTCTCTGAGGCCAAACGGGGCAAACTCGCCGGCCCCTGGGGCGAAACTCGACTTCCCTTTTGGCGCGCGGGGGGGGAGCTTAAAGTAGGTTCCAAAACCGTCCGTCGAGCCGGTTTGGTAATACGTTTCGACCACAATACTCTCGTCGGAAAGCTGCGCCTGAAAATGCACCGCCTGGCCCGGTGGCGAGCCGAGCGCGCTGGTCAGCGGTCCCCAATTGGTGCCGTCCGGATGAATCGCCCAGATGCCCCACCGCTCGTCGCTGCGCAGCCCCTGTGTTTCCAACGAACTGAACATGACCCGCCCGTCCGCCAAAGCAACGGGATGAAGTGCTGTGCCCAGGTTTAAGGGACCGATCATCTCGACGTTTTTTCCGTCATCGTCCATGACGAACAACTGCAAACCTGGCTGGGTCTGCTCACGAACGCCCCGGTAGCCGTTGCGATCGCTTACGAAGACCACCTTGCCGCCCGGCACGGGACACGGAGCGAGGCTATGTACACCGCGGGGATGGGACGGTGTGTCGGTCGGAATTGCGCCGGTGTTGGGCGTAGGCTGCTGCGAGGTCAATCGGACCAATTTGCGACTTGGCACGTGAATTTTGTAGATGTCCGCGCCCTTGCGACTTTGCAAATTCGTCATCGACGCCGAGGCGCCGGTGGCCATGTCGTGAAACTTGGCGAAATAGACCCATTGCCCGTCGAACGAAACCATCGGATCGGTGATCGATTCGGCCGGCTTCACCGCGACCAGCGATTCGTCCTTGCCATCGGGATACAAGATTCGCAGTTCCGCTCCCGGCGGATTTGTTTGATGCAAGCCGGCCTGATTGAGGTGGTTGATGTTGAAGTATTTCTTCGGGTACGGTCGCGGCACACGGACATAGACGATCGGGTAGTCGTACTTCACCGACTTGTCCGTGGAAATGTCGGGCGGAAAATCTCGTTGAGGATTCCACGGTCGTCGCGGAGCTTGCTCGGTGTCGCCCGAGTCATCGACAGGCCTTTCTGTAGCGTTCCGTCGATCCGTCGACGGCGAAACGAGGACTTGCTGAGCTACGGCCGAAGCGACCGCGATGGCGAAAAGGGCCAACGCGACGGACGCCATCCAGTTCGGATTTCTTAAAAACATTGCTTTGGTCCCTCCCTGTTAAGCTGGCGTGATACCGACCTTACTGCCAAGCGGCAGCCGTAACTTTTGACCCTACTTCACCGAAAATGATCGGACGATTTCGGTTTGATTGCCTTGTTTGTCCTTGACGCGCACTCGGAGCGTGCCATGCTTGAGCCCCTTGATCGGCTTGGAGAGCTTCAGTTCCCAAACGCCGCTGGACTTTGCCCGAAACTTGTCCGCCAAATTGACCTCTGGCTGGGAGCCGTTGACGGGAAAACCGGCCGTTACGTCCAGGCTACTAGCATCGATGCCCGAGGACACGTCGTGCATTCCAATGAGAATACGGTCGAGCTTTCCATTGCGGCCAGCCTTGGGGTACGTGACTGTCAACGTGGGACGCTGATCGTCGAGCAGCCAGCCGTTGCCGCGCTGCTCACCGACTCTTGGGCTACCGGATAAATCGATCGGACAGCCCAAGTCGATCCAGCGGACCAACGTCAGTCGATCCTCTTCCGTCAGTGGTCGGACCTTGCCAGACTCGACGGCCTTCGGGGGCGGCATGACGCCGCCGACAAAACCGGTGTGAGCGATCTCGCGAACTCGTGGCGTGTCCTCAACCGGCTTACCGTGGTGCTGTATCGACGTCGGATCGCCGGGGCGCGTTTCGAAGGGGAAGTCTTCGTTCCGCCACCCATCCATCCGCCGGCCAAACACTTTCCAAATGAGCAGGCTGCGGCGTGATTGCATCAGACGGATATATCGAGAGGCGGCCAAGTCGGTCCACCCATGGCGATGCAGCGGCTTGCGCCCCCACCGGCCTTTGGCGTCGGCCGCCAGGCGAGCGTAAGTGGCCGGCAACGAGACATCAAAACCCAACCCGGCCGGATTTCGCGCCTTAACGATCGCGCGATCGTCGTCGAGCACAAGTTCCCCCGCCGGCTGTTTGGCTTTCTTCGTATGGCAGGCTACGCAGCTTCGCTCGAAAATCGGTTTCACGTCGCGAAAGTATTCGACATTGGCAACGCGATCCTCAAATTGCAACCCCGACTCGTCCTTGGCGTCCCATTTTTTCTTGGACTCGTCCCTCGCTTTCGTTGTCAGTAATGGAGTACGTTTTGTCAGATCAAAGATCTGGTAATTGGGCTTTGCGGCCAAGGTATCTTTGAATCGCGTCGGTTGTTGACTGTGTGCGTGGCAGCCGCCGCAGTTGTGGCGAATTTCACCTGGCCGCAACTGGTGCCAGGTCTGCGAAGAATTCAGCACCATGCCGTGTTTGTCCAAAGTTTGAAACGTCCAAGCGACATCCGCGGGAATCTTTGCCAGGAAGCTCGTGTCCGGATTTCCGTCGGGGTCGAGAGGCTGCTTCTCGCCGTTAAATTTTCTCACCGGGATTTCTCCCAGAATCCGCATCCGCTCGCGGGCGTGATTGTAGTACGTGCGCTTGCGTGTTTCGCTGGTCGGTTCCAGCATCAAAATGCGAATCGCGTGAATGTCGGTGTTTTCATAGAGTCCCGCGTCGGCACCCTGCACCGACCAGTTGTGCGATGTGTCGTGTCCACGGCGGCCCGTGCGGTCCTTTTTCTCCGCGAAGGACGCAGTCACGCTGCCCGTGGCCACGTCGCCGTAAGGGTAGCTCTCTCGCTTGTATAGGCTCGAAGTGCCCACCAATCCCGTCGGTGTGCCTTCGGGTAAATGCCGCGAAAGCCGACCGTCGTTGGCGAGCGGCTTGATATGAGCGGGCTGATCCACACCATAAATTCGCTTGTACGGCACCAGCGCACGCGGCCATTGCTCGTGATACTTCGGATCGTTCTTGACCAACCGCATGCCAGCCGGTTCCCCGACGGGTTGGCCGGATTTGATCAGATAGATACCGCTGTCGAACGCCGGCTTGTACTTGGTGATGCTATTGGGCGACCCGGCCGAGTACGCAACCAGCACGTGGTTGTCTGGCGCGGCCGCAGGATGTGTGAATTTGCCCACCCGCGGCGAGTTCTTGTCGTTGGGATCGGCCGCGCGCGATGGCCAGTCACCCTTCAGGACAAAGGGAGTGAGTGAATCGAGGCCGTGCGGACTGAACGGGAACTGAATGTAAATGCCGCGGCCATCGGCGTGCCGGCTATGGCGGACCTTGGCGTTGCGTGGGGCGCGCTTGTATGCAGGGCCGAACGCCGGGTACCCCTTGGGTGCCTGTACGGGAAATTTGAGCAGCGTACCGAAACCGTGATTGTTGAGATTGTAGTACGATTCCACCACGATGCTTTCATCCGAGAGTTGCGTCTGGAAATGCAGCGAGTCGGCGGTGCCGTTGCCAATCTCGAATGCGCTCATCATGGGGCCCCAATTCGTGCCGTCCGGATGAATCGACCACACGCCCCAGAGATGATGACTTCGCAATCCCTGCGACTCAAGCGAACTGAACATAATCCGGCCGTCCTTGAGAACGACCGGGTGCAGCGCCATCCCCAGATTCAAATGGCCAATGCATTCAATGTTTCGGCCATCGTCGTCCATCACGAACAATTGCAGAGCCAACGCGTTGGGCGCGTAACCGGGATTTGTCGCCTTCAACACGTTGCGGTCGCTTACGAACACCACACGGCCATTTGGCAATGGACAGGGACCCAAATTATACACACCCCAGGAAGGCGGCGGCGTCTTAGCCCAGTTCGTCGCGCCTGTGTTGGGTGTAAATGTTTGATCGGTTAATCGCGTGATCTTGCGCGATGGTACGTGTACTCTGTAAATATCCGAGCCCTTGTGCCCCAACGCATCATGAAACTTCGCAAAGTAAACCGAATTGCCGTCGAACGAAACATACGGGTCGGCGATCGACTCCTTGTCGTTGACCGTGACGAGCACTTCCTCCTTGCCGCTGGGGAAAAGGATCATCAGGTCCGCGCCGGGCTCCATCGTCCGAGGGCCGCCTACCTCGGCCCATCGCGATTTCCCATCGGGCGAGCGCCGCGGCGCTCGGACGTAGACGATCGGGAAGTTGTAGTTCACCGAGTCGTCGGTGCGAACGTGCGGCACCTCCATCTTCAGCGTGCCGAGAAATCGCTTTTGCTGTTGCTGTGCCAAACAGTTGATCGCGATTGTCGACAGCAATACCGGCAATGCGATGAGAATACGAACGCACATGTCTAGCTCCTAGGCCAATTCGTATAGATGGTACGCAACATCACGATAACGACTGGCAGGGTCGGTCGGCAAGTTTTCCTGTTTCGCGACTAGGGAGGCGGTGGGATGCCCCGGTTTTCTGTACCAGGCGTTATGAGAGTACGGGGTGGGTAACGGTTAGGGTTGCTTCTGCTGAGTTTCGGCTGTGCTGCTGCGAATTGAGCGTAGCGAAATTCGCAGCAGCACAGCCGGCCGCAAACTCCGAGGGGGTCTGGTAGCCCAGGCTGCTGTGAGGACGCTCCAGGTTGTGCTCCTCTCGGCGATGGTTGGCACGATCGACGGTGATGGATATCGCATCGAGAAGATCATCTACGAAAGTCAGGCGCGGCATTGCGTCACGGCGATCTTGTTCTTGCCAAAATCGAAGCCGCCATTTCCAGCCGTCCTCGCGCCCTGCGGGCATAGTCGCAGCGGTAAAGCAACACAACAGCGGATGTGCATTTTGCTGGCCAAATACGGCATCGCTGCGCTATCGTACGACCCGATCGGTCAAGGAGAACGGAGTCAGTTGTTGGATGCGGACGGGAAGCAACGGTTCAAAGCGACCTCCGAGCATGACTTGGTTGGAAAGGGCTCCACTCCATATCGGTGCGACGGGATGCAGTGGCGGCAGATAAGCGACACAGACTCGAGATGTCGAGGGTCATGATTGGCACCGACGCATTTCTTGAGGAAGCGCCGCGGATTGGAAGTGTGGATTCAAGTCGACTTCATTGTTAATCTTCGCACCGAGTAAACAGCTTGGTCATCTTGCCTTGTCTCGGCCGTCAACTGTTTCGACCTGGGCCAAGTCCGCCAATACAATCGTCGAATGGAAGTTTTCGGAAAGGATATACTCCATATTAGACATAGAGGAGGCCACCACGTTATGATACCGACTATGACAAACCCGGACAGGTTTCGGCCGAGCCCGAAACGGGAAGTAATGACTATCAACACTTCAGTCGCGGTGGAGCTAGCTCCCATATAATCGCAGTCCGTGCGGTTTGCGAATCGGTAAGGAGAGTATCATGATACTTCGAAGTCTTCAGTTGGCGTCGTGGCTGCTTTTTTCAACCGCCGTGTTCGCAGCGGAAAAACCCTCGGACAAGAATTCCGTCAAGCACGTCCACCAGAAGCACGTGCAATTTGCGATTCGTTCCGTTACCAGCGGCAACTGGTCCGAAGCGAAAACCTGGCAGCCACCGCGGGTGCCACGCAGCGGTGATCGGGTATTGATCAGTCGCGGGACGCGAGTCGTCTACGATGCCAAAAAGGCAGACGTGATCCGACTGTTGCAGATCATGGGCACACTCAGTTTCGCCCGCGACCGCGACACGGAACTCAACGTTGGAATCCTCAAGGTACAGAACAGCGACAAGTGCACCGAGAGCGGATTCGCCTGCGACTTTCTTCATCTCAACAAGTCGGGCCAACCGACGCAACGCTTACCGGGCAAGATGCCGACGCTGGAAATCGGCACCGCCGAAAATCCGATTCCCGCCCAGTTTACCGCTCGGGTCCGCCTACACTATCTCCACGGGATGAATCGCGACGATGCTCCGGCCGTTGCCTGTTGTTCGGCGCGAATGGAGATTCACGGCAGTCCCTTAAGTCGGAGTTGGGTCAAGCTCGGCGCCTCGGTAAAGAAGGGGGATCGCCAGGTGATGCTTTCCGAGGCGGTCACCGGGTGGCGCGTCGGAGACGAGGTAATTGTCACCGCGTCGGAGCGCGCCGAAGCGTCTGGTTCCTTCCGCGATGGGCCGACACAGACGGAACGCCGGCGGATCAAGGCCATCGACGGCAAGCTGCTGAAACTAGACAAGCCATTGGATCACGTACACTACGGCAATGGCTCGTTTCGCAGCGAAGTGGCCAATCTGTCACGCAACGTGATCATCGAAAGCGCCGATCCCGACGGTGTGCGAGGACACACCGTGTACCATCGCTTCAGTCAAGGCGGGATCAGCCACGCGCGACTGGCTCATCTGGGCAAAGAGAACGTGCTCGGCCGTTACGCGATCCATTTTCATCTAGTTGGCGACACGATGCGCGGCAGCAGCGTCGTTGGCGCGGCGATTGTCGATTCGCACAATCGCTGGGTTACGATCCACGGCACTCAATACCTTGTGGTCCGCGATTGTGTCGGTTACCGGAGCGTCGGGCATGGATTCTTTCTCGAAGACGGCACCGAGGTCTATAACCTCTTGCACCGTAATCTTGGAGTGAATGCATTCGACGGAAAACGGCTGCCGAAACAGGTTCTCCCGTTCGACCCCAATGACGGTGCCGCGTTTTGGTGGGCCAACGGACGTAATACCCTAGCGGGCAACGTGGCCTGCGAGAACGACCAATACGGGTATCGCTACGACAGTCAAAAGCGAAGTAACTTCGACTCGAACCTTTCCATACTCATGCCCGACGGGACGGAAAAGGTCGTCGACATCCGCACGATCCCGATATCGAGGTTTTCCGCGAACGAGGCCCATTCGGAGGGCCTGTACGCGATGGCGCTCTCCGGCACCGATGGCGTTGGGCCCGACACACGACACCCACACCGGTTGAGCGACGTGAAGATCTGGCAGACGCACTACGCCCTGCGCGCCGAGTTGCCGACGATGCTGGTGGAAGACTTAGTGATCGATCACGCCGCGTATGGCATCTATCGCCCCTGGTTCGAGAACCACGTCTATCGAAACGTGAGCATCGCCCACACGAATACCGAACCCTTCAATCGCGGGCTGGACGACCGCAGCCTGCAACACGGCTCGCTCACCGTCGACGGGTTGACTTTCTCCGGAGTCCGCCGCGGAGGCAATATGCCGCTGATACAGATCAGTGCCAATAACGTCACCGGCAAGGCGACGTCCCATTTTCGCAACGTCAAGGTCGCGGAAGGTTCGAGCCCTGATCGGCGACCGCTGGTGAATCTCGGCGGCGGCCCGCGACTAACGCCCAAAACATCCAAGGGAGTGCCGGTGTTCGTCCACGACTATTTTGGTCCCGGTCGGCACGCCAAGGTGGTCAGCACGCGGGCAAAGGATTTGCTCGGCGACGGCAGCCGCTATCGCAAAGAGCCGCCGCTGACGGGCGACGAGTCGGTGGTGGCAGAGGTCAAGAACGTGAAGTTTCCCAAGTTGCTCGACGTCCTCGACGATCTTCCGCCGGTGACGGTCATCACCTCGGTCCGCCGTGAGCGCGGCAAAGTGATCGTGGCTGGAATAGCCCACGACAACGGCGAGATCGCGTCGGTCCAAGTCAACGGCCAGCAAGCAACGATCGTATTGGTGACGCCGGGCGTGGTTGATTGGCGGGCAGAGATCACCGCGAAACCCGGGGTTGCCATTACGGCACTGGCCCAAGACAAAGCAGGGAACAGAGAAAAGATGGCCCATCGCTTGATGGTTGACTCGGTGAAATAGGAGTGGCTGAGCCGTGGGAAAATTCGATATGCATCGCGAAGGCAGCGGACCGGGCGCGTTCTTCCTGACGATTTCCACCGGCGCAGCAGCGCCGAAGAAAATCATTAGAGGACTCGCGCTTCAGGCAATGTTCATCTTGGCGATGATGTCGGTCGCGTCCGTTGCGATTGGGCAGAACGGCACTGAACTCGGAAGGATTGCCGCCCAGATGAAACCCGGCGAATGGCGGGAACTTAAGACCAAAGGTTACGGCAAGGAATTGCTCACGTCCGGACGTAGCGGGATCATCGCTTATTCCGAGAGCGCCGCATGGGACGCGAAATCTAAAAGCCTACATTTCATCGGCCAAGGGCACCTCTCGCCGCCGCCCAAGTATATCTCGTACTGGGCCAATACCAACGAGTGGAAATCGGAGCCGTGTCCGAAGTGGCTGGCCAAGTTGAAATGGTTTCATTCTTATGACAACAACAGTTGCGATTCGGTGAACGGGCGGTTCTTTCACCGCCCCAGCGCCGACCGGGTTTTTTGGCAGTACGACATCGGAAAGAAAGAGTGGAGTCAGCTTCCGGATCTGCCCAGCGACGCGCCAGCCGGCCATGGAACGGCTACGGCGTTTTTCCCGGAATTGGGCGCAAAGGGTAGCCTCTTCACTTTTCACGCCGGCAAAGGCCATCGCTTTGACATGGCCAAGAGAAATTGGCAGCCGATTCCCGGGGACTTCTCGAAAGCCCCTTTGTACCACAATATTGCCGAGTACAACCCGAGGCACAAGACAGTGATCTTTGGTGGCGGCAACGGCAGCAAGCAGCTTTTCGTGATTGATCGTGAAGGCAAGATCGCAGCGATCAAGGAGACACCCTGCAACATCAGAGTCAGTTCGTCGCATCTGATGGTCTGTCCGGCTAGCGGCGAACTGTTGCTATTGAATTATACCAAGGAAGAAAAAGGCTTCTGGGCGATTGACCTGACGGCCGAGAAAGCCGACTGGCGAAAGCTCGCCGACGCACCGGTCTGGGGTGGTGCGGTGTCCACGATTAGCACATACGGAGTCATAATGCACTTGAACTATCAACGAGTGATGATTTACAAGCATGCGGCGGTGGACAAATGAGCTCGAGCGTAATCCAAGGAGATTCGTTATGAGACATGCGATCTCGTCGCTGCTCTCGCTTCTCCCCGTTGTTGCAGCCGGTGACGGTCATTACCTCGGTCCGCCGTGAGCGCGGCAAAGTGAGCGCGGCGGGAGTCGCCCATGACGACGGCCAATTCGAGTCGGTCCAGGTCAACGGCCAGCAAGCAACGATCGTATTGGTGAGGCCGGGCGTGGTCGATTGGCGGGCAGAGATCACCGCGAAGCCCGGTGCTGCCGTTACGGCGCTGGCTCGGGACAGAGCAGGGAACAAAGAGAAAATGGCTCATCGCGTGTTGGTCGACTTCGTGAAGCAGGAGCCGCTGAGCCGTGAGACAAACTGATATACATTGCAACGGCAGTGGGCAGGACGTGTTCTTCGTGGTGATTTCCTCCGGCGCAGCGGAGTCGATGAAGATCATCCGAGGAATCACGCTTTAGACAATGTTTGTCGTGGCGCCCATGTTGGTCGTGTCAGTCGCGACTGAGAAGAACGACACCGAACTTGGAAGGATTACCGCCTAGATGAAACCCGGCGAGTGGCGGGCACCTACTGACCGCTGCGCGGCAAATGAACACAGGGCGACCAACGGTAGCCCGGCGAAAACTCGCGTCGGTGTGGATTCACGCGGTCATTAACCATGCAGACTTCAATAAGACCAAAGGAACAACGAAAGTGACCGACTCTCGGCTGATCTACAGTTCCCTGATGTAAATGTTGCGAAACCACAGAGTGTTGCCGTGGTTCTGCAACTCGATCTGGCCGGTGGAATAGATCGGTTTGTTGCGCTCCCAAT
>Ga0114996_10002970_pt1 | contig 21476 bp, 12 predicted proteins | sample ArcticOcean_MG_C_4_FD_87039 | JGI IMG/M metagenome (GOLD analysis project Ga0114996, IMG submission 87039) | Marine microbial communities from western Arctic Ocean - ArcticOcean_MG_CB4_134 | ecosystem: Environmental > Aquatic > Marine > Oceanic | place: Arctic Ocean: Canada Basin | collected... | reverse complement strand
GAATCCGACCCCTGAGGTGCTAGGAACGCCGCCGGGTGCCAATGCCTCCCCCGGCCCCAGAATGAAGGTGTCCAGGCTGGTATCCCAAACCGCAACGCCATACGAGAAGGCACCGACAAAGGCCCTAGCGGTTGGACCCAGCGCCAGGCTCCCGGGGAAATCACCAAAACCCGTCTGATGCTCCACCTCGGTCAAGCTGGTCAAGTTCACCACAGAAAGAGACCCGTTCACCGCCCCAAAAGACCCCGAGTTCACGATGTATAGCTGCCCGTCGGAGCCCACGCCGCCCGCCGGGGCGTTCTCACCGCTCAGTTGAATGGTCGACGTAACCGCAAGACTCTCAATGTCGATGACCGACACGGTCGCGGGGCCATCGGAGACAAAATCCTGGAGCTCGGCGTTCAGCACGAAAGCCCGCCCACCCTCGACGATAACCGCTTGTGGGTACCGGCCCACCGCAATCTCGCTCCCCAGAGTGCCCGCGAGAACGTTGACCGGCGTGACCGAATTGAGATCTGAATTCGCGACCAGCACGATGGAATCGTTCAAGAAAGCGACGCCCGTCGCACCGGATCCCGTGGGGAGGCCGACCGTCCTTAGTAATACCGCCTCCCTCAGGTCCACGACGGCCACGGCGGGAACGAACCCGAGTGGAACGGCGGCCAGCTCGCCACGCACGGCCAGTGTGACGGGACTTCCAGTAGGATTTAGGCCAACAAGCCGGGTCTGCGTCGGGTTTTCGACCTCGAAAATAGTGAGGCTCAGGTCCACGCTCCCCAATACTACGCCCACTTCAGCGGTCTGCACTGGCAGCGGCTCGGTGCCCTCACTTCCGCAAGCCACCAGAAACAAGACCCCCAACAGCGTCCCCAGTCGACACAAGCGGGCTCTTCGTGCTTCATCCTTCATTTCAGGTCCCTCCGGTAAGTGAATCAGGAACTCGGACCGACCCGGAGCTCCACACGGAGCGTTCGACCCGGATCGGGATAGGCGAAGATCAGCGCGTCGGTGACGTTGAGGAGACGCTCGATCCTCAGACGGCTTTCGGTGCTCCAGCCACCGAAGAGCCAGCGGCGTCCCACATCGAACTCTGTCACCCAGAATCCATCTAGCTCATTCAGGGGCGCGGGCACTGGGAAGCGAGCCCCGGTATAGAGGGAGGCCACACGGAACGACCATGGGCCACGTTGCCATGTAGCGCTGACCATAGCCCCGTAACGCGGGCGGTACGCAACCTGGACGCCATCGGAGCCGGGCCGGTCGTAGGTGGTGCGGTTGAGGGTGAAGCTCCCACCCACCGTGAAGCCCGTGCCGGGTAACTCCACCTCCACCAGCGCCTCCCCCCCGGACCTTCGCACGTCCCTGTTCCGGGGACTCCAAACGAAGCGGAAGTCCGGAAGCCAGACGATCATCCCCTTCATGTCGCCCCGGTAAGCCTCTGCCGACACCTGTACATCGGCCCCCGCCACTCCCCCGGCCCAGGACAGCCGGGCGGCAATCTCGGAGGGTACACGCTCTGCTCGGAGGTCCGGGTTGGGCTCGACACCAACGCCTTCCCTGAAGAACTGGTCTCCGAGCGTCGGAGGGCTGAAAGCGCTGCGGTGTGCAACACGAAAATAAAAGCGGCTGAGAGGAAGGCTGAGCGCGACCTCATGGCTCCCGTGCCACCGATCGGTCCGCCCAACCCAGTGCCCGCGGATGGACGTAGACACCGACCAGGCCGCTGCAGAGGGCGACCACGTGCCCGATGCTCGCAACCCCAGATCGGTTCGTCGGGGGGGCGCGTCCGAACCCAGCGCATCGGACTCCACACTCTGCACGTCCACATCGACCCCACCGGATACCGCCCGCAGTACTCCGATTCCGGGGATTTCCCCCTCGACCGACGCCCCTAACGCCCCGAGGACGGTGCGATCGTCATACGCGGGCCCAAACGGCGGATCGGAGTCTTGGAAGCGAGTCGTCTGCCGAGTGGCGAAGCCGCGCACACTCAGTGATCCTCCGCCCAAATTTCCCCCATTCCAACCGACGGATATCCGTGTGCGGCCGTGATCTTGGCGCGCTAGAGGTGACGGTGCGAAGCTCCGCCCTGGCAGTCCTCTCTCGAGGGTCTCGAGTCCTGCCACCGCGCTCAGGTCACCATCCCAAAGGGCACCCGACCAACCCGTGCTCGCGTTATACGTCACGAGATCGGCGTTGCGGCGGTAAGCCTCACCGCCTCCCGCCTCTACCGGGATGGTGAAGCCGAACCCCCCGTCGAGCCCCCTGCCCTCCACTTGTCCCACCCAGCGACCATTCCACAGTGCCCGGCTGCCTCCCACCCCCAGGCCAAGCTGCCCGAGCGACCCTGCCCAGGTGGACACGTGCCAGGGATCCGAGTCACCGGAGGATTCGAGCAGGATCACTCCGGCGGCCGCCCGGGGTCCGAAGCGAGCGGAGAGCGCGCCGGGCAGAACCGTCGCGCGCGTAAGACTCCGGGCCGAGACCGCGGAGAGATCGGCCTCACCCGTGACGGGGTCGTTCAGTGGAATTCCGTCGAGAAGCACGAGAACCGCGTCCGGATTGGAGCCCCGCACACTGACACTCTGGGCGCCGCCCCTCGATCGTTCCTGGATCACGATACCGGGAACATCTCGGAGGGCATCCCCCGCCGTCCGGGCACCGGATGCCACGATCGCCGCGCGGGAGAGCACAACTCCTCCGGCGGCCGCCACCGTAGCCGTGATCCCGGCGAGTTCGAGGACTACCGGCGTGAGGTCCACCGTAACCCGGGCAACACCGCCGTTCTGGACCTCGACGTCCTGGTAGGTGCGGGCGTACCCTAGTCGACGGACCGATACTCGATAGGAGCCCGGCTCGAGCCCTCTCAGCCGGAAGCCACCGGAGGCGTCCGTCGACGTTCTCCAGGCGCCCGGCTCGACGAGAACTTCAACCGCAACGAGCGGGGTCCTCGTGATAGAATCGACGATCCGGCCGGATAACTCACCGGGCCACTGGGTGGCTGAGGCCGCCCCCGGCAAGGCCAAGGCAGCGAGCACGGCTAGGGCAGCGCCCGTCCCGTGAGGACGGCCACCGCGCATCGCAGACCGATAGAATAAAGAAACCCGCATCTCTTCCCCTCGAAGAGCGCTTGGCGACGCGGGCGCGCAGGTCTACTGACTTAGGGCAGCACTCCCCCGCCTTCCCAGGGCCTTTCGGCTCCAGTGGCGTTCTCGAGGGGGCCATTTCGGCGCGTAGGCGCCGAGCCCATCACAGTGGCGGGGCCGTGCCGGATTGTCACCGGCTTCCGAGATGCCTCGCCCGCTTATTCAGGTTGTCGAGGAGCAACCTATCGGGCGCTGTGAGGACGTGTCAAACGAGGGGTCGGAAAAACTAGAAAGAGAAGAACTAGAAAGAACTGAGGCCCGCGAATTCCTGCAGCCGGTACATCACTCGCTTCACCCACGAATCGTCCGCGTAAGCCTCATACGGGACCGAAAAGTGCCCGTCGCGGTTCGACCAGAGGCGCTCGAAATAATCCGACGCTCGGGCACCTAGAGTGTCGTTCGCACGCACCAGAAGATTCGCCTCGAGGTTGTAGTCGCCAAGGTTTCTGCGGGTGAGGTTGGCAGATCCACCGAGCAACGTCGTGCCCCGGTTCGTGTGGAAGGCAAGCAACTTCGTGTGAAACTGCTCACCGTGCGTATCGTACCACCGTACCTCGATACCGCCCCCTCCCATTCCACCCTCTCCAATTTCAGCCTCCGCCATGGCCATGAACTCCCGAGCCACCTGCCGGTTGGGGATCCCCCCTTTTGGGCGCCCGAACGCATCCTTGTTGGGATCGAGCAGGAGCCGCACCCGCCCCCCCCTTCGCACTGCGGACTTGATCGCGCGGATCACACGGCGGCCGGACAGGTAGAACATCGCGACATCCAAGCGGTCTCCGGCCCGCATCACCTCCAGTTCGTCGATCAGCACGGTCTGAATTTCCCCCTCCGTCACGAATCGAGTGGTGCTGGAGCCCTCTAGTTCGGTCCACTCATCCATCAGGTGGGCTGGGACCTCGTGACCCGAAAACGCCGCCACCGCCTGCTCGGACTCGAGGATATCGGCGCAGACTCCCCCCTTTATGTCCCAGGCGATATTCGAGTGGAAGCTGCTCGCATCGTGCGGGTTCGCCGACAACACCATACACCCGTCCTCTGTGACGATCACCTTGCGGTGATTCGCCTTCATGTTGAGCAATTTCAGGTACGATCGGAGCGTGACACGCTGGCCGGTGCTGGTGAGAGGATGCGGTGCAAACGCAGGACCGGCCGTGCCAAACCACTGAAAGTAGGTCCGCCACAAGGACGAGAATATCGGGTTCGAATCGCGAAGCCGGCCTAGGTCGGTGATGACAATGCGGACTCCCGCCTCCTCGAGGCTGTCTAACGCCGGCGACTCGTAGGCGCCGTAGAAATTGTTGATCTCGTCCGTGATGAACGTGACGTCCAGCGTCGGGACCGCCTCAAGTCGTGCCAAGATCCGATCGGTGAGTTCACGGGTGATGGGCCGGTAGTCGCGATCTCCCATATGCTCGTCGTCAAAAAGGAACATATCGATGACCACGAATCGGTCGGCCCGGTCGATCAGCCCCAGCACACGGTCGAAAATGACCTGCTCCGTCCGCTGGACGCCGTCGCGCTGGTAGGTGATGTCGGTCAAGAGCTGGAGTCGCTCGACACCGCTCTCCGGGCCTGAAGTCGACAAACCCTCGGGGAGTGGCATCCACACGCCCCGGGCCATCACGACGACCCACCACACACCCATCACGATCAGAGCCGCGCGCAGCCGCCTGCGGTGCCGGGCTACGATAGGGCCGAGCCTCCGGAACGGCCCAGATATCCGGTGCCGGGCACGCCTGAAGAACTCGCTTGGAAAAACCATGAAGCTGGGCAACATTTGAAACGATGACCGAGATTCCTCTGGCGCACTGGATATACCATTAAGGACCTTGCCGCTGACATCGGTAAGCTCGAGCGTCGTGATCGCCAGCGCTGGTGGATCTCGATTCTCGTCATACTCGTCTTGACCGCAGCGCTGATCATGTCTCACCTACCCGAGCTCATCGGCGCGAGCGACGATTTCGTCGCGCAAAACAGGACCTATCTGGCGGGTCTCCTGGTGCTGGTCCCGCTCTTCTGCTTGTACGTGTTACAGAGCACCTCCGACTCGCGAAAGCTACGAGCCCACCTCATCGAAAATCAAACCAAGGACGATTTCGTCACGATCGTCTCACATGAGCTCCGTACGCCACTCGCAACCATCTCCAATGTTCTCTCCAATGCGTTGGCCGGCGTCTGGGGGGAACTCAGTGACGACGCGCGTAACGAGCTTCAAACCGGCCACACCAACGCGAAGAGGCTGTCAAGCGTGGTCAGCAACCTTCTGGACATGTCGACGATCCGTGCCGGCCGCGTCTCCCTCGAGAAGTCGCAAATCGACATGCCAGGATTGATTGACAGCGTCACCAGAACGGTAAAAGCGAACGCGGAAGAAAAGGGCGTCGCACTCCTGGTGTCGCACGATCCGTACCTCGGGCTCGTCTTTTGCGATCCGGAGAAAATCGTCCGTGTCCTCACCAACCTGGTGGGGAACGCGCTCAAGTTCACCGGGGAGGGCGGAACCGTTTCCGTCCGTATCCAGAACGGTCTCGACGACTTCCAGATCTCAGTATCCGATACGGGAGATGGCATCGCCCCCGAGCACCACGACCGCATCTTCGGTCGGTTTGAGCAGGTCGATCGGACGCACGGAGGAGGAGAGAAGGGAACCGGCCTCGGCTTGGCCATTTCGAGGGAGCTGGTGGAACTCCACGGTGGGGCGCTCACGTTGCAAAGTGAGCTGGGGTTGGGCAGTACGTTCATCTTCACCCTGCCCGTCTACACCCGGGAGGCGCTACTTGAGGAGATCGTGCACACCGAATTCAAACTGTGTCATCAGAGCGATTATCTCTCCCTTATCGTCTTTGCGTTCAAGACGGACGAATTCAGGGCATTACAAGAGGAGTGCAGCGTGGAGGAGTGGAAGCGATTACTGGCCGAGGTCGAGAGAGTAAGCCGGCAGGTCGGGCGCAGCATGCATGATACCCTGATTCACTACGGGGACGGATGCATGATCACTTTCTTGCGCGACACGCCGAAGTCGGGGGCAACCGCAGTGCGAGATCGGATGGCGAGCGCGCTCACGTCCTATGAGGAACGGTGTCCCTTCAAGGTCGCCACGATTTGCTGTCCGGAGGATTCGGCGACTCCGGACGCGTTAGTTGGTGACGTCGATAACCTAGTTGAGGAGTTAGCCAATGGGTAAGAAGATCTTCATCGCGGACGATGAGTCGGGCTTCGTGTCAACCCTGACGTCCCGGCTCGAATTCGAAGGTTTCGAGATCACAACTGCTGCGGACGGCAAGGCGGCCATGGAGCTGATCCCGGTTCAAAAGCCCGATCTGATCCTGCTGGACATCATGATGCCAGCAATGAACGGCTATCAGGTGTGTCGTGAACTGAAGGGAAACCCCGACACGAGTTCTATCCCAATCCTGATGCTGACCGCCAAGTCCCAGGAGAGTGACAAATTCTGGGGGAAAGAGGCCGGGGCAGATGCCTATGTCACGAAGCCGTTTGACATGGACGAGTTGATCGCAGAAATGAGAGCGTTGCTCGACGAGTAATGCTGTTATGGGTTGTCTACGGCCTCGTAGGGACCATCGGCCTGATGGTATTGGTCGTCTTCCTAAGGGAGACGTGGCGGGCCTGGGAGCGTCGCCGATTTGAGAAGTTGAGGACGCTCTGCACCCGGCGGTTACGGGTGCTGAAGTACATGGAGCCTGAGGACCTCGCCGCTGGGCTCCGAAAGTCGTTTCCCCTTCCCGTCATTGAAAAGTGCCTCGAGGACTTCGCCGAGGAATCGGCGACATCCATGCGCCAAAAGCTCGTGCAAGTCAACGAGGACCTCGGCCTTGTCCAGGCACGCATCGAAGCCCTGACAGACGCCGGTTCGTGGAACGAGCGCGCCGCGGCGGCAGAACGGCTGGGACGCATCGGGCACTCCGCGGCCGTGCTGCCACTCATCGCCACGCTCCAGGACCAGAGCGAAGACAAGCAGGTGAAGAGCGTCGCCAGTTTGGCGCTGCGAAACATCCGTGATCCCCGGGCGATCTCACCGCTGGTCGAGGCGCTGGCGTGGGACGACGCGGCCATTGGTCAGGCCGTCGCGGATACACTCGAGGGATTTATGCCGCAGGCCGTGCCTGCCTTGCTCGATGTGTTAAGAAGCTCCAAGACGGACAGCCAGCGGTATTGGGCTGTTCGGATCCTGGGCGCGTCGACCGATTCCGACACCACTGGTCCTCTCATCGCTGCGCTGCAGGACCGCAGTGAGAAAGTCCGGGCCGAAGCGGCCCGCTCGCTCGGAAGGCTGAAAGCTCGCCCGGCCATTCACTCCCTCACCGAGACGCTGCTGCGGGATCCCCTCGCGCCGGTGCGGGAAGAAGCGGCGCGCGCCTTGGGCGAGATCGGTGATGAGCAAGCCTTGGAGGCGTTGAAACAGGCCCTCGGCGAACTGCCCTACGAGGTACGAGCCGGCGCGCTGACCGCGATGGAGAAGATGGGTGACGAGGCGGTCTCCCTCTTTCTCCAGGCCCTGGACGAGGACGATGAACGGACGCGCACGCAGGCCGCTACCGCGCTGGAGCGCAACGGCCATGTCAGCGAACTCATCGAGCGCCTGGCGGTGGAGTCCGGAACAACTGCTGGGCCCTCGTTCCTCATCCTCTTGAAGGTTGCCAGGACCGGCGTCGTCGAGTCGCTCATTCAGGCCCTCTCGCTTCCGGATCTGCAAGTACGCGTGCGAATCTGCCAAATCTTGGGGGAGGTCCGCAGTAAAGACGCGGTGGACGCCCTCAGCGACGCGGCGCTCAATGACTCCGAATGGGCGGTGCGGGCCCGCGCCCTGGAGGCCCTCATCCGGATCGGGGACGAGCGGACACAGGCGCTGTGGTTACGTCAGTTGGGAGACGAAGAAGAGAACGTGCGGGAGTGCATCCTGGAGTCGATGAGCGAGCTTCCCCCCACCGTGTTGGAGCCAATGCTTCCGGATCTTCTGCCCAAGCTCCACGATCCCAATCTCAAGATCCGAAAATTGATGGTCGGGCTCGTGGGCTCGATTCGTTCGGAGCGGGTCGAGCAGGCGCTCGTCGAGTCTCTAAGGGACTCGGCGGCTGAGGTGCGAGCGCAGGCCGCTGTTGCGTTGGGCCGCTTCTCGCAGAAGGACACCGTCCAAGCCCTGGAACGGTGTCTCGAGGACCCTGAGTCCCTCGTTCGGGGGACGGCGGTTCGCGCCTTGGGAGAGATCAAAGACTCCACCTCCATTCCAGCCCTTGCCCAAGCCTTCGAGAACGCCGACGACAGCTATCGCGACGACATCGCCAGGGCGTTGGCCGCCATGAAGCGGAACGACCTGCTCGCCCTCACCGACCTGCTCATGGGGTTACGCTCGGGGGAGGCCAGGTCCGGAGTAGCCTTGGCTCTCGGGCTAAAGGGCGACCCGCGGGCCCTGGGCCTCCTGCAAGCGTTCCTCATGGATGACGAGCCTCTCGTGCGATCGAGCGCGGCGGGCGCGCTGGGCGAACTCGCCTCCCCCGAGACTGGTGCGCTCCTGTTGCCCTTCCTCGAGGATCCCGATGCCCGGGTCCGTGCCGCAACGGTGGCGAGCCTGGGCCGATGCCAGGACCCCGAGCTTGCCAACCCGCTCGTCCCCATGTTGGACGATCCCGATGTCGCGGTGGGTCGCCAGGCCGCGCTGGCCATCGGGCAACTCGGCCATCCAACGGGGATCACCCATGTCCAGCGCTTCCACGCCCGGGTCTCCGACGCCATCTCCCAGGCCGCGGCGGCGATCGGTCTGGCACTCCTGGGCGACCAGACCGGTCTGGAGACGATTCTCGCGGGACTGCAGGATTCCCGGCTCGCCCCACCGTTGCGCGATCTGATTCGCGCGTGTACCAAGGAAACGCAGGAGAAATTCTTCGCCGTCCTGACGCTCGATCCCAATCTCTTTTGGCTCGAGGACCCGCAAGAATTTCGCTCCCAAGTGGTGCAACACTATGTAGGACTGCTTCAATCCGACCGACAGCCTTCTGCCCGCATCCGTGCCATGCAAGCACTGGCCCTGTTCGGGGAGCGCCGGTGTGCGCCGATCCTGGAAACCAGCCTCAAGAAAGATCCGAATGCGACCGTACGCGCCCAGGCGCTGGCATCGCTCGGTGGGTTCCTCGAGGTGCCCGAGCTCCTCGACCGGTTGGTTGTGGCCATTCGAGATCCCGCAGACGAGGTCCGGCTTCAGGCGGCCCACACCCTCGACGAGTTGAACCCCGACGACGTCAAGCCCCACCGCGAGCAACTCATCGAACTGCTGGAGACAGAGAACGACGAACTCCAGGAGGCCGTCTGCAAACTCCTCTCCAGCTGTTACAGACGCGATTGGAGAACGCTCGCCGATCGCCTGATGGGGGCCGAGAAGACCGAGAGTCTCCGAGGGCTCATTCGGACGCTCAGTCTGATCGGCGACCCGAAGATCGGCGTGCTCTTCCTGCCCATCCTCGACCACAGGGAGGCTGGAATCCGAGAGCTGGCTGCTGAGCAACTGTCCCACGTCGCCTCTCGGCTGCCCCCCGGAAGCTTGGTGCGTTATCTGGAAGATCCCAACGAACGGGTCCGTTCGGCGATCGTCCGGTGCCTGGGGAAGCAGATGGGTGCCGAGGTCGTGAGGCCCCTGCTGGAGCGAATGCTGGATCCCTCCGTATTGGTGCGCCAGGAGGTGGCGGCGGCGTTTGGCCGGGCGACAGATCTGGAGGACGAGGAGCCGGTTCAGGTGCTCACGAAAATGGCCAAAGACAGAAGCGTGCTCGTCCGTGCGCAGGCGTTGGCGTCCCTCATCCGCCTTGGTGTGGCCGGGCAACGTAAGGTGTTCGAAGAGGCCTGTCGGGATCTGAATGAGACGGACCTCGTTGCCCTGCGCACGCGGTTGAAAAAGGACGGAACGCTCTACCAGGTGCTCGAGATCATGAAAACCGACAGCGGCGCGCGGCAGCGAGCCGATGCCGTACACTTCCTCGCCCAGACAGACCTCGAGCGGTACGCCCCAGACATCGCCCTTGCGCTGCAAGATCCGGCCACCACGGTTCGCATAGCCGCGATCGAGGCGCTGGGCCAGCTGGAGGACCCAGACATTCAGGAGGCGATCGAAGCGCTGAGCCAGGACCCCGTGGAAGCGGTGCGGAGCGCGGTCAAGCGCCGACGACTGCGTTCGTTGTCGCCCCGCAAAAAGGCCTAATCCCATGCTCACGGCGGTACGGGTCCTCGAAATCGTCATCATCGGCTATTTCGTCCTGTACAACACCATCAATCTCTTCCTCCTGCTCGTTGCCTGGATTCAGGTGCGCTTCTTTCTCCGCCTCAAAGCCATCGGCAGCCTGGAGAGCCTCTACAACTCGAGCTCGACGCCGGCCGTCACGATCGTCGTCCCCGCCTACAACGAGCAGGAAACCATCGTCGAGAGTGTCCGGGCGCTGACGAACCTGTACTACCCACGCTACGAAATCGTCATCGTCAACGACGGATCGACCGACGACACGGTCAAGGAACTCAAGGATGCCTTCGGTTTCAGCCGTCGTAAACTGGGGTACGAATCGGCGGTCCCCACCAGCCGCATCCGGGATTCTTATGAAGCCGTGTCGACGGGAGATGTGACACGACTCATCCTCCTGGATAAGGAGAACGGCGGCAAGGCGGATGCCTTGAACGCCGGCCTCAACGCGGCGCTCGCCCCCTTCGTGTGCTGCATCGATGCCGACTCGATCCTCGGGCGAAACTCCCTCCTCGAGGTCATGCAGCCCATGGTCGAGGATCCGGAGGGTATCGCGGCGTGCGGCGGCCAAGTCGGCGTCGCCAACGGCTGTACCATCGAGGACGGCCGGGTCGTCGACGTGCACCTGCCGCGTAGTTGGCTTGCCAGGTTCCAAGTCGTGGAGTACATGCGCTCGTTCACCGCGGGGCGAACCGCTCTGGTCACCTTGAACTCGCTGCTGATCCTTTCCGGGGTGTCGGCAGTTTTCCGGAAAAGCCTCTTGTTCGAAGTCGGCGGTTTCTTGAGTGGTCGACTCACGTCGCGGCTCGTGACGGAATACTGTGGGGGAGGCAAGGAGACCGTCTGCGAGGACATGGAAATCATCGTCCGGCTACAGCGGTATCTCCTGGAAAAAAAGATTCCCGCGAGGATCCACTTTCTCCCCTATCCGATGACGCTGTCTCAGGTTCCGGAACGCGTAAGGGACTTCGGGCGCCAGCGTGACCGTTGGTTCCGCGGTCTAGGGCAGGTGCTGTTCTACCACCGCAAGATGCTGTTCAACCCGCGGTACCGGCAGGTGGGCCTCTTTGCCATGCCCTATCAGTTCTTGTTCGAGTTTCTGGGGCCGCTCGTGGAAATCTTGGGTTATGTCTTGCTTCCCCTGCTCTTCCTGGCCGGGATCGTGAGCACCGACTACCTCCTTCTGTTCTTCGCGGTCTCGATTCTGTACGGCACCCTGCTCTCGATCGCCGCCGTGTTGATGGGTGTCTGGACGGAGGGTCGGCTGGCGGACGGGCGGGACTCCGTTTCCCTGTTTCGTTATGAAGGCTTCGGGAACGCCATCACTTTGCTGAGTTTTGCGACCCTGTCCATGCTCGGGTATCGACAGATGCAGCTCTACTACCTGAGCAAGGGATTCGTGGGATTCCTGAGGGGACGTCAAACCTGGGGTAAATTCAAGCGTGGGCGATTCTAGGGCAGTGGGTTCATACGACCCCCGTGGATGGAACGCTGTGGCCTGGGCCTTTGCCACGGTCTGGGCCATGGGCTGGGCCACGGGCGTGACCCTGTGGCTCCCGACGCGGTCGCTCACGGCACAGACGGTCCCCGAGGTTTATCCGTCCCAGGTGATCGTGCTGGCCGACTGGGGCATGTCGGATGTCTCGGAGATTGGATATCTGCACGTCGGTGTGCTCCACAAGACCGAAGGAGATGCACTGGCTGTCTACACCGTGCGACACCGCGAGCCGGTGGTAGGATGGCCGCTCGAGCCGCAAAGCCGCACGCCGCCGCTCGACGGAGACGTTTTTCTGTTGGGGCATTTCGACCGGGGCAACACCAACCGTCTTGGTGGCTACTTCAACGGCTTCGCCCGGGCGCCGTCCATGTCGGCGGTATCGATTGCCCGTGCGCCCGATGACAGCTCGGCCTTGGCCTATTCGTACGACAAAGCGGCCGGGAGCTTCGCCGGATTTTGGATCCATCTCTTTGATTTCAAGCAGCCTCCCGCGCAACGGGTGCTCTTCGACGCCAGTCCGTTCGCATACCTCACGTTCGCGATTCGCGGCGAGCATGGGGGGGAGGACCTGGTGCTACACGTTGCCGATCGCGCGTGGGAGGAGCGAGAAGGATCGTTACCAATCGCTGACGTTGCGTCGCTCCTGGGTGGTGGACGTGTCGAGACGACGTGGCAGCGCGCGTGGGTTCCCCTCGACGCCTGGCCTCCCGGATTGGACACGCAAGAATTGGCCAGCCTCGTCTTCCTGACGAACGGGGAAGGACCCGGGCAGGTATTCGTGAAGGACATCGCATTCACGACACGCCGCGACGCCGAAATACCCACAGCCGCGAGCGCCGAGGAACCGGGCAAATCGTTGAGACGGGCGATGTGGCTCTGGGAGACTCCATCGGTAACGAGTGGTGCGGACACGCGTCGACGCCTCGTGCAATTTTGCCGCACCGAGGGCATCACTGATCTGTTCTTGCAACTGCCCTATGAGGCGGAGCGCGTCGACGAACGGTGGACGATCTCGTGGGATCGAGAACGCCTGCGCCCGCTCATCGCGGAACTCCACGCCGCCGGGGTGACCGTGCACGCTTTGGACGGTGACCCCAGGTTCGCCCTCCCCGAGTGGCATGGGCAGGTCATCGCGACGATCGAGAGCATTACCGAGTACAATCGGGAGAGCGCACCCGCCGAGCGGTTCGACGGCATTCGATACGACATCGAGCCCTATCTCCTGCCCGGATTCGGCGGGGTGCGTCGAACGCGGATACTGGAGCAGTACCTCACGATCGTGGCCGCATCTCGAGCGTTGGCGGCCCAGGCAAGTCTCGTGTACGGGGTCGACATCCCAGCGTGGTTCGACGAACGAAACGAGTTCTTCGAGCTGGTGGCGGACGTGGAAGGGCGGCCCCTGAGCGAACTGGTCATCGACATCGTGGACAACGTGGGCATCATGGACTACCGAACGCAGGCATACGGCGCAGATGGGACTATCGCCCATGCGCGGAGCGAGTTGCGGTACGCGGCAGGCCTGGGGAAGAAGGTCTTTCTCGGCCTCGAGACCAGCGAGCTACCGGACGAGACCGACTTTGCGTTCAGCCCTCAGGGGTCGGGTGGCTCGCGGGTGGTCGTCGAACAAATCGACGACGAGCGAGCGCGTATCAGCTGGATCGCTGAGGAGGCGTGGAAGAAGCTCGACGACCAGCTCGACGACCGGCTCGGCGGCTGGCCAAGGACGACGGTCGGGACTGTAACCCTGAGGGAATCGCGGGCGACAAATGTGCCATCGGGCAAGCTGTCGTTTGCCGGGTACAACAGGAGCGAACTTGAGATCGTGATCGGACAGACAGCAGTGGAGCTTCAACAATTCGAGAGTTTCTATGGGTTCGCGATTCATTCCTACGAGAGTTACCGACCGTGGCTCGAAGGCCCTCGCTGAGCCGCAAGATTCTGGTGGATCTGGCCCTGGTACCGAGCCGTGGCGGGTCCTTCTCCGGTAGTAGAAGAGAAAATTTTCCTACGCAAACAACCTAGTTGGGAGAAAGTTGGAGCGAGCGGACGGGCTGACGTCACCGTCCTTCCCCATCTGCTGAATCCCACGAGCGAGCTCGACCAAAAAGGTCCACGGTGCCCGCCCTTGTCCGGTAGTAGAAAGAAAATTTTCATACATAAACAGCCGCCTCCCCGGTATTTTGGGAGTGGAGGTTGTTTAGTTATGAAATGTGCATATGGAATGCTCGCGTCCGAGCAGACGTTAGATCGTAGCGATATTCTTGAGATAGCGTCGCCGAGCGGGCGACCACCCCGGGGCCCAGGTAATCGGTTCATCCTCATGTTCCTGGGGGTGCTCACCCTCACATCCTGCTTCGATCAAGTCCTCATCCCGGACGTGGACGCCGACGGACGCCTCACCGTAACGAACGACGAAGCGATTCTCGGTGAGCGGCTCTCGTACGTCGAGGAAGGGGTCCCCATCGACCCCGCAAGCTCGCCGAGCCCAGCACCCTTAGGAGGGTCCGCCGCACCGCCGACAGCCTCGTCGGTGGAGCTGACACTGGTCGCGGAACTCGAGTCACCGGTTGTGAACGGCCAGGTGGTCCAGGCGACCTCGGTCTCTGCACGCCGAAGGTTCGCCTTCTTGATCAGCTACAACACACAGGGCAGCCCCTTCGTTGGGGCGGTCGACTACGTGATCAACCCCTTCGGAGTCTCCCCCAGGCTGGTCTCTTTGGTGGAGTTCAGCGACTCCGACATCAGCGCAGTCGGGCTCGACGACGACTGGATCTACGCGGCTCAGGCGACAGGCGCGGGCGGCTTCGCCACACCCGCGGCCATAGAGCGCCTAACGATCGCCCCCTCCGGGATCCTGCTGGAGAACAACGACCGCTTCGATCTCACGAGTTTTGCGGCCACAAGTGTCCTCACCGTCGGAAACACAATCTATGTCACGACCGGGGACGCCGGACACGTATACGCACTCGACGCATCCGACATGAGCATGGTCGGCCAATTCGCCCTCGACGACGCACGCTGGGTGGCGCACGACGAGGACAACGGCCGGATCGTGGTGGTGCAGGGGACGCCCGGACGGATAGCCGTTTTCCAGGAAGGCGACTTCACCGACGGATCGATGAACCTTCTCAACACGTTCCCCTTCATCGGAGCTAATGTCGCCCAGTCGAAATCGACCGTCGAAGTCGTCGGCGGCAAGGCTTTCATCGCTGCGGGTCCCGAGGGCGTCCTGGTGATGTGTCTGGACAAAGGTCAGATCGTCGGGTCAGTGCCCCGTCCCGATCCGGCCGCGCTCCAGCTAGATCCGTCTGTGGTCGTGACGAACGCGGTCACCGTCGACGAGGACCTGATGTTCATCTCGAACGGTGAGGCAGGTGTGTACGTCGCGGCGAGCGACGCCGAGTTTGCCTCCACACCGTGTGCCGCAACCCAGAACATCACGATGCTGGGGCACCTACAGTTCGACGCTTTGCAGTCGGTCAATCACGTCGACTACGAGAACAAACGGCTCCTGATCGCCGCTGGCCTGGGCGGGCTCAAGATCGTGACGGTCAAGATCAAATAGGTGCTATGCCGCACTAGGTCGTTGCTGTGCCACGGGTCGCTGCTCTGCCGCCCTGGGTGGCCCCGAAGCGGTAACTGAAACAGCGATCAGAATGCCCAGCTCGATCCCAGTATGAAGGCAGCATACCGGTAGCCGGAATCGCCACTGGCGAAGCTCATCAATCCCGCGGAGGAGTATCCGAAGGAGAGTGAGATCTCACGGCCCGGTCCGAAGCCATATGCGGCACGCACGTTGGAGCGAGCGGACAAGCTGACTCCACCGCCCTTCCCTACCCGCTGAAGCCCCGGAGCGAGCTCGACCAGAAACCTCCACGGTGCCCGCCCATACAGCCAATAGCTCGTGATCTCACCAATTCCGTAGAAGTCCGGATCGAAGTATCCGTCGTTCAGGTCCTTCTCGAACGAAAACCCCCGGAGGCTCGCCCCGAGTGAAAAGGACCGACCGACTCGCCGTGACGCTGAGAGAGATGCGCTTCTGCGGCCGTTGTCTTCCGTTCCTTCGAACTTGCCCACGCCCGCCGTGGCATCGACGCGCCATCCCAGTGGCTGAGTCCAACGTCCAGAAAACAACACTTCTGTGGCGCGCACGCCTCGTTCGGCGAGAGCGGCCGTCTCGTTCAAACCTATCGACAGGAGATTCAGGGCCCCACCAAGTTGGTTTCGGTCCGGAGTCCTCACGCCCAACTGAACCTCGACGTTCGAAGGGTCACCCGTACCGTCGCTCCGACTCCCACCGACACCGCCGGACAAGCTCCAGCCCGGCTGGAGTTGATAACGACCGGAAACGGTCACGCCCTGTGCCGAGAGCCCCAGCACTCCGAAGCCCGTCGTCTGCTCGAGCCGCTTGAGATAGCCCTCCGCGCGTACCTCCAATCTCGGGGTAGGGTGCCAACCCGCCCCGAGCGAGGTCCACCGACCGGAGTTGGTCCCGAATCACGGCATCCGTGGATTCGAGATCCGCCGCTGTCTCGAGGGCCTCCTTGGCGGCCGCATCCCTGCCCTGCCAGCGGTACACCTGCCCGAGCCCGCTCCACGCCTCCGCGCTCGACCGATCGGCCTCGACGGCCTGGTACGCCACCTGCTCGCTCTCCAGAAGACGGCCCGCCCACCCCAATGTCTTACCCTTCCCGGTGCGCGCCCTCATCTCATCCGGAGCGCGGACCAGCACCTCATCGTACTCCGCAACCGCGCCGGCGAAGTCCTCCGAGAAGGCGAGTGTCCTCGCCAGACCAAGCCTCGCTTCGATGTCGTCCGGATCACGAGCCAGGAGAGCGTCGTAGGCGGCCCTGGAGGCCCCAAACTGCGCGGCCCAGGCAAGCGCTTGTGCCCGCAGAAGCTGTGTGTTGGTGCTCCCAGGTGCGATCGAGAGCAGCTCGTCGTAGCCCGCGAGCGCTGCTTCGAACTGGCCGGCCCAAGCCAGGAAGATCGCCAGCGCCTCTAGCGCCTCGGCGTGGTCCGGCTGAACAGCGAGCACCTCGGCCACCTCGTCCTGTGCCGCAGGGATGTCTCCCGACCAGGCACGTACCCGCGCTCGGGCCAAACGAGCGTCGAGGTGGCCAGGTTGCTGTTCGATCAAGCGATCGAGCAGCTCTACGGAAGTACCGTATTGCCCCTGCCACGCCTGCATGAGCGCGACCCGCAAAATCGCGGTCCCGTCCTCTGGATCGGCAGCCAGGTGGTCGCCGTACAGCCGCATCGCGAGCTCAATGTTTCCGTTGCTCCAGGCCTCGTCGGCACGGTTGCGGGAGGGCGCCACGGTTGCTTCCGCGCTGGCAACACGTTCCAAGTACTCAACGGCCGTCGAGTGCCCCGGTTGGAGTTCGAGGACCGTGGTAAAGTAGTGGCGGACCGCGTCCAGATCCCCCAAACGCCACCGCGCCAGACCCAAACCGACCAACGCGTCGAGGTTGGTCGGCTCGGCAGTGGTCACCACCGTCCAGAGACGCTCGGCCTCCTCTACATTCCCGTCTCGCAGAGAGATGTATCCTAGGCCCGACCGCGCGTACTGGTCGTTATCACACCGTGCGACCGCGGCCTCGAACCGACGCCGCGCCTCGGTCATGTTGTTGTCGGCGTAGGCAGCCCAACCGGCTTCGGCGTCCGGACCGGATACGCGCGGACAGGTGTCCTGCCCTTGGGCTGGTTCGGACAGGATTACGACGGCCAGCGGGAGAAAGGTGAGCGTCCAAACGCGTGGTAAAGGCTTCATCAGCCTCTCGGGATCTGGTAGGTCAGAAGGCCTGATCAGCATAGGCCCTTTTGACCAATTCCCTACTTCCCGAGCAGGCAGGTCAAGGGTCTTGTGACACGACCCGAGCGGGTGAGACCCTGAGCGGTGGCACCGCCCTAAGGTAAAAGACCGTCCGCCTTACCGACCCCAGACCGTCCGGCTTACCGACTCCCGAGCTAGTCCCGGATCCCAAACGTGTAGAGCACGTTGCCGGCGGCGATCGCCACATATTGTTTGCCGTCCACCATGTAACTCATGGGCGCAGCATGTACTCGCGAGCCCACATTGATATGCCAGAGTTCCTCTCCGGTCTCGGCGTCCAGCGCGAAGAAGAAGCCATCGATCGTTCCACTGAAGACGACATCGCCAGCAGTCGAGAGCACCCCCGCTGTGGATCTCGGCTGAATTAGATACTCCCAAACCCGCTCACCGGTTTGCGGCGATAGCGCACGTATCGCGCTCACGTAGCTTTCCTGGGGGAGAGGCGTCTGTCCACCGCCGCCCGTGAACCGCTGGCCGGCCACATACTCGTCGTCGCGGATGAAGTACGTGGTCTCACCGTCGTGCGCGTTCACGTATAGGAGATCCGTCCTGGGGCTGTAGCTCGGGGAGAACCAGTTGGTTCCACCTCCGATGGCCGGTGAGACGGTCGTCCCTTCCACGGTTGGGAACGTGTCAGGAATACGGATCGGCCGGCCGTTTTGGTCGAGACCCTCGGCCCAGGTCATCCTAGCAAATGGCTCGCCGAGCAGGAATTCTCCGGTCTCACGGTCGAGCACATAGAAGAATGCATTTCGATTCGGCCAGAGCATCAGCTTACGCTGCTGCCCGTTGAACTCGGAATCGGCCAGGATGGGAATCTGCGTGCTGTCCCAGTCGTGGACGTCATGGGGCGTGAACTGGAAGTACCAGACCATCTCCCCTGTATCCGGATTGATCGCCAGGACCGACTCGGAATACAGGTTGTCGCCCATCCTGACGTCTCCGTTCCAATCTGGACCCGGGTTGCCCGTGCCCCAATAGACGAGGTTTAACTCCGGATCGTACGAGCCGGTCACCCAGCTCGGTGAACCTCCCGTACGCCAGGAGTTACCCGCCCACGACGCGTTGTCAGGATGGTCCGGACCCGGGATCGTGTAGAGTCGCCACGCAAGCTCCCCGGTCGCCTCATCGTATGCGTCGACGAACCCGCGTATGCCGAACTCTCCACCCGCAACCCCCGTCAGGATCTTGTCGCCGACCAAGAGCGGCGCGCCGGTTATACTGTAGCCCGTCGCCTCATCGGCGACTTCCGCGTCCCAGATTACGTCGCCCGTCTTGGCATCGAGGGCGACGAGGTGTGCGTCCAACGTGCCCATGTACAGCCGGTCACCCAGGACCGCCACGCCCCGGTTGTTCCGACCGCAGCAGTAATTCAAATCGTCGGGCAGGTCGTGGTTGTAGCGCCAATACTGACTGCCGGTTCGTGCATCGAGCGCGATGACGTTGCTCGGTGCTTCGGTCACGTACATCACACCATCGACGACGAGCGGTGTCGTCTCGGCTCGATCCAAAGCACGCAGCTGAAATGCCCACTGCATCTCGAGCTGCCCCGCGTTCTCCCTGTTAATCTGGTCCAGCCCACTGTACCGCTGACTGAAATAGTTGCCCGAGTACATGAGCCAGTTCTCGGGCTCTGCATCGGAATTCACCAGGCGTTCATGCGTCACAGGCTCGAACGACGGGGCGGGTGAAATCGTCTGGGTCGCGGGTTCTCCGGACCTTTGTTGCGCAGCCGACACCGGGATCGCGAATAACAACAGGGTGAACAGCACATACCGTTTCATCATCTCATCCCCTCTTTTCGTTCAATGCACTCGCGAATAGGCAATTACGGATCCCGCCTGCTCAACCCATACAGATACGCGACGAGATCCTCGAGTTCGCCGCCGGTCAACGTTCCCGTGTAGGAAGGCATCGACGACGTCTCGATGCGTTCGTTCTCGCTCAAGTCTCGTTTCAAGAACGACCACAGGTTGTCCTCGGAATCGAGGATTCTGACCGAGTACGTGCCTTCATTCATCCTCAGGCCTTCGACCCTCGTGCCGTCGACGTGGGTCAGGCGCATCGTCCACCAGCGGGGCTGCACCCGTTCATCGGGGTCGACCAGATCCGAAAGGAGTTCTTCCGGCGAACGGCGATCACCGATGGTCGTGAGGTCGGGGCCCTGCCGGCCACCTTCACCGTCGAGCCAGTGGCAACTGCTGCAGTTGCCCCTCCCGCGATATAGCCGCTCCCCAGTCGTGGGGTCGCCAGTCACCGCCACGCGTCCGCCACCACCGGATATTGAGCGCAGATACGCCACGATCTGCCAGACAGTCTGATCGGTGCGGTTCCGATTGATCCCGATCATCGGCGTGTCCGGGACCCCGTCGGAGATCACATTGAACAAACCAGCGTCGGTGCTCGCGTGCCGGAACTCTCCGGTCGTCAGGTCCGGACCATTGTCTCCTCCCGTGGCGCCCACGCTGTGGCAGACCGAGCAGTGTCTGTCGAACAGCCGCTGGCCAGTTCGCACGTCGAGGCCCGTGGTGAAGGGGTTGGCCTGTTCCTGCGCGGAGAGGCCGGTTTCCAGACCACCCGTCAACCCGGCGACGAGGAGCCAAATGGCTCCAAAATGAAGATTCTTGAGCGACATACCCCCTCCTACTTCACCAGTTGAACCACACGTCCCGGTCATCGTGTCACCGTCAGCTCTGGGCTCCTGTGCCATCCACACCGCTGACAGCGAAACGACGCAAGATTAGATCTACGTCGCCGTCGACCGCGCCGCTAGAACCCGCTCGCGGTGCTTCCCATCGGTCGCGTCGAAGGGAACAAGCCCGACAAGCATCAACCAATGAAAGAGAAACAGGTTCATCGTGTATTCGAGTGAGAGGTGAAAAAGGATCGCAAGAATGAGCGTAAACCACCGCTAACGCGGAATCCACAGCCCCATGGGTAGCGCGACGGAACGTGGATGATGCGGCGATCTATTACCTCCGGCCAGCGGTCGGGCTGGCCCTCAGCAGGCCGACTTGCTGCTGGCCTCTGTCGCCAGGTATACTCGGACGCAAGCAACCGCACCTCACCGTGAAGCACGCGACGTGGCAACACGTTCTTTCAGCCAATGGGGATGGCGGCTGAATCGGTTCTCAGGATGGAGGGGTATCGAGCATGTTCGTCGTGCAAGACACTTTCAAGACCAAGCCTGCAAAGGCCTACGCACTCGTAGAAGTGTTTGCCACGGCGGTCGCAACTCGGAAACCACCACTAAGGCGATGGCTCGGCGCCGCGTGCAGGCTTTGTGTGGGGGCCTGGTTTCTTGCAGGCCTTCCAGCGTCCGCTCAGGAAGGCAAAGCCGCCTTCGAACGCGGTTGCGCTATCTGCCACGGCGCCGTGGGGGAGGGCGGCTCGGCGCCCGCATTGGTACCCTTGAGTGATTCGTACAACGAGGTTTTGAGGGTCGTCCGGGGCGGTGGCAGCGAAATGATGATGGCGTTTTCACAGGCGGACGTGTCGGACGAGCAAGTCCGCCAGATTCATGCCTACCTCAGAGGCTTGACGCCATCTGAGGCCGCATCAGCCCCTCAGTCGCAGGCCACGGCCGGTACAACCGCGTTGTCTTCGCAACCTCAAGTCGCGGTGGCAGGTGCACCAGCCTCACCGGGCAACTTTGCCCCGATGGTGGAGTGGCCGTACGTCGGCGGAGATCCGTCGAACACTCGGTACTCCTCCCTAGACGACTTGACGGTGGAGAACGTGGAGGGACTGGAG
>Ga0114996_10002968_pt1 | contig 21485 bp, 25 predicted proteins | sample ArcticOcean_MG_C_4_FD_87039 | JGI IMG/M metagenome (GOLD analysis project Ga0114996, IMG submission 87039) | Marine microbial communities from western Arctic Ocean - ArcticOcean_MG_CB4_134 | ecosystem: Environmental > Aquatic > Marine > Oceanic | place: Arctic Ocean: Canada Basin | collected... | reverse complement strand
GGGGCAAATAAAGTTGAACAAAATAAAGGAGGAGATGATATTTGTGAATTAATTAATATTGGAGTGGGACAACCTCGTAATCAATTCCCCGGTTTAGATGAGATTCAGGCGGGGAAATTAGTTAGGTGTGCAGAGCAAGCAATTGAACAAGCTTCTAGAGCGTATAAGCCGGGATTAAAAGGAGAAGTAAGAATTAAGAGTTCTTGTGGAACTGTTAGGGTGGACGTTGGAGACCCCGCAGTAGATATTCCTTCAATACAATGCCAAGAATTAATGCCAGTAAAAGATTGTCAAATACTTTTTAATGTATGTGACCCAGTTATTTGTCCAAGTTCAAGATGTGACTTTGGAGGGACTTTTCCAGTTCGTGATGTGATTCAATCTGGAATAGTTGGAAGTAGTTTGTTATGTTTACCAAACTTTAGTCCGGATTACACTAAAGGAAATGTGATTCCAATTTGTTTAACTGGAATACATGCAGGTATTGATGGGTGGACTTCAATATTGACTTCCCATAGAGATTGTTTAGTTGAGAATTTAGAAACTGGTCAATTAACTGGGATTTGTGATGAAATGTATAGTTTATACTCTTGTGAATTCTTTTGGAGACAGGCTATTCCTTTGAGTAAGGTTGCAATCCCTAAATTGTTTGAGTTTGTTGCTAAAGAGAATACACGTGGAGGAGGGGAGTACCTAGGAGTTAGGCAAGCATTTGATAACGCTCAAGAATCATTTAATTTCTTTACCAACTTTTATGGAGCTAATGCTTACAATTCATTTAAATTGAGAACCGCTGAAGATTTAGTTTCAGTAGGATGTAAAGGGTTTGTTTCAGCGAAGTATCCAGATGGAGGAAGTTTGGCTGATGCATTAACTGCTCCAGACTCACCTCCGCAATATCATGGAAGATTTGATGAGATTTTATTTACTTCAGCTACAGTTCCTCCAGTATCTCAATATAAAGTGTTTTATCATATATTTGCTGGAAAAGATAATGGTGCTCACTATCAAGTTTATTTGAAGGGGGCTCCAGAAGTGTCTTATTTCCAAGAAGTTGGGATTACGAGGGTTGTTGATTCAGGATATATAGGTATTGGGGAGACTGCTTCTCAAACCAAAGATTTTACAGCTCCTTCAGGATATAAGGAATTGTGTATTTCTGTAAATGGGCAAGAAGAGTGTGGATTTAAGCAAGCTTCGACTTCTTTTGCTGTAGATTATATTGAAGACAAGTATTTAGAGGAACAGGCCAAAGAACAAGTTACAACTGAGAAACAATGTATTGCTGGGAGTGCAAGTATCTATAGTGTTTTGAATCCAAGTGCACAAGGCGGAGGAGAGGAGTTACTTAATCCTGCAATTTATAATAGAGGACTTGTGAGGATATGTGCAAGTGAAAGTCCTGGGAAAGGTTCAGATGAGTTATGGGACACTAAAGGGGCTAGATGGAAGGGAGTTGGAACTTGCGGACAGAGTAATATTAAGTGTTGGTTGGATTCAAATAGTGTGAGGGATGTAATACAAAGTACTAAAATTGAGGCAAGTGTTTTAGAGGAATCTAATAAATTGCATCAGAATGTTTTGAGTGGAACTTATTTTAGTGAGTTGCAAGTTGAAGGAGGAATTTCAGATATTCTTGTCCAGGAGGATGATAGAGAAAGGATAAGGCTGATTAATACTTTACTTGGAAAAGTGTTTTTACCTTACCATAAAGCATATTTGATCTTATTGAGAGGGGGAGCGTATGGTGAATTAGCAAATAATGAGTCTCCTAAGATTGAAACAATTGAGGCCAAAATTGAGGCTCCAGAGGAAGAAGTTGAATCTGAAGAAGCAGTAGTTAAGAGTGTTGGATTAACTATTTCTGGGGAAGCAGGTGATGTTTTAATATTAAATGTGGAAAGTTCAGGGTGTGCTGAAGTGAAGTATGAACTTAGATCAAGTAATGAGCTATTTAGCACTAGAGGAGGTATAGCTGGGTTTTTTGGATTTGATGGTAAAATGGATGACGGAGTCTTAGTTAGTGATTCGAAGACTTTTCGGGGAGTTACTGAAGGAAAATATTATGTTAATGCTTGGTGTTTTAAGAATGGATATATAGTTGGGGGGAAAGTTCAATCAAATATTGTTGAAGTTGAATTGAGACCTCTTACTGTCGGTCCTTAGAATTATTGAGCTTGAAGATATTCTTCAGATTTGTCTTCTACTACTGGTTCTAATATTTCTCCACCCATAATTACATATGCTTGTTCAGAATTTGCAAATACGGTAACTTTTGTACTATTTTTACCATGAACTTTTTGAACTACTGCTTGTGCTCCATCTAAATATACTTCTCGAAGCATTCCCCCAAGGCTCACTGTATCAATTTTATGAGCCATAAAATTATCGCCTGCTAGGACTCTATTTACTTTCCTTCCGCCCACAATTGTTGTTTTTTTAAGTCTTTTCTTAACGTGATTTATCTTTGATTCTATTTTATCTTGATATGCTTCTTCTGTCATATCTCCTTTTTCTATAGTTTTTTCGTAAACTTCAAATCTCACTCCTCTTTGATTATCATTTGAACTTAAATCTAACCTTCCTGCGTTATCAGTGTAAACTTCGGTCATGAAACTTTCTTTATCATTTTCATATGTTGTTCCTCTTGGCCCACTTGTTTCTGTTGTACCAACTAATGGGATTATTCTATATCCGTTAAGAATAGCTTCTTCTGTTCCTTCAGGAGTTTTTGCTACTTTTCCTTTTGCGTCTGGAATAAATAAGTATGTTTTACCTGCTATGTTTCTTTCCACTGGTTTTCTAGAAGTATTTGGACCAGGAGTCATACAGCCTGTTAATGCAGTTGCTGCTCCTACTGCTCCTATCGCCAAAAGTTTAGTTAATCCTTTCATGATTTCTTCATGAATTTTTTATTTATAAATCTTTCTATTTTGTAGTTACTATTTAGTTAGAACACTTTTTATGGAAGATAAAATTCAGGTTATAGAAGATCATGCGGAGCTGAATATTCCTTTTGGGAACCTTTTCTAAAGGTTCAATGCGGAGACAAGGATTCGAACCTTGGTAAGCACTAAGCTACTAGGTCCTAAACCTAGCCCGTTTGACCACTCCGGCATCCCCGCATAATGTATTTGGGGTGCTGGATAAACAAACATTCTGCTCTCCGGCATCCCCGCATAAATATTTTAGAGATTTATGCTTTATAAAATATATTATTTGGAGTATTTGATTAAGATAATTATGCGGTTAATAAAAAATTGGAGTTTATTGCTTAAATGAGAATTTGGTTGAGACATAAGTTAATTTATTTTTAAATTAGGGATTACTCCTTTTTACTTTTAGCTTCCTTTTCTTTTTGCTTGATTTTTTCTTCAAGTTTAAGTCTTTCGATTAATTCTTTATATCTATTTCTTATTGTAACTTCAGTTATTCCTGCAACATCTGCAACCTCTCTTTGGGTTTTCTTTTCGTCATTCATTAAAGCTGCAACATATAGTGCTGCTGCCGCAATTCCTGCCGGACCTCTCCCAGAAGTTAATTCTACTTCATCAGCTTGTATTAAAACTTTAAGGGCTTCATTTTGGGTTTTCGGAGATAATTTTAATACTGAAGAGAATCTTGAAACATAATCTTTAGGAGAGCTTTGCTTTACTTTTATTCCAAGTTTTCTTATGATGAATCTATATGTTCTTCCGATTTCTTTTCTTTCTACATCTGAAGCAGTTGCCATTTCATCTAGGGTTCTTGGAATGTTATAAGACCTACAGGCAGCGTATAAGCAAGCAGCAATTACAGACTCCATACTTCTTCCTCTTACTAATCCTCTTTGCAAGACATAATGATAAATTCTTGATGATTCATCCCTGACCACATTTGGCAAGTGTAAGTAAGAAGCAATAACTCTTAATTCTGCCATAGCAAGTCTTAAGTTTCTTTCAATTGAAGTTGAAACTCTTTCTTGCCATTTCTTTAATCTTAAGAATTTACGAGTTTGTCCAGGTTCTAATTTATAGATATCAGAAATTTCACCAATATTTGTTGTTAGACCCTTATCGAACTTCTGCATAGAGATTGGTGCCCCTCCACGTCCTTTTTTCTCTCCTTTATCGAATTTTCCTTGTGGATCAATACCTGTGTCCACCATTTTTTCTTCTACAACCAGGCCACAATCATTACAAATTACTTCTCCAAGATGTGGATCATATGTTAAATGGATACTTTCGCATTCAGGACATTTCTTTACGTTGCTCATAAGGGTGTTTTTCCGTTAGAATCGTTATTCTTGATTTATCGTAAGCTTTATAAAGGAATTGCCTTTATAAAGCTTTTGGTCTGAGTCATTATGATATAATGGTAAAAGATTCACTCTTCTTTTACTAGAATTCCGTTAATCACTCCTTCCTGAGTTGGTCTGTTAGTGATTCTTACTTTTCCTAAATCTGTTTCTACTATTGTTCCTTTGGTGATTATATTCTGTCTAGCTAAGAATCTGTTTGAAGGAGTTTCAAGAACATTCTTTATTTCTGCTTTTTTGGATTTTTTATTGTCCATAATATTTATTGATTTATCTTTTAGAAGAAATGTCTTTTTATTTCCTCCAAGAGTTCTTTTTGACTTTCTTTTAGTGTCGCCTAGCTTCACAATTCTTCTTTGACCAGCTACCTCTGCAGCCTTCTTCTTTCTTCGTTTGATATACTTTCCCCCTGAAATTTTTCTTCCTTTCTTTAAAGCCATAATAGTATTGGAAGTTTTTGATTTAAAAATGTTTGGACGGCGGATTATGTTGAGGTATAAGCGATAGTTTTAAAAACGAATTAGATAAAAGATAGATATGGTTAGTGGAATTGAGCGTCCTTTGGATTTGTTGAATAATTCAAAAGGTCAAGAAGTAATGGTTCAGCTTAAGAGCGGAACTAAGTTTGTAGGTACTTTATTGGCTTTTGATATCCATATCAACTTGGTCTTAGACAATACCAAAGAGATGCAAGAAAATGAAATGAAAAGAAGTCTCGGTTTAACCTTCTTGAGAGGAGATACAATAATTTTTATTTCTCCGGCGTCAACATCGCTGAAGAGTTAATAATCGCGTTTTTATTATTTGTTTCGCAAGGATAGAGAACCCTAGTAACTAGCTGGGGGTTTAAATTAATGTAAAATTGAGCTTTATTGTAAATTTTGATAAACTTGTTTGCAGGAAAGTTACTAAAAGTATAAATTTTGGAGATTACCTTTTAATTTTTTGATGGATTCTATAAGTGAAGGAGTCACTTATCCTTTTCAATACCCTTATAAAATGGTTTTTCTTTTGTAATTTGATTAAAATGGCGGCTGATATTACTTTAACCTTTTTAGGAACTTCTGATGCCATCCCTAGTGCTAGTAGGAATCATCCTGCAATGCTTTTGACTTATCAAGGAGAAAATATCTTGGTTGATTGTGGGGAGGGAACTCAAAGGCAATTTAGAAAGGCAAAGCTTAATCCTTGCAAAGTTACTCGAATATTGATAAGTCACTGGCATAATGATCATGTGTTGGGTTTGCCGGGATTATTATCTACTTTAAGTTTAACTGGATATAATAAAGTTCTTCATATTTATGGCCCTAAAGGAACTAAGAAATTCATACAAGAAATGTTGAGGGCATTTGCTTTTCAGAAAAATTATGAAATAAAGGTTGAAGAGGTATCTGGAAAGTTTTTTGAAGGAGAAGATTTCTATTTAGAAGCCAAAGAAATGACTCATGGAATCCCCTCAAATGCATATAGTTTTGTTAAAGGAGGGAAATTGAGAATTGATAAGAAGAAATTGAAGAAATCAAAATTACCTTTAGGCCCACTATTACAAAATTTGAAGAAAGGAAAAGATATAACTTATGAAGGAAAGAAGTTTAAGGCTAAAGATTTGACCTATAAAGAAGAGGAAAGGAAGGTTTCTTTTGTTATGGATACAAGTTATAATGATAAAATTGCCTCTTTTGTTAAGGGGGCTGAATTATTGGTTAGTGAGTCTTCTTTTACTTCAAAAGACGCAGATAAGGCTAAGGAACATAATCATTTAACTGCTCAGCAAGCAGGGAAAATTGCTAAGAAAGGAAAAGTTGGAAGATTAATCTTGACTCATATGGGGTCTAGGTATAATAAGAATTTTAAGGAAGTTATTGAAGATGCCCAAAAAGAGTTCAAAGAGTGCAGTGCAGCTAGAGATTTGGATGTAATTACACTATAGAAACATTTTAAATATCATTAATTCTTGATTTTGTTATGGGCCTGTAACTCAGCCTGGATAGAGTGCTAGCCTTCTAAGCTAGAAGTCGCAGGTTCGAATCCTGCCGGGCCCGTTTCAGATAATTATTTAAAACAATAAATCTTCTAAGAGTTACTATGCGTGGATCTTTTTCCAAACTTGCTTTAATTCTTTCAAGTTTTTTTGTATTTAATTCTTCTTTTGGTAATTCATATGAGGAAGAAGAGACTCATGAAGATGAAATTGTAGAGTCCCAATCAATTGATGACTCAGAGGATAGACTCGGATTTGTGAATTTTGTCGATCCTTCTAAAGTTTTTTTAGTTCCTTCTTCAAACTTTTCTGATGAGGAATTTGAATCTATTTATCAAGAGATTAAATTGGAAGAATATTGGAATCAACCAATTGAGGAAGAAATAAATTATGGGCTAGAAATAAAGTATACTGAATTGGAGTTAGAAAATATCCGTGAAAGGGATCCAGAAGATGGAATGAGGGATCTTGTTTTTAAGGAATTACAAAGATATGGAAAAAATTCTTTTCTTCCTGGAGTTAAAGAATGGGCTAGAGATAACTGGCCAGAACTCTATGACCGGGTGGATGGAATGGAAAACTCTTTTTACGATCTTCGTGATAAAACTCTTGCGGTTCAGGAGGAAGGAAAAGAAGTTAATGATAAGGGGGAGGAAGTTGTGGTAAGACGTGTTAGGGCTTATGCGACCTTTAAAGATGATGGGACCATTGGAAAAGTTACATATAGAAACCTTGATTATATAGGTGTTGATGGTCGTGTGCGTTGGGATGGAAGATTTACTGCAGAAGTGGAGTATAAGGGAAAAATTTTTGGATTTTCTCCGGATCTTAAGTTAGATGTTGAACCCTTGACCGGAGAATACGTGGGGAGGCTCATGATGAGTAAACCTTTAGGTTCTAATTTTAAGTTTTTTCCGAAGTTTTGGGGCAAAGGTTCTGTAGAGAATGTTTTTGAAACCTTTTTTGGAGATGAGGATAAGGGTGATTCTACGGCTAGTAGAAAAGTTATAGCTAATTCTTCCGAGTGATAATGTTTAAAAGTTCTAAATTGTTCGAATTTGGATAATGCGCGGGTCGCATAGCGGCTATTGCTTTCGGTTGCAGCCCGGAAATTCGTGAGTTCGAGTCTCACCCCGCGCTTTTTATCTTTTTCAAAATATTTATATAGTTTTGTAGTGGCTAATTCTAATGGCCTATATTGCTAAGCAGAAAGTTAAAGGCAAAGATTACTATTATCTTCGTAAGAGTGTGAGGGAAGGGGATAGAGTGATTAGTAAGTCTTTAGCGTATCTGGGTAAGAGTAGAGAGGAGGCTGAATTAAAGGCTAAAGAAATAATAAAGAAAATGGAAAATAAAAAGGATAAAGTTGAAATTAAGAAGGAAACTGTAAATGAAAATAACGTTGAGAAGGTAAATGTTTCTACAGATGAAAAGGAATTTTTGAGCTTTGTTAGTGAAGCAGGTTTAGTTTGGGGGCCAAGTCCAGAAATATATGGGGGTCTTGCTGGTTTTTACACCTATGGACCTTTAGGTAAATTATTGAAGAATAAAGTTGAAAACTCAATTCGGAAAGTGTTTAATTCAAATGGGTTAAGAGAGTTAGAAGGGCCAACAATTTTACCTGATTCTGTTTGGGAAGCTTCTGGACACTTAGAAACATTTCAAGATAGAATAATAAATTGTTCAAAATGTAAAGCCACATTTAGGGCAGATAAATTAATTGAAGAGAAACATGATGTCCCTGCTGATTCTTTTTCAAATGAAAAGATCTTGAATTTTATTAAAGAAAAAGAGATTAAGTGCCCTAGTTGTAAGGGAGCAATGGAAACTTCCATTCATTCACAAAATTTAATGATGAAAACTAAAGTTGCCGGACAGGATGCTTCTTTAAGGCCTGAGACTGCAACTGGAACTTATTTGCCATTTCTTAGATTTTATAATTATTTTAGAAAGAAACTTCCTTTAGGAGTATTTCAGATTGGCAAGGCATACAGAAATGAAATTTCTCCAAGGCAACATGTTTTGAGAGGAAGAGAATTTACTCAAGCAGAAGGTCAGATTTTTGTTGATCCTAAAACTAAAAATGAATGGGAGGAATATGAAGGAATTAAGAATGTAAAATTACCTTTTTGGGATTATAAGTCACAGGATAAAAATTCTGAAGTTGAAGAGATAACTATTGAAGAGGCTTTAGAAAAAGGTTTCATAAAGAGTCAAGCGTATGGTTGGTGTATTTGGCTTGCCTATACTTTGTATGAAAATTTTGGAATTCCCAAAGAGAGAATTAGATTGAGACAACATCACCCAGAAGAAAAGGCATTTTATGCGGATGATGCATGGGATATTGAAGTTAAATTAAATAATTATGGTTGGTTTGAAATGTGCGGAGTTCATGATAGAACTGATTATGATTTAACACAACATTCTAAATTTTCTGGAGTAAAATTGGAAGCTTCAAGAGAAAATGGAGAAAAATTTGTTCCCCACGTCTTAGAAATTGCATTTGGAACAGATCGTCCGACTTATGCATTGATAGATATCTTTTATGACAAAAAAGAAGAGGGAGAAGGTAAGTCCTTATTTAAGATCCCGTATAATCTTGCTCCAATTGATGTGGCAATATTTCCTTTAATAAAAAAACCGGAATTACTTAAGGTTGCTAGTGAGATTAGATCTAGCTTAGAAAGAGAATTCATCGTAGAGTATGACATTTCAGGAAGTATTGGTAAAAGATATTTAAGAAGTGCTGTTGCAGGGATTCCTTATGCAATAACTGTTGATTTTGACTCTATTGAAACTAAGGATGTTACTTTAAGAGACCGTGATTCTGAAAAACAAATCCGTGTTAAAATTTCTGAATTGAAAAATATTTTAAAAAAATTGATTGATAGCGAGATTGATTTTTGTGATGCAGGGAAATTAATTGATTAATTTTGTTAAAAACTTTTAAAAAATATTTTTGTGCAAACAAGAAAAGTTTTTAAACAACACTTTCCTAATATATATAATTAAACTAGGTGATTACAAAATGGCAAAAACAAAAACACCAAAGCAGATCGCGGCTAAGATTAAATCTCTTAAGAAGCAAGTGACAACTTTAGAGAAGCAAAAGAAGAGAGTAGCTGCTGCAGCAAAGAAAAAACCGGCTAAGAAGAGAGTAGTTAAGAGAAAAGCGGTAAAAAGAAAAGCTGTAAAGAGAAAACCTGCTAAGAGAAAGGCGACTAAGAAGAAGCCTGCTAGAAAAAAGAGAAGGTAGATAATCGCTTTATTTTTATTTTTTATTTATTAGTTTCGTTATATTTTTAAAGAGCACTTGATTAGTGCGTTTATGAGTGAATGCATATTCTGTAAATTGGTTAAGCAAGGATTTGAAGGAGGAGTCATTTATGAGAATGACAATTTTGTTTCATTTCCAGATATCAATCAGAAAGTTGATGGGCATTCATTAGTTATTCCTAAGAAACATTTTGATACTACTTTAGATATGCCTTCTACACTTGGAGTAGAGTTATTAGATTGTATTAAGAATACAACTTTAAAATTAATGAAGGACAATGATGCTCAAGGGTTCAATGTAGTTAATAATAACTTTGGCGTTGCTGGGCAGGTTGTTGATCATGTTCATTTCCATATTTTGCCTCGTAAGAAGGGGGATTCTCGTCCAATTTGCTATTAGATTTTTCTTTGTAAAGATAAATAACAGTTGAGAATAGAATTCCTGCTCCGTTAATCATCAAATCTTCCATTCCTGCCACTCTTCCTGGGATGAATGATTGGTGCAATTCATCTAGAAAAGAATAGGCAAAAGAAACAATCCAAACTAGTAGAAGGTGAATTGCTTTAATTTTCTTTTCTCCCTTGATTGTTGCAAGCAGGAAAGTTGCAAAAAGAAAGAATACACAAAAATGATAAGTTATAGGAATTAGTCCTAACCCCCCTTTCCCTGGGGTAAATTTTAATGAAGAAATGTAAAAAATTTCTATTGCTATTAGTAGGAATAAGATAAATGCGATCAATCTATTTTTTTCTAAAAACCTCAACATTGAATTAACTGGTCTGGAGAGTTTAAAGAGATTATTGTTCTAAGAAAGACTTTTAAATCAAATCTATCTTTTAGTTTTGGCTCTGTAGCTCAGTGTTTAGAGCGCTGCTTTCATGCGGCAGAGGTCGGGCGTTAAAATCTCCCCAGAGCCATAACATTCTTGTCTTTAGGTTAGCTTGTGGATATCAGATCTAATCTGACATAGAGGTTGGGCGTTAAAATCTCCCCAGAGCCATTAGTCTTAAAAAGTTGTTTTTCTTATTCTTTTTATGCCAATTGAAGAGGTAGTTAATGAATCCGCAGTTGTTTTAACTGAAGCAGTGTTAGAGATGGGTAGGATTGCTTTAGGGTTACAGACTTTAGGAATGATAATTGTTTTTGGGATAATCTTTCAAGCAATAACTTTATTTTATAATCGTAAAAGAAGACTTGCTATCTATTCAATAAAGGATGATTTAAAGAGAATTGAGAGAAAATTAGATAAATTTATGAAGAAAAAGTAATTATTTCTTTTCTGGCACTTTTAGAGCGTTATCTTTTTCTTGTCTTTTTACACGTGAAGCATAACCTGCTATTTGGTTTCTTAATTTCTTACTTGGCATCTCTCTTCCAAGTATTTTCTTGTTGTGGTCAAAGCTTTCTTCGAAAGGTATTCCTTTTTCAATTAAGGTTCTTACAGTTCTTTTTACTAACCGTGATTTGATCTTTCCCATGATTATCTTTGTGAATATTGTTTTTTAAAGGTTTTTATTCTATATTTTTGAAATAAATGAGGTTTTTTATCTTACGATAATATTCTTTTGCCTTATTGTCTATTTCCCCATTTGAGAATAAAAGTGCTATTCTGTTGCTTTCTTTGGCTTTTTCTAGGATCTTCTCCAGATCCTTCTCATTGATTTTCTTTTTATCTTTCCCCATTATGAGGATTTCCATCTCTCCCAGGGGAGAATCTACTCTTCCTATTCCTAGGAATTCTCTTTTTTTAGTCTCAGTTTCTTCTATAAGCTTTATTTCACTTTTTTCAATATATCTTAGCACATTTGGGATGAATTCTGGTTCTTCAGACTTTTCTTTATCATCAAATATGTCTAATTCTTTTGGTTTTTCTTTATCACTTTGATTTTGAGTGCCTTCTTGGAGGGAGTTATTTTCTTGGGAGGAGGCATTGTTTTGGGAGGAATTATTGTTTTGAGAAGGAGCGTTATTTTGATGGGAGTTATTTTCTTGGGAGGAGTTATTATTTTGATTTTGATGGGGTTGAGGATTGTTGTCATGTTCTACTTTGTTTGGATGGTTTTGTTCAACTTGTTTTTCTGGATTTTGAGGAGTGGGTTTTGGAGCTTCTTCTTTAGGCTCTATTGGTTTTGTCGGATTTATATATTGGGATTCAGGAATTATGAAATATCTCCAGATCACTTTTCCTTCTGTTTGAAAAGCCATGGCAAAATCTTTTATTTCTCTTAATGCAACTCTTATTGCTGGGTCTTGCTGAGAATCTTCTAGAAATTTCTTTTCTTTTAGAAGCATGAATGCATCTCTTTCTTTTGATTTTAAGTATTGAGAGAAAGATTCAAGTTTTGATTCATGGCCAGGGATCATATAAATTGGGGAACCTCCAACTTTAAGGTGTCCTATTCTGATTTTTTTACTTGAAAGAAGTTCAGCAAGAAAGGCAGAAGCAAACAACATACTTAATCCAGTTTCTTTTGCTATGTGTACTGGTAAGCTTGGTCCTCTTTTATTTAGAACCTCCATTATCTTATCTTTTGTGGGTTTTGTATCTTGAGCAGGCATATTAAAACAACCTAAGCGGTTTTTTTAGATTTTCCCTTTTTGTTCCGTAGAGAAGATTTTTTCAAATGCCTCCCATGAAAATCGTATTAAAAACTGCGTTTTTAGTTGAAAGTAGAAACGAGATCAATGTTATAAATATTTATGTTAAAAGATAGGTTTAATAATTAATTGTTTTTTATTTGATAATGGGCAATAAACCTCAACAGATTACTCTAGACTTTATTAAGGATATTCAAACAAGAGATAGAAGAATTGTTAGTTTTTTAGGAGAAAAAATAATTATTAATAAAAACGTGTTTCCAGTGGATTCTCCTTTCTCATATTCTTCCAAAATGGTTGCTAAAAGGATTCCCAAAAAGGTAGGGACTGTGTTGGATATTGGAACTGGAAACGGGGGCACAATCAATAATTGCGGCTAAAAGAGGGGCTAAAAAGGTAGTTGCCATTGATGTAGACAATAATTCTTTGAAAAATGCTCTGGAAAATGTCGAATTTCATAAGCTGGGAAAGATAATTGAGGTGAGAAAGAGTGATCTTTTTAAGAATATTAAAAAAAATGAAAAATTTGATTTAATTATTTCTCAGTTGCCTTTTTCAGATGTAGATTACAAAAATATCCTTGGGCATTTTTTATTTGATTCTGATTTTAAACTCCATGAGAAATTTCTGGAAAATGTAAAGAAATATCTTAATTCTGGGGGAAAAATTTTTGTTCCAAGTGGAGATGTGGCTAATGAGAAGAAACTTAATGAATTAATTAAAAATATGGTTATAACATTTTTAAGATAGAGGAAGAAACTTTCCAAGGTTTAAAATGGAAATTATACGTTTTGACAAAATAATTTAAGTTTTAATCCAATTAATCTCGTAATAAGAAACACTTCCTTCTTCGTCCACTATTGCAAGAAGAAGACTTTTCTTTGTTGAATGTGCTACTCTGTTCTTTGCTGAGAACTCATGCCAGGTTAATTTGTTTGTTTCGGAATCTACAAAAACAATCCATTTGGCATGTGCATTTCCTGGTCTCTTCCCTTTATCATAAACTCTGAAGTCCGCCCCAAACTTCAATGCAGTTTTTACAACGTAGCCTTTTTTTCTTAGATCACTAAATACTTGATATTTTAGATTGAATCTTTTATCTATTCTTTGGAGTTTTTTTGCTAGTTCTTTTTCTTTTATTGGTTTGTTTTTTGAAAGGACTTCAATCTTATTCCCTTCTACTAGGAAAAGAGTTTCTACTAAAGAATATTGGATTTTGTTTCCAACCTTTTCTCCAAATGTGCTCTTTTTATTTAGATTGAAAGCTTGCGCATCATTTGTAGATATTATCTTTCCAACAAGGTGTGTTTGAATTTTTTGCTTCATCTTTATGCCCTATTTATTTCAGGCAAAGGGAATATTTAAAAGTTCCTGAGTAGTGTTTTTTGTATGGAGTATAACTTTAATAAAATTGAGAAGAAATGGCAAAAGAAATGGGAAGAGTCAAAGATTTTTGAAGCCAAAGAAAGTAGTAAGAAAGAGAAATATTATGTTTTGGATATGTTCCCTTATCCTTCTGGAGCAGGATTACATATGGGACATGCTTTGGTTTTTAGTATAGGAGATATTTATGCTCGTTTTAAGAGATTACAAGGTTACAATGTGCTTTATCCTATTGGTTATGATTCATTTGGATTGCCTGCAGAGAATGCTGCTATAAAGGCAGGAGAGGATCCTGAGAGATATACTAAGAAAGCAATGGGTAATTTCATGAAACAACAAAAAGCGATGGGGTGGAGTTATGATTGGAGTAGGGTGGTTAAGACTCATGATCCTAGTTATTATAAGTGGGATCAATGGATTTTTTTAAAAATGCTTGAAAAAGGCATTGCTTATAGAAAGAAGGCGCCAGTAAATTGGTGTAAAAAATGTGAGACGGTTCTTGCAAATGAGCAGGTTGTTAATGGAAAATGTTGGATCCATACTGAGGTGGAAGTTTCTTTGAAACATTTGGAGCAGTGGTTTTTTAGAATTACGGATTATGCTGAGGAATTACTAAATCATGATAAATTAGATTGGCCGGAGAGAGCTAAAGTTATGCAACGCCATTGGATAGGAAAGAGTCATGGAACTGAGATAGAATTTGAGATTGATGGAGAGAAATGGCCTATTTTCACAACTCGTCCAGATACTGTCTGTGGAGTTACCTTTATGGTTGTTTCAGCCCAACATTATAGGATTATGGATTTAGTTAAGGAAGAAAACAAGAAAGAAGTTGAGAAATTCCTGAAGAAGTTAAAATCAGTTAGTGAAAAAGAATTAGAAAAGATGGAAAAAGAAGGAGTGTTTACGGGTAGTTATGCGACCAATCCAGTCACAGGAGATAAAATTCCAGTTTATGCCGGAAATTTTGTTTTAGCAGATTATGGTTCTGGAATGGTAATGGCTGTTCCTGCACATGACAAGAGAGATTTTGAATTTGCTTCTAAATATGGAATAGAAGTTAAGGTAGTAATTGATCCTAAAGACTCAGAAGTTTATTCTAGAAACGGACAGTTAACTGGAGCGTATACTGGAGAGGGGAGTTTAATTAATTCTGCAGAGTTTGATGGATTACAAAATAAAGAAGCAATAGAGAAAATTACTAAGTATTTAGTGAAGAAGAAAAAAGGGAAAAAGGCAGTTAATTATAAGTTGAGGGATTGGAATATTTCAAGACAAAGATATTGGGGAACTCCTATTCCAGTAGTTTATTGTGAGGATTGTGGAATTGTTCCTGTTTTAGAAAAAGATCTCCCAATAAAATTACCAAAAGACATTAAATTTGGGAAAGGGAATCCTTTGCTTACAAGTGCGAAATTTGTGAATACTAAATGTCCTAAATGTAATAAAAAGGCTAGAAGAGAAACAGATACAATGGATACCTTTGTGAATTCTTCTTGGTATCACTTGAGATATTGTGACTCTAAGAATGAAGAGAAAATATTTGAATCAAAAAAAGTAGATTACTGGTGTCCAGTAGATCAATATATTGGCGGGCCAGAGCATATAACCATGCATTTGATTTATTTTAGATTCTATACTAAATTTTTAAGAGATCTGGGATTATTGAATTTTGATGAACCTGCCTTGAAGTATTTTACCCAAGGAATTGTTAAAGCTTCAGATGGAGAGAAGATGAGTAAGTCAAGAGGGAATGGTGTTGAGCCTTTAGAGACTATCTCAAAATATGGGGCAGATTCACTTAGACTTTATTTAATGTCAAATGTTGCTCCAGATAATGATCGGGATTGGGATGAAAAAGGAATTCAATCTAGTTTTAAATTTTTGAATAAAGTTTTTGCTTATTTTTCTAATTTTAACCCGGGAAAGATTAATCCAACACTATCTAGTAAATTAAACAAATCAATAAAAGAAATTACCAATTATGTTGAGGGGTTTAAACACAATTTGGCCGTTATTAAAATAAGGGATTTATTTAACAGTTTTTCTGAAGAAGAGATTGATAAGGAAAGTGCTGAGAAGTTTTTATCTATGTTACATATTTATTGTCCATTCTTTACTGAAGAGCTTTGGGAAAAAATTGGAGGTAAGGGGTTTATCTCTTTTTCAGACTGGCCTAGTGTGGATGAAAAAAAGATAGATGACAACCTTGAGAGGCAAGAACAAGCAGTAGGAAATCTTATTTTAGATGTTTCTAGAATATTAGAATTGGTTGAAGGTAAATCTAAAGCGTTTGTTTATTGTTTACCTAATGAATTAAATCATTATAATGCCAATTTAGATGACATAAAAAAGAGAGTTGGAGTGGAAGTTGAGGTTTGGGCAGTCAATGATAAAAAGAAGCATGATCCAGAAAATAAAAGTAAAAAGGCTAAACCAGGAAAGCCTGCAATCTATTTAGAATAAAATGAATGAAGGATATTGTGAAATCACGGAAGGTAGAGATAGAATGACTATTCCTGGAGCCGAGATTCTAGATGATTTATCGTCTCCTATTCTTTTTTCATTATTGTATGTCCACACTTTGAACATTTCCATTTCTCAAAAACGTCATCTTCGTATGAAAAAGGTAACAAATAACCTTCACTACATTCATGACATTTTGGAAAAATACAATTATCTTCCGCCATCTTAATTTCCCTCCATTTTTATTCTAAAATTGCTTTAATTCTTCTTATGCCTGAAGAAGAAGATTCTTCTTTTTTTATTCTGAATTTCCCTAGTTCACAAGTATTTTTTACATGCGGGCCAGTGCAGATTTCTTTTGAGAAACCTTTAATTGTATAAACTGAAACTTTATTCCCGTATTTATCCTCAAAGACTCCCACTGCCCCTTGTTTCTTGGCCTCTTCTGGAGTTAATTCAATTCTTGTGATTTCACATTCTTTTTGAATTTGAGCATTAACCAAGTCTTCTATTTCTTTGATTTCTTCAGGATGAAGTTTTCTATTAAAATTGAAATCAAACCTTAATCTTTCTTGCGTGATGTTTGATCCTTTTTGTTGAATATCCTTGTTTTTTAGAACTACCTTTAGTGCAGCATTAAGTAAGTGTGTTGCAGTGTGGAGTTTAGTTGTCTCTTCTCCTTCATCAGCTAAACCGGACTTAAATTTTCCAGCTGAAGCAGTTCTTGAAAGTTTTTGATGGTTGTCAAGTTCAGTATAGAATCCACTTCCATCAACCTCTATTTTCTTTTCTTTTGCTAATTCTGTTGTCATCTCTATTGGGAACCCATAAGATTGGTAAAGTAAGAAGGCATCTATTCCAGAGATCTTCTTTTTATCTTTAGCCACTTTTTCAAATAAAATCATTCCTTTTTCTAAGGTTTTGTCAAATTTTTCTTCTTCTCTTTTTAATTCCGCTAAGATGTGTTTTTTGTTTTTTGTTAGGTGTTTGTAATCATCATAGATATCAAAGATTGGTTCAGCTACTTGATTTGTAAAATCTTTTATTCCTAATTTTTTTGCGAACCTTATTGCCCTTCTTATTAATCTTCTTAGAACATAACCTTGATCTGTGTTACTTGGAGTTATTCCATCAGCAATGATGAATACCGCAGCCTTTATGTGATCAGAAATTATTCTCATGACCTTTTCATTACCATTATAGGATTTTTTAGATATTTTTTCTATTTCTTTTATTATTGAAAGAAAAGAACTTGTGAGATAATTGTCATTATGCCCTTCTAATAATGCAAGTATTCTCTCTGAACCTCCTCCAAAATCTACATTATTTTGTTTTAATGAGGAGTAATTTCCCTTTTTATCTTTATGATAATTTATGAATACGTTATTTCCTAGTTCCACCCAATTTTTATTTTTTGGATCAAATTCTACTGGAGTAGGTTTTTCAGAAGTCCAATAAAACATTTCTGAGTCTGCTCCACATGGCCCAGTTTGTCCTGCCGGCCCCCACCAATTTTCAGATTTGGGAAGAAATTTTATTCTTTGTTTTGGAAATCCAATAGAAATTAGGGCATCATAAGATTCCTTGTCTTTTGGAGCATCATTATCACCTTTGAATGTACTTGCTGCAAGTTTTTCTAGAGGTATTTTTAATTCATTAGTTAGGAAATCAAAGAAATATTCTATTGCTTCTGTTTTGAAATAATCCCCCAAACTCCAGTTTCCTAATTGTTCAAAGAAAGTATGGTGGCAAGTGTCTCCTACCGCTTCAATATCTACTGTTCTTATACATTTTTGTACATTTGTTAATCTCTTTCCTAGAGGGTGTTTTTGATCGCCCGGAAAAAATGGAACTATTGGTTGCATTCCTGCAGAGATAAATAATGTGGAAGGATCATTTTCTGGAATTAGACTAGAATTTTTAATTTCTCTATGTTTTTTACCTTTGAAAAATTCAATATATTTTTTAATTAATTGTTTTCTGTCCATGGTTAGGTTAGAAAATGAGAAGTTTTAAAGATATTGTTAAGCAGCTAAATCCCTTAATTTTGATTTTATATCTTCTAATTGGGATTGTAAGTCTGAATCGTATTCTTTGCTTCTTGGACTTCCTATGTGAGACTCTAACTCTTCAAATTCCTCTGCCGTTTCTTCGTGATGTTCTTTAAGGATTTCTGGGATCTTTATTTTTGGAAGGGTTGTTTCTAGTTTTCTTATGTCTTTTATTATCTCCCTGACTTTTGTTCCAACTTTAGCTTTAATTTTTAATTCTTCCATTCTCAATGGATGATATTTTTTCATAACTTGTAAAATTCTTAATAGATTTGCTTGAGAAGATAAAACGTCCTTCTTAGATCTAAGTGCTTCATCGTATTCTAGTTTTATGTGAATGAGTTTTTCTGATCCCATTTTAGATTTATTCTATTTTAGAAAAAATATCTTGGTCTACTTTTTCTATTTGATTCTTTAAATTTTGAATTTCTTGTTCCCAAATTGTTAATTCTTGTTCTTCATCTTCTCTAATCTTTCTTATATCTCTAAGCATTTTATCTACTTCAGAAATTCTTTCTTTAGTCTTTTCGAAGATTTTCAAGCTTTCTTCAAATTTATCTATTCGTATAAAAATTGGATCTTCTTTTACTTTCTTAACTGCTTGAGCAAAGTGTTCTGGAATTTCTCTTTGTGATTGAATGATTTCTCTAGGAGGAGAAATCTCTCGCGTAAGTGGGAGATGTGGAGGTCTTCTCAAAGGAGCTTCAATATCTTCTAGTTCTTCCTCCACATCGGTATCATCCTCTCTTTCCCCAGTTACAGCTTCTTTGATTATGTTTTGTGAAAATCTTTCTCCAAAGGCGTTAGAAGGAATGCTCGGTAATTTTGGTAGGTCCTCTAATTGATTCTTTTCAATGTGTATCTCTGGAAGAGGAGGTAATCTTGGTAACTCTGGTACCTTCTCTTTATCTTTTGTAAACCACCCCATTTTTTATTAGTTAAATTTCCCTTTTAATTTTTTTATTAATACTATTTAATATATATAAGCAAGCATATAGGTTTAAAAACTTTTATTTTTTAATTTAACCAACCGAAAGATATTTATTTGGTGAGATTAGGAGTCTTCAATGCAAAAAGTAAAATTTTCAGTTTTTCATGTTTGCATTGAGAAGGAAACAAAATGCAAAAAGAATTAATTAGAGAAGTTGTAGTCAATGTCGTGGGAAAGCAAGTGGAAGAGATAGCAGATCTTCTAGATTCTAAAAAACATGTTAATGAATTTATTATTGCTAAAAAACTAGATATTACTATTAACCAAACAAGAAATATCTTGTATAAATTATCAGATTTTGGATTAGTCTCTTCTATAAGGAAGAAGGATAAGAAGAAGGGATGGTATACTTATTTTTGGAAGTTTGAAAATATTAAGGCTCTAGATTTTTTAAAGGGGTTATTAGACAAGAGGATTGGCCAGATTACTAATCAAGTAAATAGTAGAGAATCAAAACAGTTTTATGTTTGTGAAAGATGTAAGTTAGAATTTACCGAAGAGAACGCCTTGTTTATGGATTTTACTTGTGATGAATGTGGAGATATCTTTACTGTTAAGGATAATTCTAAGATATTAAAGGAACTTAAAAAAAATCTTATCAAGTATCAGAAAGAATTAGCGATAGTTCAAGAAGAAATGGATAAAGAAAGAGAAAAGCTTGATAAGAAAAGACAGAAGGAGTTAGAAAAAGAAAAGAAAGAAAAAGACAGATTAAGAAAGGAGAGAGCAGTTGAGAGAAAGAAGCTTGCTGAGAAATTAAAGAAAGCTTCTGGCAAACCTGCTAAAAAACCAGCAAAGAAACCTGCAAAGAAAAAAGCTAAGGTAAAAACTAAAAAAAAGGTAGCTAAAAAACCAGCAAAGAAACCTGCAAAAAAGGCTAAGCCTAAGAAATAAGATGGCCTTTGAAGTTTATGACATTCCTTCGAAAAAGAATAAAAATTTCTTTAAGGAATTGAGCGTTAATTCAAACCTAATTATAATTAATTTAGTTTTATTTGTTTTATTTACTATTTTACTTTTGACTAAAGTATTTGCTATTGATGCAATTGCAATTAAGCCTGCAAATATTTTCCAAGGAAAATATCTCTGGACCTTTATTACCTCAATGTTTATGCATGCAGGGCTATTTCACTTATTTGTGAACATGTTTTCATTATTTTTTGTAGGGAGTTTAGTTGAAAAATTAATTGGGAGTAGAAGGTTCTTAGCTTTCTATTTAGCTTCTGGGTTATTTGCAGGGTTATTTTTTGTAGTCCTTGGTTATTTTTTCCAGAGCGACTTTAATACCTTCGCTGTTGGAGCTTCTGGAGCATTATTTGGATTAGTTGGTTTGTTAATGTTGTTGACTCCCAATCAGCCTGTTTATGTTATGTTCATTCCAATTCCTATTAAGATGAAGTATGCAGCTCCAGGGCTTTTGTTTGTTTTATGGTTAATTTCCGTAACAGGGGGAGTTCCAATAGGAAATACTGCACATCTTGGAGGATTAATAGCCGGGCTTGTTTACGGAATTTATTTAAGAAAGAGATTCCCTAGAAAAATAGCAATGATTGGGAAACATTTCAGTTAAAATAAAAATGAAAAATAAGAGGAAAAATAAGTTTAATATAAGAAAACAATATGCTGATGCATGGGCATATGTTAAAGAATGTAAAATTTTTATTTGGGGAATTGTAGCATTATTTTTTATTTCTAGTTTTATTGGTTTTGTTGTTCCAGCTTCTTCCGGAGTGGAAGAAAAGATTCTAGATTTTATTAAAGAGATTCTTCAAAAGACTGGGGGGATGTCTTCTTTAGAACTGATATGGTTTATTTTATTAAACAATACCCAGAGTAGTTTTTTTGGTCTGATCTTTGGAGTATTTCTTGGAATATTTCCTGTCCTAGTCGCTGTTCTTAATGGATATCTTTTAGGTTTTGTTGCTCAGAGAAGTGTTGAGGTTGCAGGAGTTTTTAGTTTATGGAGAATTCTACCTCATGGAATAATTGAACTTACTGCAGTGTTTATTTCATTAGGGATGGGGGTTAAGTTTGGGACATTTATTTTTCTTAAAGACAAAGTTAAATCTTTTAGAAAATTTTTATTTGAATCTCTTAATGTATTTGTTTTTGTAGTGTTTCCACTTTTAATTATTGCAGGAATTATCGAAGGACTTTTAATTAGTTACGTCGGATAAAAAAAAGTTAGTTTTAAATACTCCTTTTTCTACATATAGTTATCATAATTTCTATTATGATAGGAAAAAATCAAAAGGAGGTTTAAGTAAATATGGCTAAAAAAAACATTGTCTTGTTAGGTGCTATTATCGCGATAATAGGTCAATTTTGGGGTGCTGACTACTACTTACCATTAATTGGTGGGGTTGTGGCTGGTGCAGCAACATTCATGTCTGATTAAATAGACTTCAACTTTTATTTTTTTTATTTTTTTTATTTTTTTT
>Ga0114996_10002966_pt1 | contig 21486 bp, 20 predicted proteins | sample ArcticOcean_MG_C_4_FD_87039 | JGI IMG/M metagenome (GOLD analysis project Ga0114996, IMG submission 87039) | Marine microbial communities from western Arctic Ocean - ArcticOcean_MG_CB4_134 | ecosystem: Environmental > Aquatic > Marine > Oceanic | place: Arctic Ocean: Canada Basin | collected... | reverse complement strand
TGGTGGCGCCACCAGTACAATCACATCAGACCACACAGCTCGCTTGGCTATCTTCCACCCGCACCGGAAGTAACCACCAAACCGCCAATCGCGGCCGCATCCTAACTCTGGGTGTGGATACATTAGGTGGGGGCAGGTCAGTGGAGACGGAAGGATCTTGCTCCCGTAGTTTGCGAGCGAGTTCGTCGCCCGCCATGTTCGGCAGGCCCAGGTCAATCAGGGCGGCCTCGTAGCGCTTATTCTGGAACAGCTCCAGCGCGGATTCGGCATCGACTGCGGAATCCAGTTCGAACTCGCCAGAGAGAAGCCCTCTGAGGACGCGAACGACGAGATCTTCGTCTTCGGCGATGAGGACTCTGGGTCGGTCGCCGTTGTTTTTTCCTCAGTCGCTTTCCAGACAGGCAGGCGGATGGTAAAGGTGCTTCCTTTTCCTGGAGCGGAGTCGACGGCAATGGTCCCATTCCATCGGCGGACGGTGGCGTGTACGGTGGAAAGACCCAGCCCGGTCCCAACCTCCGCTTTGGTGGTAAAGAAGGGATCGAACAATCTGGACCGGGTTCGCTCATCCATGCCCACTCCATTGTCACGGACCCGGATCTGCACCCACTCACGGACGGCTGCAGCTTCAATCGATATCGCTCCTCCTTTGGGTAGCGCATCGATGGCGTTGAAGAGCAGATTGGAGACGATATCGTGAAGTCGCGATTCGGTTCCTCGCACAGCGGGAAGGTCGTCGACAACAATCTCGAGATCGATATTGGCGCCGCGTGCCCGCGCTTCGTCCTTCCATCGGGGCCTTGCCCGGCCGACCGCATCGTTGATGACTTTGGCGACCTCCACAAGCCCTAACGTTCCCTCGCCTTCATCGCGCACCGTTCGGTTCAACCGTTGGACCAGATCTTTCGCCCGGAGAGCGCTGTCGACGATGCTTTGCAGATCCTCCTTGATCGAAGCGTCTTTCGACTTCATCTGAATAATCTGTGCGTAGCCGAGAACCCCGACAAGAATGTTGTTGAAGTTGTGGGCAACTCCTCTGGCCATGTCACCCAGGGCACGCAGTCTTTCCAGGTGAACCATCTCTCGCTCAGCCAGGCGTCGTTCGGTGATGTCCTCAACCATAACGACGCAGTGCTCCGGTTCACCCGACTCGTTCGTTACGGTGGACGCTGTGAGCGCTCCCCAGACCGTTACGCCGTCTTTCCTGACATAGCGGCCTTCGGCGTGGATCTTCGTCCCTCCAGTAGTGAACACCTCGCTGACACAGGCAGAGATTTCACGACGTTCGCCATGATTTCACGACGTTCGCCATGGTGGAGTACATCTTGAAAGGTAAGGCAGCCGAGATCTTCTTCTGCGTACGCCAGGAGATCGCAGAAGGCAGGGTTGACCTCCTGGAACCCTCCGCTCTCGGACAGGACGGCCATTCCGATGGGGACTTCGTGGAAAATGTGCTGCAGGCGTTCCTCTTCGTCGTGGAGAGCCTGCAAGTCATCCCACCGGCGGAACCCGGCAGAAAGGACGTCGGCCATACGCTCCACAAGGCCTATATCGGATTCGGAGAATGCGTCGGGAGTGGATGAGCTCACAGCGAGGGTGCCGTGTGAAAAGGGGACGTCGAGGACCGACCGGACCGGGCGGCCGAAGGCGTTGCTCAACAGCAGGCGTTCGTTCATCGAATCATGAGTCTCTATATCAGTACGGTAGACGGGCCGCTGCCGCTTCCAGATAACAGGCAGGTTGCCCCCTTCCTGGGATTCTTCCTGCCACTGGCCCGTCTTCGTCATGTTGTGAGAGTGGGTAAGTGGAGGATCCCGATCGATTTCAATGACATTCACGCCGCATTGGTCGAACGGGACATCCAGTTCCGCCAGACTCGACATCATGGAGTTCAGGACCTCCTGGAGGTCCCGTGCCGTACGCATTGCCCAAAATTTATCGCGCAGTTTCCGAATTGCTTCCTCTTCCGCCTGGCGACGTTCCGGTTCAGTATCATCGCGTGTGAGCACAAGGCAGTGCCACTCCTTGTCCAGCTGGCGGAGCGATACGCGCGCGTCAACCGGGAACTCCGTACCATCCTTGCGGCGATGCGATCCGGACATGTGGACGATCCGGTTGGGCTCTTTGGCCTTTTGGTATGCCTCGTAGCCATCGCGATCGAGTGTGGTTTCCACATCCCAGACATCTTTCTTGAGCAGTTCCTCGCGGGTGTAGCCGAGGGATTTGCACGCCAGATCGTTAACGTCTACAATGCGGCCTTCCCCATTTACGACGAAGTACGCTTCGCACGTCTGCTCGAGCAGCGCGGAGAGGAGGAGATCACTATGGTCGCGAGTGTTGTTCATGTCTGATTTGGGGAATGGCGGGCGGCGCCTACGCGTGTCTAAAAGACAGACCGGTCTTTTCTGAACCAAAAGCGTGAGATGATGCTTATTGGAACATAGCTCTCGGCGAATAATGAGGCAAGACAAAGGCTCTCACCAAGTATAGCGAATTGAGTCTCTGGTTGAAACAAGGCTTTTGAGGCCGACATCGACCGTACGATTTTGCTTGTGTAATCTGCCGTTCCAGCCCATAATTTCAGGATTGTGCCCAAACCTTTCCGACCCAAGAGATACCCGTGAGCGAGACTGAAGCATCTTCCCATGTTGTTATCGTCGATGACGAGCCGAAAGTTCTGGAGATTCTGTGCGATCTGGTCCGATCGTGTGGATATCGAGTATCCGAGGTGACCTCTGCCCGGGACGCCGTACAAATCCTCAAGGAGGATTCCGTTGATCTGGTGCTTACGGATCTGATGATGCCGGAGATCAACGGCTGGCAGCTCCTGCGTACGGTGAAGCGCACTTTTCCGGATCTGCCGGTTGTTGTCCTTACGGGTTTCATTCCCGAGCAGGGGGAAACCATCCTTACCGAGCGCAAGGCAGACGGCTACCTGACCAAGCCGGTGGATAAGGATGAACTGGTCTCCCTTCTTGGCTCGCTGCTGGCCGGTCGAAAGCTCGATACGCCGCCAGAGGTGGTGGTTCTAGACGACGATGCCGGGGCGCTGGCAACCCTGGAGCACGTGCTGACGCGCGATGGTCTTCAGGTTTTTCCGTTTCAAGACATCGGACGAGCGATGGACCACGTTCGGGAACAGCCGCCCGACCTGGTGACGGTGGATCTGAATATTCCGAATGGAAGCGGGTTTGACCTGGTGGAATCGATACGAGCCGAGAAAGAGATGGCCGACATTCCTATTATCGTGGTTACGGCGGAACCGTCGCGTGAGAATGTTAAGCGAGCCATTGAGCTTCGGGTGAATGGCTTTGTATCAAAGCCGTTCGATGCGCGTTCTCTGGGAGAAAAAGTCCGGCAGGTTCTTCGGCAGGCGGGGGTACGAATGGGATGAATCGAGAGAGCGAACTGCATTGAGTATTGTGAGTTGACCATTATCAATTAGACAGTACGGCTCAGAGGGACCGAGAAGGATCGGTCCCTTTTTTATTTCAATGACGCAATGATGCCATACAAAATGAAAAAGTGGCGGTTCGATTCCCGGCTTGCATTGCTCCATGCTGTGATCAGTCGAGGAGAATGTACCGAGCGATGAAGATAACGGCGAGAACATCAACAAGCGGATGGACATCGGTTCCTTTGCCGCCGATTCGCTTGATGATCGGGTAGGAAACGAGGCCGATGGCGACACCGTCGGCGATGCTGAAGGAGAGAGGCATGACGATGGCGGTTAGAAAAGCAGGAACGGCGCTGGTGATGTCTTCCCAGTCGATCCGCGTCACAGAAGCGGCCATTAGAACGCCGACGACGATGAGCGCGGGAGCTGTAGCGAAAACCGGGATCGAAGAGATGAATGGGGTGAAGAATAGGGCGACGAGGAAAAGTCCACCGGTTACGACGCTGGCGAAACCGGTGCGAGCGCCCGCAGAGATTCCGGCGGCGCTTTCGATATAGGTGGTTACCGTAGACGTGCCCAATACGGCGCCCGCCATTGTGCCTACCGAATCAGCCAGTAAAGCTCGGTTGGCTCGAGGCAGACGTCCCTGGTCATCCAGGAATCCGGACCGTTGGGAAAGCCCCACGAAGGTTCCCATTGTATCGAAGACGTCGACAAAAAGGAAGGCAAAAACGACGTGTATCAGTGTGATGTCGAAGGCAGCAGGGGTGGTTTCGATGGCGACGCCGAGGAGTCGGTGCGGCCATTCCGGAAGGCTCAGGAAGCTCGATGGGAAAGGCGTCTGCCCAAGGAGGATGCTTCCGCCTGTTACCGCGAGGACGCCAAACAGGATGGCTCCCTTCCACCGGCGGCTCAACATGACGGCTATGGCGAAGGTTCCTGCCAGCGAGAGCAGAGCAGGGATGGTCCGGAGGCTGCCCAACGTAACAAGGGTGGCAGGGCTACCTGTGATGACGCCCGCGTTCTTGAGCCCAATGAAGGCGATAAAGAGGCCGATACCCACGGCCGTAGCGTGTTTGAGGTCTTCGGGTACCGCGTTTATGAGCGCTTCCCTGATTCGAAACAAGGAGAGAAGCGTGAACAGGATACCCGACGCAAAGACGATCCCCAGCGCCAGGTCCCAGCGAACTCCCATTCCGAGGATGATGGTGTAGGAAAGGTATGCGTTAAGGCCCATGCCCGGCGCCAGGGCGAATGGATAGTTGGCGAGGAGGCCCATGAGGATTGTGGAGAAAGCGGCGGCCACGCAGGTGGCAAACACCAACTCACCAAAAAGATCGCGCCCAAAAGCCTCGGCAAGGATTGATGGATTGACGGCGGCGATATAGACCATGGTAACAAAGGTGGTTGCACCGCCCAGGATTTCGCGCCGGTAGTCAGTCTGACGTTCGGTGAACTGGAAGTAGCGGGCGATGGTTTGCATTAGGCGATGACCGTTGAATTGGCTGAACGGAGAATTTCAATGGAGCTGTGCTGCAATGCTGCAATACATAACGGAGAACGAAAGATGGTTCTGGCTCTCCGTTGGGTCATTTCAGCACTGCCTCATTGTATCGTTTTTCCGAAGTTGCGGGCGAATATGAGGAAGTCGGAGAAACCGATATTTCCGTTTGAATCCAGGTCAAAACGGATGATTTCGCCGGTGGAAGCCGGGAACCCGAATACGGCGGCGAAGATGAGAAAGTCGTCGAAGTCGACCGTTCCGCTGTTGTCGAAGTCTCCTGCTATCGTTGGTGGTTCGGACAGCTGGACGGTTGCTACAGCGGACGCCCGGGCGATTTCGGCGATAAACTCGACGTCGACAATGCCCAAGGTGTCGCGGCTGGTATGAATATGGGATTCGGGATTCCAGAAGTACTGGAAAATGCCAATCCCCGGAAAGCCGTTGCTGATGAAGGATTGGTGATCGGAACATCCGCATCCACTGCGAGTTACGAATAGATCTCCGCCCGAATTGTTCCTGGAGAAAACGCCGGTATAGGCGCGTGCCGCATCTGCCACCACCTGAGCAATTGATGCGTAGCCCGACACCGTTTCCAGCGTGAATGCATTTGGGAAATCTAACGACCGTGACCCAATCGCATCGATCTGCAGCATGGCCCGGATGCTGTCGCCACGGGCGCGTGCAGCCGCTGCGAAGTGTGCGCTGCCAATAAGCCCAAGTTCTTCGGCACCCCAGAAGGCGAACAGAACATCGGCGTCGAGGTCTACATCGGCCAGCACACGTGCGATTTCAAGCACGGCGGATACGCCCGACGCGTTGTCATCTGCGCCTGGGGCAATGCCCTGGTCCTGAGGTGAGCGATCCAACGAGATGGAGTCGTAGTGGCCGCCAACGATGACCACGCGGTTCCCGCGGGCTCCAGGCTTGCGGCCGATGATATTGACGCCAACCTCACCCTGGAGGAGAAAGTCCTGTCCGTTGATCCGGCGGCTGACGTTTAGTTCGAAACTGTCTCGTTCTGCGACATAGCCGAAGCTGGACAGTTTCTTCAGAAGGAAAGTCGCCGCCGCAGACCCCGAATCGGACCCGGCAAAACGTGTTTCGAACGAAACCAGGCGTTCGACGGATGAGCGGATACTGTCGGGCGAGATACGGTTGGCGAGGGCTTGGTGGTCTACCGCGGAGGAGCGGGAAGGAAGAAGGCAGAAGAGAGGAGGAAGGAGGAAAACGAGGAGGCGAAGAACACGCTGCATGGAGTATAGGCGATTCAATGAGCAATAGGCGCAACGCTGCGATACATAATGGAGAAGTAGGTTTTTCTTTAGCATTGCGTGTCGTTCATAGCAGCATTTGTTCGTCGAGTTATAGAGAGCGGCGGCAATTTAGAGAGCAATGGGTACAATACGATTCAATGAACAATGCTGCTATGAATATGGGAGAAGTGGGTTTCGATTTTGCATCAGTGCAGCATTGTTCATTGGGTAGGCTACAGATGCAGGCGGTCTTTGCTGACCAGAGTTCGGAGAATATCGTTTCTGGTGATCATTCCGACCAGGTTCCCAGCTTCATCGGCAATGGGCATGGCGCCCACACGTTCTTCAAACATGATTCGAGCAACCTGGTTGACGGCGGTGGAGGGGGTGGCGGTAAGGACGGGCGCGTGCATGATTTGTTCGACTCTGCCCCCGGGACTCGGAAGATCTGCCGCGTCGGAGGCGGCTATGAGCGCCGCCCGGAGCAGAATGTCCCTATCCGAAACGATCCCCACTACCTCTCCTTGCGAAGAAACGATAGGGACGTGCCGAAACCGCCGTTCGCTGATGAGTTTCCAGGCTTCAAGAATGTCGGCCTCGGGTAGTAGAGTCTCAACAGGAGAGTGCATGATATCGCCGGCCAAGCAAAGCTGGCCGGCGACTTCGGGAGGAGCAGCAGGTGGACCATCACTCTCGACCACAATTTGTCCTACAGCGGGCGGAGGCGTTTCCGGGTCGATCGCCTCGAGGTCGGCTACGATCTGCATAATGTCGGCGTCGTCGGCTTCGTGGTCCTCTGTCTTGCCCGCCCCAACCCAGTTGAAGCCGGTTTTCTGTCCGCCGGCTCCACGGGCGACACCCAGCATTACGGCCGCTCCATGCCGGCATACTTTTCCCGAACCAAAGTGGCACGTGCACGAGACCCGTATCCTGTCGCCCCGTTGCCGGATCTGAACACTGTAGCGTTTGTGCCCATATACCGAGGCATAGTAGGAGTCATCTACCGAGGCATAGTAGGAGTCATCATCCGAGGCATAGTAGGAGTCATCATCCGAGATGACTTCGCTGACACAGCTCCCATCAAGAAACTGCTCCCCGTGGATGAACGTCTTGCTCGTTGTGAGGGTGCGAATGGCTGCTTCGTCGAATACGGGGAGTGAAATAGCGACCTCGACTGAGTTGTGGCGATGTGGCCGGGCAGTTACCAGAAGGAGGTCTCCAGGTTCGGATCGGTCAGAGGAAGCGTGAGTTTCCTGCTGCCCTGCCTGGCCGATTCGTACGCAGCGATCTGAACCTCGATGTTGTGTCTGGCCTCCCTCACGGTGTACCCAGGCTCAACGTTTTCGGTAACGGCGCGGTGCCAGTCAAGATACTCCTCGATTCGGGCGATGTCATCGCCGCTGGAGCGTCCTTCATAGGCCGGCTCCGGCGCATACTGCGGAAATGGATTCTCCCACGCGATCACCGGGTCGGTGTCGATCCAGCATCGGCTGGGTACAGGACGCCCGTTGATGACCGTGTCCTCTTCCTGGATGGGGAAGTGATAGACGTTTCGGACTTCTTCGAAGGCCCCGCCTTGTTTCGGTGTGATGGCATCCTTGGCGATGTAGATGGCATCGTGAAGGATGTGTCCCCGTGTGCAGTCAACCGAGCAGTTCGTGAAGTCGTGCCCGGTAATATAGGGCTGGCGGATCTTGCGCTCAAAGATCCCGGATACGCCGTTCTCGAATTCAAGGCCCGCCAGCACCCAGTTCCTGTCCCGCCCTCCTTCGGGAGCCGGGCAGGTGGGCAGCGGTCGTCCATACCCGACAACGGTCGTAACGTGCGCGTCTACGAGCTTCAGAAGAACGCCAATCGCGTGGTATGGGGCCACCCAGCTGAAGCAGCGAGCCTGAACCATGTCTCCCATGACACCCGACTTCAGCAGACGCTGCTTCAGGCGTTCCCGGGGCCACCTCCAGGACTGTTCGAAATTCTCGTACTTGATTCCTTTCTCTTCGGCTCGGCGGATCATCGCATCCGCTTCCGGCAGGGTGTTGGCCATGGGCGTTTCTGTGGCTACGTGGATGCCTCGATCGGCCGCGGCGGACTGCATTTCGTCGAACAGGCGCTGTGATACGGTCAGGGTGACGACATCGGGCTTCGCTACGTCCATCATCTTCTCGTAGGATGTGAACGGTGGAGCTCCAAATTTGTCGGATGCCGCACCGACCTTCGCTTCATCAACGTCGCAAACGCCGACCAGATCGTATTTGTCGGTGAGGCCTACTATGGTCTTGAGGTGCTGCGTGCCGCGGCCGCCCGTCCCTATAAGGCCGATTTTCAGTTTTGCCATTGAGTTCTTCTTTCCGAAAAACCTGGTTGATCGAAAAAGACGAAGGTCGGGAAGAGAATCTGCTACGAAGGTGAGACCTATGTCATTTAGATACAATTACATACAGGAAAAATACGGTTCGGGATATATATAAAGAAAGACGTATAATCCGTTAAGCTTTTCCCATATCTGCCGATAGTACTAATAGGTAATCGTTACACACTCAGTGCTCATCGGAAGGGGGAAGTTATGTGGATCGTCGCCGCAGGCAGTTTGCTCGTTTCAGGACTTCTCTGTACCTGGATCGCTCTTCAGTTTCTGATCCAGATGGACACCCCCCCGCTTCGAACCGCGCCCATCGCGCCTGTACCTGAGCCGGAAGATCAACCGAAACTGACCCGCCTGGGGCGGCCGATCGAGGTGAAGCGCCTGGGTTAGGGAGGAGCGTTCTCCCAAACCTGTTCCGAAGATGTGGGGGAAGTCGCTGCCACGATAGAGAAATGAGCTACGAGGGGAACCCATATGCGGGTTCCCCTTTTTGCGTGGTGACGTTACTTCTGCGCGGCGACCGGCACGCGGAAGGCCTGCTCGACTTCCTTCATGCCGATGGCGATCGCCTCCTGGCTCACAGTCTTTGCGAAGAGGGGGAAGCCTGCCTCTTCCAGGAGGGGGACGATGATGGCGCTGATGTCGCGGACACACCAGGCGATGGAATCGCTCTTGTCTGTATCGGAGGTGGGATCCTTTGTCACCTTGTTGGTCTTCTCCCCAAGGTGCATGTGAGGATCGTTCTCCAGGCAGCAGTAGCCGATGGCGGAGACCCAGTTGTCGCCTTCGGGAGGTTCAATCTTGCAGTAGACCGACAGAGCAGGTCCGGGATCTTCGGGCTTGTTCCGCTGATCTGGATAGGTCTGGCCGTTCAAGAGCTTCAGATGTACGCCGCCGGCGATAACGATGATTTCGCCCAAGCGATGGATCATCCGAGTGATGCCATGCTCGTTGGTCACCGGATCGGGGAATATGGGTTCCTGCAGGGTGCCTGTCAGTGCGTCGACGTCGACGAATTCGGCTTCCAGATTACCTTCTTCATCGGCAACATGTACCTCCAGGTGCCGGCCGTCGGTAAGCCGGGGATAGAACTTCCAGATCATCTTGTCCAGCTTGGGCTGCCAGCGCTGGGGCCAGTTGTAGCCGACCGGTGTGCTGTGGTCGATCTCCACACCGAGCTCGGAGGCGACGTCGTCCCAGGGGATCTGGCGTTCGTAATGGAAGTGCTTATCCGGATCGAAGTCATGAGCTTTCATGGGAACCTCGTGAGAGCGAGGCAGAGGGCAGAAGGCAGAGGGCAAAGAGGAGCGGGTTCTCCTCTGCCTTCTGCCGTTTGCCTTCTGCCGATTCTTCCTACTGGAATGCGGTTTCGATAGTGGGATCCAGCGGCAAGTCCATGACCTGACTGCCATTCTTTGCCGAGTGCTGGGCGGCGATCATGAGTTCGATGTTGTGGCGGGCCCTCTCGACCCCGTACTCTGGCTCCTCATCGTTGACGATGACCCGGTGGTAGTGAATGTACTCTTCCAGACGGCCGTAGTCGTCTCCGCCGGCATACACAGGCTCCGGCGCGTACTGCTTGTAGGGGTTTTCCCACTTGATCACGGGATCGGTGTCGATCCAGACGCTGGTCAAGATCCGTTGGCCGTTGATCTCTTCCCAGCCTTCCTGAATGGGGTAGTGGACGAGGTTCCGCATATCCTCGTGAATCCCACCTGCCTTCGGCTTCGCTCCGTCCTTTGTAATGTAGATCTCGTCGTGGATGATGTGGCCCATGGTGCAATCGGCGTCGACGTTGGTAAAGTCGTGGCCGGTGATGTAGGGCTGTCGGATCTTCATTTCGAAGACACCCGACACACCATTCTCGAACTCCACGGCTGCCACAATCCAGGATCGTTCGGTACGGTCTGAGCCCTGCGGTGTGGGGCAAACGGGCAGCGGACGCCCGTAGCCGACGACCCTGGTGGCCTTCGAATTGACCATCTGCTGGAAGACGGCGTTGGCGTGGTAGGGGGCGACATAGGTGTAGCAGCGGGCCTGGACCATGTCGCCCAGAACTCCTGACTCCAGGACCATCCGCTTGAGCTGCTCACGGGGCCACCGCCAGCACTGCTCGTAGTTCTCGAGTTTGACCCCGCCTTTTTTCGCTGCGTTGATGACGAAGTCGGCAAGGGGAAGCGTACGGGCGATGGGCGTTTCGGTGGCGATGTGGATGCCGGCGCCGGCGACAATTGGAACCAGGTCGGGCAGGGCACGGTTGCCGACAATGAGGGCGACCACGTCCGGTTTGGCCTTGTTGAGCATGTCTTCGAGCTGTGAGAAGCCGGGCGCCTTGAACTTAGCAGAAGCGGCTTCGCGTTTCTCATCGTCCATATCACAGATGCCCACCAGCTCGAATCGATCGGGAATTCCGACGATCGTGCACATATGCTGCGGGCCGCGGTTCCCGGCACCAACGACGGCGATTTTGAGCTTTTCCATAATTAGGAATGATCCCTACTGATGCGTGAGAGGGCAGACGGCAGACGTGAAAGCGGGTCATCTCTGCCTTTGCCTTCTGCCCGGGCTTCTACCAGAAGCTGGTTTCTATTGTCGGGTCGATGGGGAATTCCATGACCTGGCTGTTGTTTTGGGCGGAGTGATAGGCAGCGATCATGACTTCCGCGTTGTGACGGGCGCGTTCGACGCCGTACTCGGGTTCCTCGTCGTTGAGGATAACCCGATGGTAGTGGATGTACTCCTCCAGACGTCCATAGTCGTCACTGCCTGCGTAGATGGGCTCCGGGGCATACTGCTTGTAGGGATTCTCCCACTTCATCACCGGATCGGTGTCGATCCAGACGCTCGTGAGGATGTTGTGGCCCTGGAGATCCTCCCACCCTTCCTGGATGGTGTACTCGACCATCCGCCGCCCGTCGTTGTGGGCGCCGCCTTCCTTCGGCTTCGCTGCTTCCCTTGAGATGTAGATCTTGTCGTGGACGATGTGACCGTTCTCGAAGTCGGCGCTGACGTTGGTGAAATCGTGTCCGGATAGACGGGAGGCCTGAATCTTGGCTTCCCAGACTCCCGTGAGCCCGTTTTCGAATTCCACTCCAGCGACCACCCACTTGCGGGGGCGGGATTCCTGACCTTCGCGCGCCTGGGTGGGTGACTGGGGGAGGTCGCGACCGAAGCCGACGAGTTTCTTTACTCTCTGATCGCCTGCCATCCTGCGGAAGACGGCGTTTGCGTGGTAGGGCGCCACATAGGTGTAGCAGCGCACCTGGAGCGTTGCTCCCAGGACGCCGGAATCCATGATGCTCCACTTCAACTGCTCACGCGGCCATCGCCAGCACTGCTCGAAATTCTCCAGCTTCACACCTCCATCGGCCGCCGCTTTGATCACAAGATCGGCTTGTGGGAGCGAGGCAGAGATGGGGGTTTCGGTGGCCATGTGGACGCCGGCCTGCGCAACAATGGGTACGAGAGTGGGGAGGGCGCTCTGGCTTACGATCAGGCAGACGAGGTCGGGCTTCGCCTTGTCGAGCATGTCTTCCAGTTGGGTAAATCCTGGTGCGGCGAACTTCGCGACCGCAGCTTCCCGTTTCTCATCGTCCATGTCGCAGATGCCGACGAGGTCAAAGCGGTCGGGAATGCCGACGATGGTGGTCATATGCTGGGGGCCGCGGTTGCCTGCGCCTACGACGGCTACTTTGAGCTTGTCCATGGGGTTATTGCGATCCTTTCATACGAGCTATGGGCTATGAGTGAGATATCTTCCTGCTCCGCCGGTTAGTCCCAGTTGATGGGCAGGCTCCATTGGCCGGTGTATCTAGGCTGGGGCATCCGGAAGGCCTGTTCCACTTCCTTCATGCCCTGTGCGACGGCCGCCTGGTCGATTCCTTCCGCTTCCTTGGCGTATCCCGCTTCCTTCAGGAGTTCGATGACGTTGGTGCTCATTTCGCGGACCATCCAGGAGATGGGGTCCTTTCGATCGGCGCCTTCCGGGTCCCGCTCGAACGATTTTTCGGGATGCCGCATGTGCATATGGGGGTCCCGCTCCAGGCAGCAGTATCCAAGCCACGGGCCCGGGTAGACGGAAAGGGCGGGGCCCGGATCGTCGGGCTTGTTGCGGACATCGGGATAGGTCTGGGAGTTGAGGCACTTGAGATGAAGACCGCCGGCGCTAACGATGATCTCGCCGAGTCGATGGATGAACCGCTCGATGCCGAAGTCGTTGGCTTTGGGAGAGGGCATGACGGGTTCGTGAATGCTACCGCGCAAGAGTTCGATGTCGACTTCACGGCAGGTCATGACGCCGCGTTCCTGGACGACCTGAAGTTCCAGGTGCCTGCCACCCTTTATGGTGGGGTAGAACTTCCATTCGGTCCGTTTGAGGCGGGCGAGCCAGCGCTGGGGATAGTTGTAACCGATGGGGATGCTCATGTCGAGCTCAACGCCCATCTCCTCGGCGACCTTGTCCCAGGGGATCTCCTTCTCGTAGTAGAAGTGCTTCAGGTAGGCCATTGTGAAGGATTTCAGCTGCGTGGTTTCCAGAGGCATAGCGGGCTCCAAGGTGAGGCGTGGAAGGAAAGTTGTCAGTGGTCAGTGGTCAGTAGGCGAAGTCAGGAGTCAGAAGTCAGAAGTCAGGCACATCTACGGCGTGAGAGGCCGGTTGCACGTTTGCCCTTTGCCTTCTGCCCTCTGCCTCATGTGAATGTCGTTTCAATCTTCGGGTCGATGGGCAGTTCCATTGGGATGCTTCCGTTTTCGGCGGAATGGTGGGCGGCGATCAGGACTTCAATGGTATGGCGCGCCAAGTCGGCGGTGTACTCGGGTTCGGTATCTTCGGCGACAGCCCGATGGAAGGAGATGTGCTCTTCCAGCCTGGCAAAGTCGTCGCCGGAACTGCGTGGGCCACCGCCTCCGGGCTCCGGTCCGTATTGCGGATACGGGTTCTCCCAGGCGATTTCGGGATCGGTGTCGATGGACGCCTTCATCAGAATTTCGTGACCGCCGACGGTTTCGTAACGCTCCTGGATGGGATAGCGGTACATCGTCCCTCCCGGAATGCCCACCTTCTCCCAGGCGCCTCCGTCGCGGCGCTTTGCGGAACCTTCGGCAATGTAGATGTCATCGTGGAGGAAGTGCCCGCGTTCGCAGTCGGCGCTGCAGTTGGTGAAGTCGTGGCCGGTAAAGTAGGGCAGACGGACCTTCCGTTCCAGAAACCCGACGACGCCGTTCTCGAACTCGACGTCGGCCGCCACCCATCGGCGGGGCTTCGAGTAGGGGCTGTCCGGGCCCTGGAACGGCGACGTCATAATGTTCCGGCCGACGGCGATCACCCGCTTGACGCGAGAGCCCCCCAGCTTGAGGAAGACGCCCATCGCATGGTAGGGGGCAATATAGGAAAAGTACCTCGCTTGGAGGATTTTGCCAACTACGCCGGACGCCAGGATGTTTCGCTTGAGGTACTCGCGCGGCCAGCGCCACGACTGCTCGAAGTTTTCGAGCTTGATGCCACCCTTTTGGGCGATCCCGATCAGGCGGTCGGCCTGTGGCAGCGAGCCGGCGATAGGCGTTTCGGTGGCAACGTGGATGCCGCGATCGGCCGCCGCCTGCACCAGGGGCGGAAGGTCTACCCACCTGACAATCGTGCAGATGTAGTCGGGCTTCTCCCTGTCCATCATCTCAACGGCGTCTGTGTATCCGTTTGCGCCGGATTTCTGCGCGGCGGCATCGACTTTCTCCTGATCGATGTCGCTGACACCGACAAGGTCGATCCGGTCGTTGAGAGCCAGGATGGTTTTGAGATGCCAGGAGCCGCGGGTGCCTAGGCCTACCAGGCCCATTTTTTGCCTTGCCATAGGTCCTCCAGGGAAAAAGGGCAAAAGGCAGAGGGCAAAAAGGCTTGGCCATCTTTGCCCTTTGCCCTCTCCCGTTTGTCTACCAGAACGTCGTTTCGATCGTCGGGTCGAGGGGAAGTTCCATAACGATGTTGCCGTTTTCGGCGGAGTGATGAGCGGCGATGAGGACCTCGATGTTGTGGTAGGCCTCTTCCTTGGAGTACTCCGGCTCCGTGTCGGTCTCGACTGCGTGAATGAAGCTGAGGTGCTCGGCCATTCTGGCGTAGTCGTCGGCGCCGGAGCGCCGGCCGCCTTCCTTCTTCGCCATCAGTTCAGGCGTTGGGTTCTCCCAGACGATGTCGGCGTCGATGTCGATCCAGACTTTCGTCAGGACCTCGGTTCCCTCGATGCTCTGGTATTCCTCCTGGATGGGGAACTTCAGAAGGCCCTTCGGGTGCGTTTTGGCATCTTCCCATTCGCCTCCGGCCTTCGGTGTGACGGCGTGTTCCATGATGTAGATGTCGTCGTGGATGAAGTGGCCGTTCTCACAATCGGCGCCGCAGTTGGTGAAGTCGTGGCCGGTGACATAGGAAAGCCGGGTCTTGGTTTCGACTACTCCCGGAACCCCATTCTCGAACTCGACGTCGGCGGCCACCCACCGCCGGGGCTTGGAGTACGCGCCTTCTTTCTGGCGAGGCGATGTGGGGAGATCACGGCCGACGGCCACGACACGCTTGACCCTGGAGCCGACCAGCTTGAGGAAAACGCCCATCGCGTGGTAGGGGGCGATGTAGGAGAAGAAGCGCGCCTGGATGATTTTGCCCATTACGCCGGCTTCCAGGAGGTTACGCTTCAAGTGTTCCCGGGGCCAGCGCCAGGACTGCTCGAAGTTCTCCAGCTTGATGCCGCCAGCCACAGCTGTGTCGATGAGTTTCTTCGCCGCCGGCAAATTGGATGCGATAGGCGTTTCGGTGGTCAGGTGAATGCCGCGCTCGGCCGCTGCCTCGCACAACGGCTGGAGCACGCTGTTGCTGACAATGGTGGCGACGTAGTCGGGCTTCGCTTCGTCCATGAACTTGACGGCGTCGTCGAATCCGGGAGCACCTGATTTTGATGCCGCTTCAGCCAGCCGTTCCTTGTCCAGGTCGCAGACGCCGACGATGTCGACCTTGCCCTTGTCTCTGAGCGCGATGAGGGTTTCGAGGTGGGACGATCCCCGTCCGCCGATGCCGATGAGGCCCATTTTCAGATTTGCCAATGGTAACTCCTTTTGTTGTTGAGGGACTGCGTCAGCCTGGATGCTCCGATTCGTCTCGGCTGCGTGGTGTTCTTCATGCTCCCGGCCAGGGACGTCTGAGGAGGCCGGCCTGACTCTCTACAGCCAGAAGGTGAAGATGACGAAGGAGAGAATCCCTCCGCCCAGTGCAACAGAGCCCCAGGTTCGGGTGGCAGGTAGCAGCCACCACATGTAAACACCAGATGCGACCCAGATCAAGAACGCAATGCAGACCCCATCGACCACCACCGCCCAAACGTCGTGGAGGAGGGAATAGTGATGGAATCCGCCTCTGGTGTGGAGCCTGATGAGAAGGTTGTCCCATCGAAAGCGCTCCTCCTCGACGATCACTTTTCCCTGGTCCGGATAGTAGGTGAGCCGTCGGTTTTCCAGGAACTGGATGAGGAAGACGTAGAGCCTGTTCCCATTGGGGGGCCGCCAGGAGGCGAAAGGCCCTTCAATGTCGGAAGCTGCGCCGATGGCATCGGTAATCTCGTGGAGGTCCTCGCCCTGCGGTGGGAGGGCTTCTGCGAACGCGAACTCCCCCGTCACCATCCACCTCGGAATCCCGTCCTTGTAGTAATTCTCCATCCAGTCGGAATGGCTGAAGAAGATGGAGCTGAGGCCGTAGATGACGAACCAGGGAAGGAGGGCGAGGGCCAGGTAGAGATGTGTGCGTCTATTGAGGTGGTTGAAGGTCATGAGGGGCAGCCGCCAGGAGTCAGAAGTCAAAGGGCGAAGAAGTTGTCAGGGGTCAGAAGGCAAGAGGCGAAGAAGGTTGTCAGTGATCAGTGGTCAGGTGTCAGACAAGCGAGGTCTACTGCGAACGGCTGACGGCAGAGAATCGCTCAGATGGTGACGAGGAAGAAGGTGAAGACGAGGGCCGATCCGAGCAGGCAGAGGGCGCCCACCTTTCTCGTGACGCTCATTTCCCACCACATCCAGAGCCCGGTGCCGGCCCAGACGAGCATGGCGACGATGAAGATATCGACAGAAACGGCCCAGATGTCGTTCAAGAGGGTGCTGCCCCCGTAACCCCGGCGGCGATGAAACCGCTCCAGGAATTCATTGGTTCGGTACTCCCGACGCCTGACGACGACTCTACCGGTGGCCGCCTCGTACGTTACCTGACGCGGGACGGTAAGGGCATGCCGGTTGATGGTGATCGTATCTTCAAGGGTTCCTCGCGTTCCGTGACTGCCTGACAGTCCCAGGTTCTGAAGCAGAATTTCGGAAACAGCATCTGCGTCTGTTCCCCGGGGGAAAGATCCCTCATAGGTAAACTCACGTTCGACGACCATGGAAGACCCCGCGTCGTCGTAGAAGTCTTTTTCAAAGAAACTCCTGTGATTCATGAACATCGTACTTAGAGCGTACATCAGCACCCAGGGGGAGAGGAAGAGCGCCACGTACATATGGGTTCGACGTAAGACGAGCGAAACGCTCACACAGAGATCCTTTCGGATACTTCGATTTCGGATTCTTGGATTCGGAACCCGAATCCGGGCGCATCAGGAACGACGATGTTTCCTTCGTGAATCGTGTACTCGGAGAAGTCGAAGACGGAGTTGACGCCCGGAATGCCCTCGATGGTGACGATGTTGCCGACGCCTCTGCCGAGGTGAGCGGTGTAAAAAGGGCGAACGCACCAAGCCCAAGTATGAGGAGAGGCCAGGATGTTCTCCGCCGCGAGATCGGCCATGATGTGGCGCCATCGCGTGAAACCTACGATGCCGAGGTCGATGATGAAGACGTCGACGAGGTCTTTCCGCGCCAGGTTGTACAGGCGGTTGATGTGATCGTCCACATACCCACCGTAAGGCGTCGGCGGGTCGGCGTGCGCATTGCGGCCTTCTCCCTCTGCGATGAAGGCGCTGCAACCAATCTTCTGCATGTGCTCCTTGAGTTTGCGGAGATCCGTTTCACTCTCTTCGAACGGTTCCTCGATCCAGTGCAGATCGCAGTCGGCAACGCCATCCAGGAACCGGATAAAGGTGTCGACTTCGTAGGCGTCGTTGGCGTCGACGAGAATGCGGTAGTCAGGGAAGCTTTCGCGAACGGCCCTGACGGCGTCGATATCTGCAGCCAGCCCTTCCTCAGGTTCCATCCACCTGTGGCCGCGCCCGATCTTGAGCTTGAACGCCCGGTAGCCGGTTTCGTAGTCCTGCCGGCAGGAGTCGACGATCGCCTTTACGCCGCGGGGTACCCCGTCAGGATCGCCTTCAGGCGGCTCCATGTCATCGAAATAGATGGCGCCTGAGTAGACGGGTATGCTGGTGGGCCCATTGGAGCCAAGCAGGCCGTGCACCGGTTTTCCAAGAATCCGTCCGGCGAGATCATGAAGCCCGATGTCCAGACCACGAGCCCGGTCGTCGAGGATGCCGATGTTGGGGTCGAAGAGGTCGGAAAGGGGGAGGCCAAGCAGCGGCTTCAGGTCCTCCAGCCGACCACCGGTCCCCCAGCCTTGCGCTCCCCTGTCGGTGGTAAGCCGAAGTCCGCCGATACCTGCGCCATAGCGCTGCGGGTTTCCGAATGCATTCCTCCCTACGTATCGGGGGAAGGTGTCCCTGGTAGAGAAAGCTTCGATCGATTTCAGTTTGTGGTCGTTGAGCACGGCTGGGCCTTATCTGTGGAGCGGGTGGTGGGTAAGATGGGGCAGCCGGCCCTTCGACACACGCGAAAAAGCCGGACCTCCGTATGCGGGGATCCGGCCTTTCAAATGCAGGAGCAGACGGGCCTTTCTGGGGGAGGGCGGCCCGTTCGCTACGCTCCCAGCGACGCCGGCCGACGTCCTACAGACGGCGGCGCCATGATGCGACGCTGCTGCTCCGTAAGGTCCTTGTAGTCGTCGGGATTATAGTAGCCGCCCATCCAGGCGGAGTGGCCCGGGCTGTACTTGAAGAGCAACGCCCGGCGCTCGTGGTCGGCCATCCAGGGCATGGTGCCATGGATCAGGGCTTCGGTAAAGAAGAGGGCGTCGCCTGTTTCCACCTTGGGTTGGGCGACGTAGTGGGCCGGGCGTTCGAAGCTGCGGACGCTGTCGGGCAGGGCATTTTTGAAGTTGCTCTTATGGCTACCAGGGACGCAGGCAAATCCTCCGTCGCCCTCCCGGGCTGGCGACAGGAAGTAGGTGAGGACACAGAGGCCATTGCGCATGGTCCCATCTTTGTAGTCATACCAGTGATCGGGCGCTCCATCGGGGATCCCTGGACCTCCGTGGAGGCCGCCTTTCTTACCGCCCTTCCGCATGAAGATGCAGTAGTCGTGGTCGATGCGGAATCTCGGGCCGAGGAGTTCGCTGAGATAGGGGGCAACCTTCGGATGATCGATCAGCTTCTGGGTGGCCGGACCCCACCTGGAAACGGCGAAGCCACGCCGGTCCAGCGCCTCTTCATCCGGATCTTCAGGGAAGGGGAATTTCTCGTCGGCCAGGGCGTTCAGTTCCTCAACTTCGGCCTTCGAGAGGACGTTTTTTATGACGAGGTAGCCTTCGAGGTCGAATGAGAATTTCTCTTCAGGAGTCATGGAGATTCCTGTGTGAGGATGTGAGGGTGGAGGGGGTTTCGATGCGCCGGGATGAATCCCGGCACTGATTCGAGATGCCCACTAAAGTGGGCCGATTGCATCAGCTGGTTTAAGCGGTCCAGCAGGCCCGAATCGGGCTGACAACCTTGGGCATTCACGCCGGCAGTCAGCCGATCCTTCGACAAGCTCAGGACAGGGCTTTAGTCGGCATCCTGGACCAGAGCGGTGCTTCAGCGCCGCGCGTCGGAGGCCAGGTGCGTCTAGAGAACAGATGGGCTAAGACCGGGCGATTCGCGCCAGGGCTCGTGGCCAGGGGATGAATCCCCGGCGCTGGTACGAGATGCCCACTAAAGTGGGCCGATTGAATTTGCTGGTTCCGTGTCCGATTGGCTGGGCGCCGTCAGTAGGCGAACTCGACATTGGGCCGCAGAGCCTTGAGCGGCGCGACTTCCTCATCGGTGGGCGCGCGGCGATCGGACACGCCGATGTGCCATATATGGATTTTCTTGAGCTGCTTCAACCGGTCCGAAGAGTTCAGGAGGCTGCGGATTCCATTCACGGTGATGGCATTGTTGCCGATGATGAGCTCTTCAACAGACAGGTCTCCGAGAGCTTCCAGCGTGTCGTCGGTAAGGGCGCAGTTGGAGAGGTTGAGGATCTTGAGGCCTGACCGGGCGGATAGAGCGGAGGCGCCTGTGCCGGTTACAGATCCGCAGGCGTTCACGCTCAGGTGTTCGAGGGCGGGGAAGTTGGCGAACTCTGCCAGGATATCGTCGTCGACGCTCGTGCCGGAGAGGTCGAGGTGCTTTAGCTTCGACAGGGCAGCCAGGCCACGGATAACCTTTGCGTCCAGCGCTTCGCACTGACCGAGATTGAGCGTTTCCAGGGTGGTCAGGGAGGCAAGCTTCAAAAGCCCATCGCCCTGGATGGGGCTCCGTTGAAGCAGAAGAGTGGTCAGGGGCAACCTGGACAAATTTTCGAGGCCGGAACCTGTAAGGCCCTCGGAACGGGCGAGGTCGAGGAATTCGAGGTTGGGGATCCGGCCGATGTGGGCGAACGCATCGTCAGTTATTGAGGTTCCCGAGGCCTTGAGGTTCCTGAGGTTGGGGTGACCTTCGAGATGTTTGAAGCCCGACCCTGTAACTTCCTTGTTTCCGGAGATCAGGAGTTCCTTCAAGGATGACATTTCGGCGACAGGGGCTAACGCTTCATCAGAAACACCTTTGGACCATCCTATGCGAAGGATTTCCAGATTCTGCAGGTTCTTCAGGGTGCGCAGGCCAGCAGAGGAGATTTCTACGCCTTCGATGGAAAGACTCCGAAGGGTCTGAGACATGTGGCCGAGATGTTTGAAGGCGATGTCGTTGGCCCCGTCGACCTCCCAGAGTTCGGCAATTTCGAGCTGCTCAAACGCGGTGAAGTATCGCCAGTTGTCCGCCTCGAGATGGAAGTGGGCGCCTCCTTCGATATGCCCACCCGGCTTGAGCTCCTTCATGGTACGGATGTCGTTGGCGGTCTTGTCTGCCCAGAGCTGCACGAGCTTCGGTTCTCCATCTACACGCCGAGCGACGGGGGGTGTAGACCGAAGGAAGGTGAGGGCCTCCTCGGCTGAGGGCCTTTCGTACTCGTGATGCGCTGCTTCAGTGATCACCGCGGCGGCGCAGACGACCAGAAAAGCGGCCCCATAAAGTTTCACAGAGTGCACGTATAACCTCGTCCTGAAGGTGGGCAGGCTCAGGCCTGGGTGGCCAGGCGATCCAGCGCCCTGTATCCGATGTCTTTACGGAAGTAACGGTTTTCGAACTCGATCTTCTCGACGGCTTCGTAGGTCCGACGGATGGCCTCTGGAACGTCTGCGCCGATGGCGGTAACACCGAGGACCCGGCCGCCCTTCGTAACGATGTCACCCTCTTTCAATGCCGTTCCCGCGTGAAACAGGAAGACATCGCCCATTGCTTCGGCGGCTTCCATTCCTGAGATAACGTGTCCGATGTCGTATTGTACGGGGTAGCCCTCTGAAGCCAGGACGACGCAAGCGGCCGCGCGGTCATCGACGTCGACTATGGTGTCGGCGACCGTGCCGTCGATGCATGCGTCGATGAGGTCCAGCAGATCGGACTTCAGAAGGGGGAGGACGATTTGCGCTTCCGGATCGCCCAGGCGACAGTTGAACTCAATGACCTTGGGGCCGTCTTTCGTGCAGATGATGCCCCCGTACAGGATCCCAACGTACGAGCAGCCTTCGTCTTGAAGGGCCTTGACCGTGGGAATCATGATCCGGTTGACGATTTCGTCGTGGAGTTCGTCGGTAACCAGGGGCGGCGGCGCATAGGCGCCCATGCCGCCT
>Ga0114996_10002963_pt1 | contig 21502 bp, 15 predicted proteins | sample ArcticOcean_MG_C_4_FD_87039 | JGI IMG/M metagenome (GOLD analysis project Ga0114996, IMG submission 87039) | Marine microbial communities from western Arctic Ocean - ArcticOcean_MG_CB4_134 | ecosystem: Environmental > Aquatic > Marine > Oceanic | place: Arctic Ocean: Canada Basin | collected... | reverse complement strand
CTGGAGCGGTAGTTCGTCAGAGCTGCGGTTTTTCTTCGTTGGCGATGATGGAGGTGACACCACGCTGCTCGTCAACCTGCCGAACGGATCCTGGGTCTGTAACGATGACTCGGAATCACTGGATCCAATGGTAATATTTGAGGATCCCATTGAGGGTCAGTACGATATCTGGGTCGGTTCCTATCAGCGCGGTGAAAGCATTGTAGGGGAGCTAGGGATTACCGAGCTCGATATCGATCCCTGAACGAATCAATCTGATATGCTAAATATATGCATATAAAAATATTTTTTAAATACTTAACTCTTTTAACCCCATTACTTGTTCTTGGGTGGATAAAAACATCTGAGACAAGCATGCTTGATATTGAATCTGATCTTCATGAGCATATCAAAGTTTTATCTCAAGATTCATTTTTAGGCAGAGGGCCAGCGACAGAAGGTGAGAGGCTCACGCTTGAATACTTGACCGATTATTTTCAGGGACTAGGTATCGCTTCTGGCAATGATGATAGCTACCTTCAGGAGGTTTCTGTTACTGAAACTACTGCAATTAATAGTCCAGGGCTTCATGTTGTGGGTGCTAACTTTGATAAAACATATCAATACGGCTCTCAAGTTATGCTGGGCACACAAAGGCAGGTAGATCAGGTTAGCTTGACTGACAGTGAACTGATATTTGTTGGCTATGGCATTAATGCGCCTGAGCGAGGCTGGAATGATTACGAGGGGATAGACGTCACTGGGAAAACAGTGATTGTAATGGTTAATGATCCTGGCTATCAAACACAAGACCCGGAACTCTTTAATGGTAATCGGATGACTTATTACGGTAGGTGGACTTATAAGTATGCAGAGGCTGCCAGGCAAGGTGCCGCGAGTGTTCTTATTATTCATGAGACGGGAGCAGCAGCTTATGGATGGAATGTAGTGGAAAATAGTTGGTCAGGTCCACAGATTTCACTCACCAATGAAAATCAAAATATCGATAAGACCAGTGTCATTGGCTGGTTAACCAATGAGGTTGCTTCTGAGCTATTTGAAGTGAGTGGTTTTAATCTTGAAGAGCAAATTTTAAATGCAACAACAGAAAATTTTGAACCTATTTCCTTAGGCGATCTTCAGGCAACAACGGCGGTTATTAATAATATTCGAACCTCAACATCAAATAACTTTATTGCCGTCATTCCTGGTTCAGATAGACCCGAAGAAAGCATTATTTATACTGCTCATTGGGATCATTTGGGCGTTGATGAGACCTTGGAGGGTGATAATATCTATAACGGCGCCATTGATAATGGCTCCGGTACAGCTGCATTAATGACAATTGCTAAGTTATTCAGCCAGCAAGGCCAAGTACCCAATAGAAGTATTGTGTTTTTAGCTGTGACGGCTGAAGAGTCTGGACTATTAGGCTCTCAGTGGTATGCAGAGCATCCTATTTATTCACTTCCTAAGACTGTGGCTAATATCAATATGGACGGCATTAATGTCAATGGGCCAATGCGAGATGTAGTAGTCGTTGGCGACGGAAGTAGCGAGCTTGAAGAATTGCTAACTGATCTTGTTGACGAGCAAGAGGGTAGATATGTGGCGTCAGAACCTTACCCAGAGCGTGGTTATTATTATCGATCCGATCATTTTAACTTTGCTCGTGTGGGTATCCCTGCGATTTACTTTGAGTCCGTGTTAGATCATTTTGAATACGGTCAGGCCTGGGGTGAGGAGCAACAGGCAATATGGAACAGCACAATTTATCATTCACCGAATGATGAATATAATCCTGATTGGGACTTAAGTGGTGCTGTTCTGGATATTGAGCTTTACTACAATTTAGGCAAAATACTTTCAGAGCAAGAAAATTTCCCAGAGTGGTATGAGGGCAATGAGTTTAAGTCTATTCGAGACTTAACTTCCGGGGAGCGTCAACCATAATTCTTAGGTATAATGTACGATCTTGCGAGAGTGGCGGAATTGGTAGACGCACTGGATTTAGGTTCCAGCGGGGCAACCTGTGAGAGTTCGAGTCTCTCCTCTCGCACCATTAATCATTAAAAAAGAAGAATATAATGGCTGCTGAAAAAGAATATATTATAGATAAGATTTCTCTTAAGAAAGGTAAAGCATTAGAGAGAATTTTAACCGTCACCCTGCCATACCACTACATTGATGGTGTCATCGAAAGTAGGATGACCTCATTAGGAAAAAAAGCAAAGCTTAAAGGTTTTCGTCCAGGGAAAATACCAAGAAGTGTTTTAAAGCAATATTATTCAGAGCAAGTAAAATTTGAGTCTGAAGAAGAAGTGGTTAGAGAAACGCTCTCTAAAGCATTTAAAAAAGAAGAAGTGATTCCTGTGGGAACACCCTCGATAGCATCAATGGATAAGAAAAGCGAAAGCTTCACCTACGTTATCGAATTTGAGGTATATCCTGACATCAAACTTAAAGAGTTTCGAAAGATCAAAGTTAAAGATGTAAATAGCTCTATTGAAGAGAAAAATATCGATACTATGTTAGATCGTTTGAAAGATCAAAAGGCTTTATGGACGATCGTTGATCGTGCGGCTAATGATAATGATAGGATTAAAATTGACTTCGAAGGAAAAATTGAAGAGGAGGCTTTTGAAGGGGGTAAAGCTGAAAATGCTTCCATGGAACTAGGACAAGGACAGCTCATTAAAGATTTTGAAGATGGTTTAAAGGGGCTTAAAAAGGGCGACACCTCTGTGATTAATGTTGCTTTTCCGAAAGATTACCCTACCCAAGACCTTCAAGGTAAGGAGGCAGTCTTTGAGGTTAAGTGTCACGAGGTGGAAGAAAAGATATTGCCTGAGATAGATGCTGAATTTCTAGAATCGGTAGGCTTTAAAGATCGTACTCTTCAGGAATTAAAGGAGGAGATAGAAGTTAACCTTAATAAGGAGTTTGATGTAAATTTACTTCGGGTTAGAAAAAAAAGGATTTTTGATGCCTTACTTGAAAGCAGTAAGTTTGATATTCCACAAGTGCTAATAAAAGAAGAGAGTGAATATCTCGCTCGTGAATTTCGGTCACGTCAGGGAATGAAAGAAGAGGATGAGCTTCCACAAGGTATTGATTTTGATGCAAATGCTAAAGACCGAGTTGGACTTAGTTTAATACTGCAGCAGATTATTAAAGAGCGGGATGTTAAACTTGATGAGCAGCGCGTTGAGGCGCGGTTAGATCAAATGGTGGCCACATACCCTAACGCAGATGAGATGAAGCGCAACTATAGGAGTCATCAAGAAAGTATGCAGCAATTAGGGTCTCAGATAATAGAGGAACAGATTGTAGATTTAGTTTTAAGTGAAGCTAAAGTTGTTATGGAAAAAGTTAGCTTTGATGAGCTTCTGAAGCTATAAGTTAAAATAGGAATAATTATGGATAGAGTAGAAAAAAGTTTAAATCTCATACCAATGGTAATTGAGCAAACGCCTCGAGGTGAAAGGGCATTTGATATATATTCTCGATTATTAAAAGATCGAGTGATATTTATAGTTGGCCCGATAGACGATTACATGGCTAATGTTGTGGTAGCACAATTATTATTTTTAGAATCAGAAGAGCCCAAGAAAGATATTTGCATTTATATTAACTCTCCCGGTGGTAGTGTCACAGCGGGCTTGTCTATCTATGACACCATACAATTTATAAAACCTGATGTTAGTACTATTTGTATTGGTCAGGCTGCAAGCATGGGAGCCTTTCTATTGGCAAGCGGTGCCAGTGGCAAGCGTTACTCACTTCCCCACTCGAGGGTAATGATCCATCAGCCCAGCGGTGGTTTCCAGGGACAGGTAAGTGATATTGAGATTCATGCTAATGAGGTTATAAAGTTAAAAAGAAAGCTTAACGAACTTCTCTCCATGCATACTGGCAAATCAGTGGACCAGATAGAGAAAGATAGTGATCGTGATCGTTTTATGGATCCTGATACAGCTCTTGATTATGGGTTAATAGACTCTATACTAGCTAGTAGAAATGCTTAAAGTAGTGGTGTAATGGAAGAAGATAAAGATAAATCTGGGAAAGTTCTATATTGTTCCTTTTGTGGAAAGAGTCAGCATGAAGTAAAGAAATTGATTGCCGGCCCCTCGGTTTTTATATGTGACGAATGTGTTGATCTATGTAATGACATTATCGAAGAAGAAGTAATAGATGAACTAGATAGTCCAGAGATAGCTTTACCAAAACCATACCAGATCCTTAAGGAGCTAGAGTCTTTTGTAATAGGCCAGTCGCTTGCAAAAAAGGTACTCGCAGTTGCAGTCTATAATCACTACAAAAGATTAAATGAAGAGAGCTCACCAGATAAAACAAAAGATGATATCGAGCTCTCTAAGAGTAATATTTTATTGATAGGCCCAACTGGCTGTGGAAAGACGCTTCTTGCTGAAACGCTCGCGAGATTTCTAAATGTACCATTTGCAATTGCCGACGCTACGACGCTCACAGAAGCTGGCTATGTAGGTGAAGACGTCGAAAATATCATTCAAAAGTTACTTCAAAAGTGTGACTATGATGTTGAGAAGGCTGAGACCGGTATTGTTTATATTGATGAAATAGATAAGATTTCTAAGAAATCAGATAATCCTTCTATTACAAGGGATGTTTCAGGTGAAGGTGTCCAACAGGCCCTTCTAAAATTAATTGAAGGGACTATTGCTGCTGTTCCGCCTCAAGGGGGAAGAAAGCACCCCCAACAAGAATTTCTTCAAGTGGATACCTCTAAAATTCTATTCATATGTGGGGGTGCATTTTCTGGGCTAGATAAGATTATTCGGAATCGTTCTCATAAAACTGGTATTGGATTTGTTGCAGAAATAAAAGATGAGTTAAATAAGGAATACAATGAAAAGATTCTTCATACTGTCGAGCCAGAGGATTTAGTTAAGTATGGATTGATCCCAGAATTTGTTGGTCGTCTTCCGGTTGTTGCCACGCTAGAAGAGCTCGATCAAGCAGCGCTTGTTAGGATACTTCAAGAACCAAAAAATGCACTTTTGAAACAATACCAAAAGCTTTTTCAGATAGAGGGAGTAGAGTTGGAATTTAGGTCAGAGGCTATTCAAGCTATCGCAAATTTAGCAATGAAGAGAAAAACTGGTGCGCGAGGCTTAAGAACCGTCCTAGAAAAAACATTACTTGATACCATGTTTGAGGTTCCTTCAACCAAAGATGTTCAAAAGGTTATTGTTGATGAGACGGCCGTTACGGGTGATGGAAATCCATTCTTGGTCTATCATTCAGAGATTGCTGGGGCCACACAGAAGAAATCTTCTTAGAGAAGACACCCTTGAAATTAACAATTTTGCCCTCAAACATATAATAGAGGTTATATAAGTCATGTTAAATACATCTAAAACTTGTCTTCTTCCCTTAAGGGATATCGTGGTATTTCCACATATGGTTGTACCGTTATTTGTTGGTCGGGAAAGATCAATTACAGCTCTAGAGTCAGCAATGAAAAACGATAAGAAGATATTTCTGGTTACACAAAGAGACCCTGATATAGAAGAGCCAGCTATCGAAGATTTGCATGAAATTGGAACTATGGCAGAAATTTTGCAGATGGCTAAGCTTTCTGATGGCACTATGAAAGTTCTGGTTGAAGGCGTAGAAAGAAGAAAGTTAGTATCAGTTGATCTCGCGGAGACTTATGTTGTCGATATTTGTGATTTCCCATTAGATTTTACAAGTAATCCAAAAAAAGAGAAAACCTTATCCCGCTCATTAGTTAATTCTTTTGATCAGTATTTAAAGCTCGGTAAGAGAATACCTGTAGAGATACTCAGGTCTGTATCAAACATTTCAAATATCGAAAAATTAGCAGATACTATTGCGGCAAATTTAGTGCTTAAGACTGAAGAGAAGCAAGAGATATTAGCTAATCCTGATCCATATAGTCGAGTAAGTAGGTTGCTTAATCTTATTGACAGTGAGATAGAAGTATTTGAAATAGAGAGAAAAATTAGAGGACGTGTGAAATCTCAGATGGAGAAAACACAAAGAGAGTACTATCTAAATGAGCAAATGAAGGCCATTCAGAAAGAGCTTGAAGGGATCGAAGAAAGTCCAAATGAAATTAATGAGATAGCAAAAAAAATTACTGATTCCAAGATGCCAAGTACGATTAATGAAAAGGCAAATTCAGAGTTAGCTAAGTTAAAGCTTATGTCGCCAATGGCAGCAGAAGCCACGGTAGTGAGAAATTATTTAGATTGGTTAATTAAGCTCCCTTGGAAAATTAAGACTAAAGTGCTGAAAAATCTGAATAAGGCTGAAACTGCACTTAATAAAGATCATTATGGGCTAGATAAGGTTAAAGAAAGAATTTTAGAGTATCTAGCGGTACAACAAAGAGTTGACGAGATGAAAGGCCCAATATTATGTCTTGTTGGCCCTCCTGGGGTGGGTAAGACTTCGCTTGGAGAAAGCATAGCAAGGGCAACTAATCGAAAATTTATCCGAATGTCTCTTGGGGGGATAAGAGACGAGGCAGAAATTAGAGGGCATAGAAGAACTTACATTGGTTCAATGCCGGGAAAGATTATCCAGAACATGGTTAAGGCTAAAACAAATAATCCTCTTTTTTTATTAGACGAGGTCGATAAGATGGCGATGGATTTCAGGGGAGATCCTGCTTCAGCCCTTTTGGAAGCGCTTGATCCAGAACAAAATCATTCCTTTGGCGATCATTATCTTGAGGTTGATTATGACTTATCGAAAGTCATGTTTATATGTACAGCAAATACTCTTAATATACCGCCAGCTCTTCTTGATCGAATGGAAGTAATTAGGCTGCCTGGATATACAGAAGTAGAAAAAGTTAAAATTGCAAAGCAGCATCTAGTTTCTAAGCAGTTAAAAAATTGTGGAATAAAAAAAGGAGAGGTAGTCATCTCTGATGGTGTTTTGCTTGATATTGTCAGGTACTACACACGAGAAGCTGGCGTAAGAGGTCTCGAGAGAGAATTAGCTAAAATCTGTAGAAAAGCAGTAAAAGAAATTTTAACAAATTCTGAAACCAAGCTTGTTAGGATTAATTCTAGAAATTTAAAGCAATACCTTGGCGTTAGACGTTATGAGTTCGGGAAAAAAGATAAAGAAAATGCCGTGGGGCAAGCTACCGGCTTGGCTTGGACTGAGGTTGGTGGTGAGATCTTAAGGATTGAGGCTACTGTTGTACCTGGAAAAGGAAAATTAATACATACCGGTCATCTTGGCGAGGTGATGCAGGAATCAATCCAAGCTGCTTTAACTGTTGTTAGAAGCAGATCACTTTCATTGGGCATTGATGTCGATTTTAACCAAAAATTAGATCTACACATTCATGTTCCTGAGGGTGCAACACCTAAGGATGGACCATCTGCAGGTATTGGAATGTGCGCGTCTATAGTTTCTTCTTTAACGAAAATTCCTATTAGGGCTGATGTGGCCATGACCGGTGAGATTACCTTAAGTGGTCAGGTATTACCTATCGGAGGCTTAAAAGAGAAGCTCCTGGCGGCTGCAAGAGGTGGGATTAAGCAGGTGCTTATTCCAGAGGGGAATGCAAAAAACCTAGAAGAAATTCCTAATGAAATCAAAGAGAAGCTTGATATTATTCCTGTAAAATGGATCGATGAAGTTTTAGATTTAGCCCTCCAAGAACCACCAAGACCGAAGAAAGTTAATGATAAGCCATTGGGCTCAGCAGCTAGTAAAATTAAAGAAACTGCATCGTCTGATCAGTCGCTGTCACATTAATTTTATAATTAAAATTGACTTACCAAAATCGTCCCTGCTATAAAAGTGGTGTACCCTAAGGTTTTCATATGGGAACAAGGTAATAATATAAATATATAATGAGGATAAATAAATGAATAAAGCAGAATTAATTGATGCAGTAGCTTCACACATTGGAGCAAGTAAAGCAGATGCAGGTAGAGCCATTGATGCCGTTGTGGCAAGCGTTACGGGCGCCCTAAGAGGAGGAGATTCAGTCTCTATCGTTGGGTTTGGAACATTTCAAGTAAAGGCTCGCGCCGCAAGAATGGGACGTAATCCAAGAACAGGTGAAACCATTCATATTAGGGCAAGTAATGTGCCTTCATTTAAAGCTGGGAAAGGACTAAAAGACGCTGTAAACTAGGCGACTGAACGCTAAGGGTGCTTAGCTCAGCTGGTAGAGCGTCGCCCTTACAAGGCGAATGTCGGGGGTTCGATCCCCTCAGCACCCACCATTAATTAGGAGTGGTAGTTCAGCTGGTTAGAATACCGGCCTGTCACGCCGGGGGTCGCGGGTTCGAATCCCGTCCACTCCGCCATAACTGGTAGTTGGCTTTGGCTAGCTACCTTTTTAATTTAGAATATGTTGACAAATATAAGAGAAGGTTTAGGTAAGTTATTCGCTATTTTAGTGCTGGCACTAATTGCAGTGACATTTGTTTTTTGGGGTGTTGATTTCGGCTTAACTACTGGAACTGTCGCCGCAAGAGTGAATGGTGAAGATGTGTCACTTTATGAGTTTGATCAAGCCTTACGAACGAGAGAACAACAACTTGCGCTCTCCGCTTCCGGACAAATTACAAATGAAACTAGAAATCAATTACGCAGCGAGGTCATTAATATGCTGGTTGCTGATCAAGTTGCCTTGCAAAGAGCAAGAGATCTTGGGTTTGTAGTGACAGAAGAATTGGTTGCAACGGCGATCGCTAGTCAACCTCAATTTCAAGTTGGTGATAATTTTTCTTTTGATATATATCAATCAAGGCTGATTAGCGAAGGAATTACAGCAGATTACTACGAGGCTATCCAAGAAAATGCACTTTATTTGAACTCGTTGAGAAATCTTTTTACTGATACCTCCTTCGTATTACCATATGAATTTAGACTAATTGTAGGTTTATTAACTGAACAGAGACGTTTTAGTTATGCCCTTTTTCCTACGGATATTTATTATGATGAATCATCTATACCAGATGAGTCGCTTGCCATCTATTTTGATGCGAATCGTCAAAACTACTTAACTGACGCGTCTTTAGATATCTCTTTAATTGAAATTAATTCAGATATGTTTGATGAGACTGCAAATATATCTGAAGAAGAATTATTAGAATATTATGAGATCAATAGTGATAGATTTATTAATGAAGAGCAACGACTAGCTCGGCATATTTTGCTTCCCCTTAGGTCCAATGAGCTTGGGGAGGACTTGGTTGGACGCATTAGTCAGGGAGAATTATTCGAAGACTTAGCTAGCGAATACAGTCAAGATACTTTGAGCGCTCAGCAGGGGGGTGACCTTGGTTTTATTTCACGTGGCCTTTTTCCAGCTGAGTTTGAGGAAGTGCTGTTCTCGCTTGAGGTAGGGTCTATATCAAATCTTGTCGAGACTCAGTTTGGCTTACATATTATTAGGCTTGATGAAATTAATCAGGGCCTTGTTCAAGAGTATGATGAGGTTAGAGATATACTGCTTGTTGAATTACAAAATGAATTAGAGGGAACGCAATTCTATGATACGGCAATTCAGTTAGCAGACTTACTTTATAGTAATAATTTAGACTTGTTATCATTAGCTGGCTCAATTAATTTGCCCATTAATGAGATTACAAATCTTACGTTAGAGAGTGATCAGGTAGATATCAGAATTATAGAGACTGCATTTTTGCCAGAATTAAGAAATGGCTCTATCAGTCCAATTATTGAGCTTGGCGAGAATCACCTTGCTGTTTTACAGGTAGCTAATTATTATGAGCCCGTGCCTTTAGAGTTTGAGGTTGTTACTAGCGAGATAAGGTCTGGGCTTGCACAAGCTGAAGCAGTTCGCCTTGCTCAAATTCAGGCACAGTCTTTTCTTGATGCCCTACAGGAAGCCTTAGATGGTGGGGCAGATATCCCTCAATTAGCTCAAGAAATGGGAGCAACCTGGAGTGAGCCACGTTGGGTAGCTCGAGATGGAGAGTTAAATGATACCCCTCTAGAACTAGCTGAAGCTAGCTTTGTTCTTGAAAAACCAAACGAAGGTTCTTTTGTTGTTAATATTACTCAGTTGAATAATGGGCAACCAGTAGTAATGATACTTAATGATGTAGAATATGGTTCTACCGAAGAATTGGATGATACTGTCAGACAGTCTTATGGCTTCCAGCTCACTGAGCTGATTTCAGCCATTGAATACGAGACTTATCTTCAACAAGCATTTGAAGATGCCAGTATTAATATTTCTGATATGGCTCTAGCACCAGTCTATTAGTCATGCGACATGCCCACGATAGAGTAGCCACTATCAACATAGATAATTTGACCTGTAACACCTGAAGCTAGATCAGAGCATAGAAAAGCACCCACATTACCAACTTCAGTCGTGGTTACGTTTCTCCTCAAGGGTGATACTTTTTCCACGTGATTAAGCATAGCTTTGATGCCTTTAATTCCTGAGGCAGCTAGAGTTTTAATTGGTCCTGCTGATATCGCATTTACCCTTATGTTTTTCGGCCCTAAGTCATAAGCAAGAAAACGCACATTAGCTTCGAGACTTGCTTTTGCTAGACCCATCACGTTGTAGCTAGGCATAGCCTTTACCGCTCCTAGATAGGTTAATGTAAGGATATTAGCATTTGGGTTAAGCAGAGGAAGTGCTGCCTTAGTAACTGCTGTGAGACTATAGCTCGAGATATCATGAGCGATCTCAAAACCTTTGCGGTCAGTAACCTCTGAAAAACTTCCTTCGAGTTGGGAGGATGGGGCATAAGCTACTGAGTGAACCAGAATATCGAAATTACCCCAGCTCTTTTTAATCTCATCAAAGAAGGTTGAAATTTGATCATCGCTCGATACGTCTAATGGGAAGTATAAGTCGCTACCTAATTCTGCAGCCATTTTTTTGACTCGACTCTCAAGCTTTTCATTCTGATAATTGAATGCTAGCTCAGCACCTTGCTCTCTCATTGATTTTGCAATACCCCATGCAATTGATCGGTTGCTTGCTAACCCAATAATGACTACCTTTTTTCCTTTTAAAAAACCCATAATCTCTCCGAATTATTCTAAAATACCAACTTCAATCAATAAGGTTTGGCCAGGTTGTAAGTAATCTGTCAGAGCAATTTGATTTAGACTGACTACGTCACTCACGTTTACTCTAAATCTATTTGCAATTACAGATAATGAGTCACCTGAACGAACAGTATACCTGACACGCCTATCTAAACTTATTGCCATTGTGGGCGCAATTATATTTTCAGTAATTATGATCAGTTCTTGGCCAATCGTTAGTGAATCATTTGCATTAAGAGCATTCCATGATGCGATTTCATTTATTCTGATAGCGTATCTTTGGCTTATCGAGTATAGCGTATCACCATTTATTACGTGATGAATTACGTGTGTTTGGGATAGAAATCTATTTGAATTTTCGAAGCGCCTAGCGTCAGCACTTAAGGCATAGGCGTTAAAATTTTGTGAGGGCACAGGTATAAGCAGCTGATCACCTGCAATGATAAGCGAATTGTTTGTCTGGTTTGCAAGCTCAATAACTTCGACAGTTGTTCCGAATTGACTTGCAAGTTCACTTAAGGTGTCACCTAGTTGTATTTCATATCGATCCCATATCATGGCATTTAAGTTCGATTCTTCAAGTATTTGCTCTATAATCCCCTCTTTTTCAATAGGGATTAGAAGTGTTTGTTCAGCATTAGGTTCTGTTGCCCATCGATTTAGTCCGGGATTTAATAGATAGACGTCTTCAATCTCTAGATCGAGTGCAGAGGAGAGGATAGCAATATCGATTTGTGTGCTAGATGGGAACTCGTAAAAGTAAGCAGTATTTTCTATATCAGGTAGCTCTATACCAAAAAGATCGGGATATCTAAAAATAATACTTAAGGCAAGCAAGCGTGGTACATAGTTTTGAGTTTCCTCATGGATATACGGTCTAATAGACCAAAAATCATAAGGCATATTATTTCTGGTTACGGCATTTTGGATTGTTGTTCCGCCAGCGTTATATCCTGCAAGGGCGAGCAACCAGTCGTTATCTAGACGAAGATATAGCTCCTCAAGGTAATTTAAAGCAGCGTTTGTCCCCTTAATGATATCTCTTCGCTCATCTACCCACCAGTTAAGCTTTAGATCAAGATGATCGGCTGTTGTGGGTGTGATCTGCCAAAGTCCAGAGGCTCTACTGCTCGAGTAAGCAAAGGGATCAAAAGCACTCTCAACAATAGGGAGGAAAGCTAAGTCTAGTGGCATGTTACGTTGCTCAAGACTATTTACTATATGAAATAGATATGGCTCAGCTCGTTCAAGCACTCGGTTTAGATAGGCTTGATTTTTCTGGAACCAAAGGATCTGTTCATTTACTAAAGGGTTGATCACAGGATTAAAAGCTAAACCATTTTGAATACGCTCTATCAGGTTACTAAATTCGATTGTCTTTGATGGGTAGGTCATCATTTCAGCTCCAAATAGTCCGAGTTCTATATAGCTTGTACTTGGATTGGTAGGAACATTTGAGGTAGCCACTGTTTGTTGTAAGCCAATTTGTATATCTTCAATAAATTCACCAAGACTATCACCAAGACTAGTTAAAGTGACATTTTGACAGCCCAAAGCAAGGATCAAAGGGAAAACTAAGACAAATTTTGGTGAATTAATCAAACTCATAAATCATAATAAGGAAGTTAACAATAAAATCTAAGAATACGACTCATAATAAAGCAAGTTATCATATATGATAAGAAGAATGCCACAACCAAAAGTTATAATTTACACTGACGGTGCTTGCAGAGGTAATCCGGGCAAGGGGGGTTGGGGCGCCAGATTGATTTATGGTGATCACCAGGAAGAGATTTTCGGAGGACAAGAAGGTACGACAAATAATCGAATGGAGCTAACGGCAGCTATTATGGCGCTACAAAAACTAAATAAGTCCTGTCATGTCACCCTCTATACCGATTCAAATTATGTAAAAGATGGTATTACTAAGTGGTTAGACTTTTGGCTAAAGAATAACTGGAAAAAAGCAAATAAAAAAGATGTTAAAAATCAAGATTTATGGGTGCAATTATCAGATGTCTCAAATGATCATGATGTTGAATGGCGTTGGGTTAAAGGACACTCTGGTGATGCTGGTAATGAGGCGGCAGATAGACTAGCTAATAAAGGAATAGATGGAATTAATTAAATGAGAGAAGTTATTTTAGATACTGAGACCACTGGATTAAAGCCCGAAGATGGGAATAGAGTCATTGAAATTGGATGTATCGAATTGATAGACCGCCATCTCACTGAAAATACCTTTCATTGTTACTTGAATCCAGATAGAGATATTGAGGGGGGCGCCTTTAAGGTCCATGGATTAAGTAGAAGCTTTTTAAGTGATAAACAGCGATTTCCTGATATACGCCATGAGCTGCTTGATTTTATTGGGGATGCAACAATGGTTATTCATAATGCTCCTTTTGATCTTGCATTTTTAGATGCAGAATTTCTTCGTATAGATAAGAGTAAAAAGAACCCCTTATTAAAAAATAAGGTTATTGACTCGCTCGTGCTAGCTCGTAAGCTTCACCCCGGACAAAGAAATAGTCTAGATGCTCTTTCCAAGCGTTATGAGATCAATAGCTACGACCGATCGCTTCATGGCGCGTTGCTTGACGCAAGAATTCTTGCAGATGTGTATCTGAGGATGACGGGGGGACAAGTAAATTTATCATTAAGCAGTAGTGACGGGAGCGCAAGAGATGAAGAGCGGTCTCATGATATGTCACCTTATAGCCCAAAAGCTAAATTGATTTTAAAAAGAGCAAGTGAATCAGAAGTTGGTTTGCATGAGAAGTGGAATAAGAGCTACTTAAAAATATAAAAATCCGATTTTTCTTTAAATTGTCACTCGCAGTCACTAGAATAAGATAATTTTAAAAATTAACGGTGTTTCAATGGAAATAGAAGTTTTAGAGTTTACGAATGCGATGCTGGCTTCTGGTGTTGTATTGTTCATAACCTTTTTGTTAATTTTTACCGAAGGGCTTCATCATATTGAGCGAAGCAAGGTTGCTGTAGTAGGTTCGATAACCATGATATTGGTAGGACAATTCATGGGTTTTTATAGTCCTGAACAGGCAGTTGAATCAGTAGACTGGAATGTTATTTTCTTGCTTGCGGCGATGATGACTGTGGTATCTATAATGATCCCTACGGGAGGATTTCAATGGTTAGCATATAAGATTGCGGCAGCGAGTAAGGGAAGGTTATATCTGATGTTGGTATTACTCGGTACTTGTGTCACTGGCCTTTCTCTTCTCTTAGATAATGTCACTACGGTGGTTATCTTTGGTCCTCTGATCATCTTAATAGCCAAACAACAGAAGATTTCTCCTGTACCTTATTTACTTGCAGCGGCATTACTGTCTGATACCGGTGGCGTGGCTACTTTGGTGGGTGACCCACCTAATTTGATGATTGGTTCTGCGGCAGGGATTAGCTTTAATCAGTTTTTTTTAACAATGGGACCAATTGTGCTTGTGGCTTGGCTTACTGTAGTGATAATGCTTAAGTTTCTATTTAAGAAGGAGCTAGCTGTTACTCCTCAAAATATAGATACCGAAGTTCCGCCAATCGTTCAGCCAACTTTATGGAAGGCTTCTATAGCCGTTCTTGTAATCATGACCGTCTTCTTTATGCTTCATAATGCACTGCATTGGGAGCCATGGTTTGTAGCTGTACTCGGTATGGGTGCACTCGCTCTCGTCTCGAGAGAAGTTCAGATGGAAGAGGTTATGCACCATGTGGAAGTTCCATTGCTAATCTTTTTCTTAGGTTTATTCATGGTGATTGGTGGCGTAGAGCATAGCCAGTTCCTTGAGTATCTAGGACAATTTATTTTGCCATTTGTGCAATCTGATTTGATGGTTGCCACTATAACATTGATGTGGGGGGGAGCCGTTTTATCTGCTGCGATCGATAACATACCATTTACAGCTGCAATGATACCTATAATTTTAGGCCTCGAGCAGCAAGGTGTTAATACTTCTCCACTTTGGTGGGGGCTAGCAATGGGTGTCGGTTTAGGTGGTAACGGAACACATATTGGCTCAACAGCAAATGTCTTTATCGTTACAATATCTGAGCGATTAGCTCGTGAAACAGGCGACAGGAGTATGGCAATTACACCAGGGTTATGGGCGAAAAAGGGCCTCCCTGTCATGTTAGGCACATTAGTTGTTGCGACCGTCCTCTTTATTGCATGGTTTGAGCATTTTTCTGTAGGGACAGGATGTATCTCCGAAGTTTGCATGAGAGGCTAGATTAATGTTTTTAATCACGAGAAAGCCCATTTATTGGGCTTTCTTTGTTTTACACTAATATAAATGAGTGCAAAAGATAAAATTATTAAAAGTCTTTTTGAGGAAGCGCAGAGACTATCTAAAAAAAATATTACCTCATTGATCAAGGAGGATAACTTAAGATCTGAGGTATTTTCAGTAAAATTTAAAGAAGATATTTATTACGATTTTAGTCGTCAGCTAATTAGCAAACAAGCACTAGATGGTCTAATTGATTTATTAAATATTAATAAATACCAGCAACGTGTGGATAAGCTTTTTTCTGGTGCGCACGTTAATTACTCAGAGGATAGGCCGGCACTCCATTCTCTTTTAAGAGAACAAGATGCTTTTGATTCAAGCCACCCTCTTTATTTACTCCAGACCAAAGTTAATAACGAGCTTCAAAAAATAAATAATTTTTCTGAATCTGTCAGGTCGGGTCAATTTATTGGAGTTACCGGAAAAATTATTAAGCATCTTTTGGTAATTGGCATTGGAGGTTCCTCGCTCGGCATAAAATTTATCTATGAATCTTTACGTGCAACTAATACAGAAATTAGAATTACTTTTTTGACCGTACCCAATCGTCGAAGTATCGAAGAGGCTATTCTTAATCACTGTTTAGAGGAAACACTTGTCATCATGATTTCAAAGAGTTTTAAGACAACCGAGACTCTTTTGATTGGGAGGTATCTTCAAGGTATCTATGAGGAAGAGCTCGGCTCAAAGAGTGTCTTCCATCACTTTTTAGGAATTTCTGCCAATAAGAATGGTTTGGATGAGTTTGGTATTTGTCCTGATCACCAATTTTATTTATGGGATTGGGTTGGTGGACGGTATTCAATTTGGTCTGCAGTTGGTTTGCCCATTGCTATAGTATTCGGATTTAATGCTTTTCAACAGATGCTTAAAGGTGGGTACGATATGGATCAGCATTTTAAGCTTGCTGAGCCAAAAAAGAACTTACCCCTTTTGCTAGGACTTATAGGAATATGGAATGCGGGCTTTTTAAATAAACCTAGCAAGTCAATTCTTACTTATGATTATGAGTTAAGGTATCTAGTTAACTATTGTCAGCAGCTTGTAATGGAAAGCAATGGTAAGTTAGTAGAAAAAGATGCGGGTATTAAGCAGGTTGCTCCGATTATATGGGGTGGCAATGGTATTGAGGGTCAGCATTCTTTTTTTCAGGCAATTCATCAAGGGCAAATTGATTCTGATTATGAATTTATTGTCTGTCTTGAAAATAAAGAGGAGACGTTTGATGTATTTAAGTCTGCTAATTGTTATGCACAAATACAGGTGTTGCTTGATGGAAACACCAATCGAGTGCAAGACTTCATCGAGGGTAATAAGGCCTCATCCATACTTACATTAAAAAATATTTCACCCTATGCATTAGGTTTGCTGTTAGCCTGCTATGAACATTCAGTATTTATCCAATCGGTAGTTGCTAATATAAATCCATTTGATCAGCCGGGCGTGGAGGAAGGAAAAAAAATAGCAGAGGCTTCTATAAAGTCAAGAGCAAGCCAGCATAGCTAGTATAATCATTTAAAACTATATAGTGGTAATGCCCTGTTGATAACTATATAATTTCGTTAATATTATAGTTGCAGTTCTAAATGGCTAAACTTTTTTTTATCTTTTTGCTTTTCTCTTGTTTTTTAACTAAGAGCTACGCACAAGACATGTCTACTTTGCAGCAGTTTGCACAGTTGGCGCAAGGTCAAACGATGACTGGCCCAGCGTTGGTACCGCCGACAGCGCCCTTAATACCCACTCAAAATGAACCCTTAAATAATGAAGATAGTATTATTTTTAGGTTTTCACCCAGTGATACGTTAGTCCTAGATTTTTTATTAATTGAAGATTTTTTTAATAATCAAGACTTGAGTTTGAACTTGCAAAATGAACAAGAGGCGCTCACTGAGATTGAGGGAGTCAACGAGATTGAGGGAGTCAACGAGATTGAGAGAGTCAACGAGATTGAGAGAGGTGATATCAACCAAAGTTTTGGTCCTATGGCTATGCTCCGCCTGGAGCAGATATCTAGGGGCTTTCTTACACGCACCGAGAGGGAATACTTGCTCCAACTAAAAAGTCAGTTCGAGGCAAGCAACCCATTTACTCTAGACGCAAGGGGTTACTTAAATCTCCCCGGATTGCCTTCCGTCATGATCTCTGGTCTTACTGTGGATGAGGCTTCGTATAGATTGCGATCTGAAGAGAGCCTAGATGGATTTATTGTGGGCGTGACAGCTATGCCTATCGATGGGAACACGCGTAATAATTTAGAGCTATTTGGTGTGAACTTGTTTAACAATCAAACTTCAAGCCAAAGTGATTACTTTTCAACTCAAAGTCTTCCCGATTTATATCAAATTGGAGTTGGTGACAGGGTCTTGGTCCAGCTTTATGGATCGCAAAATAGGTCTGAAATTCTGACAGTCAATAATGAGGGGGCAATAAATATTTTTGGTATAGGGCCTATTCATATCATTGGGGTGTCTAATCAGAACTTAAATAGTTACATTGATGGTCAAATATCCGGACTGATGGTGGGAACCGAGGTCAACGCCACAGTGGTATCATCAAGACCGATAGAGGTTTTTATAATCGGCGCGGTAAATAGTCCGGGTTCGATACTTGTGGGCGCTTTTAGCACCCTGACTGATGCCTTAATCGCGGCTGAAGGTATTGTAAATCAGGCATCTTTAAGAAATATAGTCGTTATCAGGAATGGCGAGGAAATAAATATCGATTTGTATGATTTTATTATCAGCGGTGATAGCAGTGCTGATCCTAGGCTACTTCAGGGCGACACGATACTGGTTAATCTCGCAGATACCCTTGTGGGCGTGTCTGGACAGGTAAGGAGAGAGTCAATCTATGAGGTGGTCCCAGGCACTACATCAGCGGATCTTATTGAGATGGCTGGCGGTGTAAATGGTATTGCTGATATTAATTCGTCCGTAATCGAAAGACTTGGTGGTAACGGGGTAGCGCAATCTATAGCCTTGAGTATGATCTCAGAGGGTGGATTTCAGGATGGCGACTTCATACGTATTCCGACAATTTCAAGCACTTTAGCTGATTCGATAACCATTGTTGGTGGCCATGTCAGTGAGGGTATCAATCCGTGGCGGGAGGGCGACCGTCTGCTTGATGTGATTGGTCCGAGGGAATCGCTTACTGCTAATGTTGATATGAGTTACATCCTCATTAGACGTCAACCGCTTGTGAGTGGTGATATCGAATACTTGATGGCAAACTTAAGTATTGCATTTGATGACCCAGATTCATCAGATAATCTCTTTTTGGAAGACAGAGATACTATCTATTTATTTACTGCTTCGGTAAGAAGATCATCCATCATTAATCCTTTAGTCACAGAATTACGCTATATAAGCTCCATCAACACTAGTAGCACCGACATAGATAATGTAGTGTCAATGTTTGGTCATGTATATTTTCCTTCTGAGTATCCTTTAACTAATATGATGACACTCTCTGATTTAATTGCTGCCAGCGGGGGCACAAGAGATGGTGCGGACTTATTAAGCTTTAGTGTCTTACGGATAAGAAATGAAGGGTCGATTCAAAATCAAGAAATTATTTCTATTGATGCTTATCAAAACACTGAGTATCGCCTGATGGCTGGCGATATTGTTAGCGTTCTTTCTTTGTCAAACTGGGACGCACCAAAAAGTATAGAGTTATTAGGTGAGGTACAAAGACCAGGTATGTATATGATTACAGCTGGTGAGTCCTTAGGCAATGTTATTGATAGAGCTGGGGGGTTCACTCAGGAAGCTTTCTTGAGCGGCCTTTTTTACCAAAGAGAAGTCCTTATGGAGCGGGAAATATCAACAAAAGAACTTCTCTTGCTCCAGATTCAAGCGCAACTTACCTCGGTGACGGTTGGCTCTGAAGACGCGATGCAAGCAATGTCCTTTACCCAAAATATATTAAATCAATACGCGGCGCAGGTGCCACTCGGCAGGCTAAGCTTTTCAAATATAAATTCGTACGAGGATCAAATAAGGAGTGTTGTAGCGATGGACCAGGATGTAATTTATGTCCCTGAGCAGCCTTCATCAGTATCTGTCTTCGGGGAAGTGAGGGTCCCGAGCTCGCATTTTTATAGTGCCGGAAGGACTATTGAGGATTATATTAATTTAGCCGGTAGCTATTCTGCTACTGCAGACTCTCGCGGCGTGATTGTGATTAAGTCAGATGGCTCGGTAGTACCGATACCACAGCGAAGATTGTTATTCAATCGTGAAATACAAATTGAGGCAGGGGATACGATATTAGTCCCGCCTGACTTAAATGTTAATCTCCAGCGCAACCTGTCCTTGGCAACAAACATCACTCAAATTATTTATCAAATGGCTGTGGCTGCCGCTGCGGTTAATTCGTTTTAGTTGAAAGATGAGTGGATTACAAAACAATCAGTCATTCGATGATGAAATTGATCTGATTGAGTTTGTCACTTTCTTGTGGTCTAAGAAGTTATTTATTTTTATTTTCACCACAATATTTTCATTGAGCTCAGTTGCATATGTGCTTAGTGTCACACCAGAGTATGAGGTTACTGCGGTGGTTGAGGAGATCTCGTCTGACGCAACAAGCGCCATGCCAAATATTACCGGAGGCTTGGGGGCCGCTGCATCGCTATTAGGCGTTAATGTAGGTGGACCTAGCAACAGTAAATTATACTATCTAAATTCGAGAGTGCTAACAGAGGAATTTATTATTCAGAATAACCTGTTAGATATAATTCAAGAAAACCCTAATGCCGAAGGTATGGATGACAGCCTAAGTCTTTATGGTGCAGTTACAGGCTTTCAGGGTAGTATCCTTTCCGTCGCTCAAGACATTGAGACAGGACTCATTACAATTGCCTTTAGGTGGACCGATCCAGCGGTAGCTGTTAATTGGTTAGATTCATTTATTGATTTAGCTAATGAAAATTTAAGAAGAATCGATCAAGAGCTCGCCGAGAATAAGTATGACTACTTGATGAGTGAACTTAATAACACAAGCTCCATTGAATTAAGGCAGTCTCTCGCATTCTTAATTGAAACGCAGATGCAAATTATAACCCTGGCGAATGTAACCCCTGAGTATGCCTTTCGTATGGTAGATCCACCGCGCATACCTAATATAAGGGTTTACCCCAGAAGGACATTAACTGTTATTTTAACGGTCATAGCCTCGGGCTTCTTGGCCGTTTTATTTTTACTTATCAGGCGGTTCTTTTTTAGTGTTAAGAGTTCATGATTGTTGTTTTAGTTATTTTTATAAACTGAGCGTTAGGATATTAATAGAGGTATTTAATTGATTAGTATTGCTCAAGTAGTTTTCACGTTTATCACGACTCTAGTTCTGTGTCTTTTCTTGAGGCCTTTCTTTTTTTCTTTACGCTTAGTTGCAATGAGTGGCGATAATAACATTCATCAAGGTTCGGTACCTTTGGTGGGTGGTACTGCCATTTTGATAAGCGTTTGGATGTCTTTAAGGATATTTCAGTCCAGTGATTTTTTCTTTTTAACGTTAAGCTCTGGCTTGCTCCCAATTTATTTGGTCTCTTTACTGGATGATCGATATTCTGTTCACCCGTTATTAAGACTGGCAGTACAAACAGGAACATTGCTTTTACTAATGACTAATTTTGGTTTTAATATTGATAATATTAGCTGGCCTGGTCTAGCTATTGAGCTTGGTGCAATGTCATCGTTATTTACTATCTTAGTTGGTTTGTTTTTGATTAATGCCTTTAATATGATTGATGGTCTTGATGGTCTATGTGCGAGTGTCAGTATGATTGGATTTATCTGCTTGGGAATTATCTTAAGTGGTAACATAAGCATCTTTTGCTATTCAATAACTTGTGCCCTCGCAGGGTTTTTGATGCTTAATTTTCCTTACTCTAATTCATTCAGGAAGATACTAGAGACAAGATATGGAAAATTTAGAGTGTTCTTAGGGGACAGCGGATCTGCATCAGTAGGATTAGTATTTTTTGCGCTTTTGTGTGTGTCACTAGAACAAGAAACGGTCATAACGGAGAAATTTAATTACTGGCAAGCATGGTATTTTATCGCGCTACCTGTTTTAGATGCACTAAATACTATTTTAATTAGAATGAAAAATGGCCGAAT
>Ga0114996_10002961_pt1 | contig 21511 bp, 13 predicted proteins | sample ArcticOcean_MG_C_4_FD_87039 | JGI IMG/M metagenome (GOLD analysis project Ga0114996, IMG submission 87039) | Marine microbial communities from western Arctic Ocean - ArcticOcean_MG_CB4_134 | ecosystem: Environmental > Aquatic > Marine > Oceanic | place: Arctic Ocean: Canada Basin | collected... | reverse complement strand
CTGTAGTAATCTTGCTCATGGCGTGTCCTTGTGCCCCTATCGGGCCGCTGAAGTGTGGTTACCTCAGCAGGATACCCCGCTTTTTCTCAACTCTTCAAGAACACAAGTTTTGACAATACCTCATTGATTCCTTCCGGAACCGTGGCTGCCAGTATTTCAATGTTGCGAACGCCATCAAGGTTGCGCAGCACCACGGTCCATCGAATCGGCGGTTTACTGGAACGAGGCGGCAATGGCATTCGACAGCCTGGCCAGATAACGCCCCTGCGGTTCTTGTGGTAGGGTTGTAAAAATGATGGCAAAGGCGTCGAGGTCCGGGTCGGCCCAAAGGACGGTTCCGGTCGCTCCCCAATGGCCAAATGTACGCGGCCCGAGAAAATCGCCGAAGTTGGCACTGTGGGCCGACCAATGCAGCCGCCAACCGAATCCCCAAGGGCGGCAGCGGCGGTCCACTTCCGGGACATCGCGCATTTGGTCTAGCTGATTACGGATCGCGCCCTCAACAGTTGTCCGCGCCAAGATTTGCTTCTCGCCTGACCCACCATGATTCATAATCATCTGTGTAAACCGTGCAAGATTGGTCGGCGTCGTTAACAGACCGCCCCACGGCGCGCCTAAACCCCGCCAATAGCGGCTGTTCCAATTCCATTCGTCAGCATCGTGCTGATTGGGCGGCAAGCGAATTTCGGCGATTCGTTCAACTTTAGGCTGGGGACCTTCGTACCACTCATCGGGTACACCGAGTGCCGTATCGCACATTCCGAGCGGGTCGAAGAACTCGTCGCGGAGAAACTCCGCCGTCCGCTTGCCGCTGACCCGAGCAATGACCTCCCCCAGGATGGCAAACCCCATGCTCTGGTATTGCACACCGCGGCCGGGGGGGAAAGACGTTTTTACCGTACACGTCTCCTCGGCAAACCGCGACAACGGGGCCTGAGCGGCCCGCAGTTCCTTGTTATCGACCAACATGTCGGGCAAGCCCGATGTGTGCGTCATCAGATGCCGCAATGTGATCCCGTTCTTGCCGTTGTTGCCGAATTCGGGGATGAACTCGGTGACGCGGTCGCCCAACGATATCTCGCCCCGCTCTACGAGCAGCAATGCTCCCATCGCCACAATGGGCTTGGTGATCGACGCGATCAGAAAAATTGCGTCGTCACGAATCGGCACAGAGTCGGCGTTTAACGACTGGCGCCCGAACAGGTGGGGGCCGGTTGTCTTGCCGTCACGTGCAACCAACAGCCCAATGGACGGCAACTTGTCTTCGTCGCACCAACGTTGGGCCAAATCCAAGGCGTTGCACCAACGACCCACATCGAGTTTCATCGATTCCGGACTGGCGATTTCGAGCATGGCGAGGACGTTGGTAGCAGAAGAACGTGCAAGTGGAGAATCAGCCGGTTCTGAGTGTACGGAGAAGACCTGTGCCGCCGTAACTGAAGGGATGCAAGTGGCTACAGCTCGTGTTGATTTGCAGGCTACTGAGATTCCGAATGGGAATATCGCAGATGTCCCCATTCGATCCCACGGGGCGCGGCCCGTGGGCTTTGGGGAATGACATTGATAAACCGGGTCTCAATACGATTCTTATGCCGTTTTGCCTGGGCTACTTGCCGTCTTCCTGGCCGTTGGATTCAGCTTTTTCCGGAGGGCCGAATCCGCGGGCGACGAGGACTTTCTGTGTGATTTCCTTCAGCACGTCGGGATTCTCTTCGAGGTAAGCGCGTGCTTTGTCGCGGCCTTGGCCGATGCGAGTCTCGCCGTAGCTGTACCAGCTTCCGCTCTTCTGCACGATGCGATCGTCGGCCGCCAGATCGAGGACGTCGCCTTCGAGGCTGATGCCGCAGGTACTGAGCATGTCGAACTCGGCGATGCGGAACGGAGGTGCCACCTTATTTTTAACCACTTTGGCTTTCATGCGAATGCCGGTGGTTTCGTCACCGTCTTTCAATGTGGCCAGTCGGCGGACATCGATGCGGCAGGAACTGTAGAATTTCAGAGCACGACCGCCAGGTGTTGTTTCCGGGCTGCCGAACATCACGCCAATTTTCTCACGAATCTGGTTGATGAAGATGACGCAGGTTTTCGAGCGGGCGATTGCACCGGTCAGTTTTCGCATGGCCTGACTCATCATGCGTGCTTGAAGTCCCACGTGTCTGTCGCCAATTTCTCCATCGAGTTCTGTTTTGGGAACGAGGGCGGCGACGGAATCGATCACGATGACATCGACGGCGTTGGAGCGAATGAGCATCTCGGCGATTTGCAGGGCCTCTTCGCCGTACGATGGCTGGCTGACGAGCAGTTCTTCCAAATTGACGCCGAGCCGCTTGGCCCAGGTGGGATCGAGCGCATGTTCGGCATCGATGAAGGCGCCGATGCCACCTGATTTCTGGGCGCTGGCAATCACGTGCAATGCCAGCGTCGTCTTGCCGCTCGATTCCGGGCCGAACAACTCAACAACGCGTCCACGAGGAACTCCGCGTCCACCCAACGCCAGGTCGAGCGATAAAGCGCCGGTTGGAATACCGGAAATTCCGCCCACGTTTGGCGAGTCGGACAGCTTCATTATCGCGCCTTTGCCGAAGGCCTTCTCGATTTGCCCGAGGGCGTTGTCGAGCATTCCCTCGGAATCGGTGCCGGCCGGCATTTCGCGCGGGGGGGACTGCTTTTTTGTCTTCCGGTTAGCCATTGTGTTGTTCCTGGGTTTGCTGGATCGATCTTTGGTTGTCGTAGCGAGAGCCATTGTATACATCCCGGTGCTGTTGTTGAACGAAGGGGTGCCTACAAATTGTGAGACACGATCAATGAACGCAAGGGTAGTATACAAACAGATCGAAAAAGGGCAAGTAAAATATGTACATAAAATCACTTTTGTTCAAAAATGTTCAGATCAGTCTGCGGCAACTCTCAACCGTCCTGCTCCAGCAGCATTCCGAGGTACGACTTACGTTCGGAATTCTGCAGGCCAAGATGTTCGGCAAGTTCCAGAATCGTATTGCGCGCAATGTCGCGGGTCGAATCGTCGGCCAGCGCTTCGATCTCAACAAACGATCCCAGCCCCTCGACTTCGTCGAGCGTGAGTTCAATTGAAAGATCGTTCCACGTGAGGTGATAGGGCGTTCGCCGTTTGCTGACGGTGCGTACTTCCCTAAATCCGAGCAGGCCGAACATCTCGGTCAACTGCTCGCATGCATCTCGCCCCTCGGCAACGGGGGTCTCAATCTCGTGCCGAAGCTTGACCTGTAGATCGAGAACCGGCCCCTTATAGGTGATGCAATTCTGCTGACCGTCCGATCGAATGCGGAGGGCTTCGTCGGTCTTTGCAAAATCACGCGTCGGGTGGGCGAAGTAGCGATCCTGCTGATGCCTTTCGGCGGCCGGCTTGGCACCGAGTTGTTCCAACTGCGACAGCATGGACGTTGTGTCGGCCAGCGGGAATTTCAATTCGACTTCGTACATGGGGCATCCCGGTTTCCGTCCACAGTTGATCTGCCGCGCTGCTGACGGGAGAAGATGTGGAACGGCCAATTCGTTGTCCGATTCCCGCCAACGGAGCGGCGGGCTACCTGCGTTTGCTCAAGCTTCGCCGTTGGTTTCCTGGGCTGTCTGGAGTGCTTCGCCAAGGTGCCGGAGATTCTCCCATGTGTACAAGCCGGTATCGTGGCTGTCGCTCCAGGTGAACTTGAGGGCGTAGTTGCCGGTGAAGCTGACGTTGATGGGAGCGATGTTCTCCGGGATAGCATCGACATCGACACGCCTGATACCGCTGAACTCATCGACGCAGCTTGCACAGGGACAACGTCCACGTAACAGCCGAAACGGCAGTTGGTGTACTGCTCCATCGGGCCACTGGAATTCAACTGCCCACAGTTCTTTGAGAACGCGGATATTGGTTGGTGCGTCGGTCATGGGTTGGTTCGTGGTTTGGTGACTCGAATAAGGGCGCGACCACTGGTCGCGGCTTTACAGGATGATGGAGTTAGTCGGTGCCGACGTGTTTGACGCGTTGCCAGTATATCTTGAAATCATAGTGCGGGCTGTTATCGAGGTCGTGGCACTGCACGCACGTCTTTTCTTCCGCCTGCTTCAGCGTCACACGGACAGACTTCCCAGCGGCCTCGATATCACCATCCTCAATCATCGCAATGTGTTGGCTGCCGGGACCGTGACAACTCTCGCACTGCTGCCCTTGTAGCAGTTTGCTGCGCAGTTTGTCAGCGTCGGTGGTGGCGAATTCTTCGTTGACGAAGCCGGTTTCATAGCGCAGCACCTGTTTCGGATTCCAACCGGTGACGTGGCAGGCGAGACATTCTGCGTCATAAATCCGGGTGATGCCGTATTCGGGGTCGCCTTTGCGGGCATGCTTGAGGCTTTCAAAGGCGACGGCGTGCTTCGTCTTCTTCCATTTGGCATAGGCTCTCGTATGACATTCAGCACATGCTTTCGCGCCAACGAATTCGGCCCCGCTATTGTGCTTGATGGGCAATTCGGCCGTCACCAATTCTTCCTGCTTCAGCCGATCCTGGTAGAACCGCATGTGATCGACCATTTTCATGTCGTCTTTGAAGCGGTCTTTCTCCAACTCGACGAGTTGAAACCGCAGAGGGGTTTCCGCATTGCCTGGGTAATAGCCAACCACGCCGGCATATTTCCCTTTCTGCCCCACCGTCAGCAGCATTGACTTTCCGAATTGCAGCGGCTTGCCGTCGGGATCTTCCGGGCCACCTGCGCTGACAATGACGTGGAATTCGGGAAATTTCTTTGCAAGTTCCTTCGATTCATCGATGTTCGCATAAGCCAGCAACACGTTGAGCGACGTCTGCTGCTTTTCGAAATCTTCCACGACCGGTTCGAGTGATTTGGCGGCGTCAATCAGCGAAATGTCTTGCGGCGGACCACCGGGAAAGGCCTCGTCGGCTGCACTTTTTCCAATGATCGATGTCACGCCGATTTTCTGGCCGCCAATTTCGACGACGCGTGAATGGATTGGCGTTCCGAGATCGGGCATTTCCAGCAGAACAACGTTTGCCCCCAGAAAGGCGACGCCGGCTTCGGAATCGTCATCGTTCGCGACATTCTGTGACAACAGATATATCGGGCCGAGCCGCAACTCGTGCGGGGCAATTCCCAAACCGCGGTAGCCCATGTCATTCATCGCGTCCAGCATCGTTTCAAATTTGATCTTGCTTTGTTGCCGACTGCGGCGAACCGTACCCCCAAGATCAAACCCCGTCACCGGCCATTTTTTCTCTTTCAATTCGTTGATGAGACTGGCACGTCGCGAAATTCCGCCCGATTGTCCTTCGGTGCAACCGCATGGCTCGATGTAACCGCGTTGCTGTCCGGTTAGCACCAACGCGAGGGCGGGTGTCGGCCAGCCATCGAATAGTGGCTTGTCTCTGCGCGGGCTGAGTTCCGTTTCGCCGCTGGATGTGCCATCGGTTGTCGATCCATCGGTCGAAGCGTTGCCGTCGGTCGGCGGTGCGCTGTCGGTTGGAGGAATATCGACCGAACCATCCGATGCCGGGTTTCCCTTGCCAGAATTATCTTCGCAACCACAAAGCAGCACGAGCGTGACGAAGGTGAGACTGGCTGTTTTCTGCCATGCGATCATGTTTTGGTTTCCAGGCGACAAACTGTGTGGTCTGTTGACGTGCGGATCATATCGAATTCATGCCGACGATTGGATGGCAGATTATGAGAGAAAGTCGGATCACCTCATTTGAACCATCCGCCCGGCGCAGTATAGTGCGAAGTGGGCGGCCTGAAAGGTAAACTGTTCAGGCTCGTTCTGCCCCATATTCTTTTGCACTTCCAAAAAGCGAAAAGTGGCCTCAACAATGCGAATGGCTTGGCCTCAATACGACGGCGTACGGCAGCGAAGCCGATTCTCCTCAATTACCAATACGCGGGAACAGTTGCTGCCGTTGGAACTGGTGATCCTGCTGATGGCGGGATTTCTGGCAGCCGCAGCGACGACGTTGATCGAATTCAGCTTGAGAATACCGGGGCATTCGATCATTCGGGCGATGTTCCCGATGGCATTCGGACTGGCCGCCGCTCCCCGTCGCGGGGCAGGCTGCGTGATGGGCGGATCGACCGTGGTCTCGGCGACGCTGTTTCAATTTGGCGGCTTTGGTGGGCTTGGATACGGAGCAATGACCAGCCTGTATGCCACCGGCCCATTCCTCGATATCGCCATCCGTTGGATGAAGGGTGGCCGGCGATTGTATTTCGGTTTGGCAATGGCCGGCCTGGCCAGCAACATCACTGCATTCCTGGTACGCGGCGGCATCAAATACGCCGGTGCCGATCACTCACACGGGATGCTGCTCGCCTTCTGGAAACCGCGGGCCGTCTTCACCTATCCCGTGTGTGGACTGGTGGCAGGACTCTTCAGCGCGTGGGTATGGTTCCGTTTTCGGGACAGCGACGAGAGCGGTTAATTTGGGAATGTTGCGTGCGGAATGGCCATAGCTGTGGTGCAACGCACCGCAAAGTCTGCGAACCGTTGGTTCTCAGCTAATCGAGACTCAGATTGAGAATGCCGCCTGATGAACAATAAATCGGACCTCAAACTGTGATCTACGTCGGCATCGACGACACCGACAATCTCGATTCGCCGGGCACTAATCAGCTCGCGTGGAAACTCGTCGCGAAAGTCAAAGGGCGTTTCGACTGTCGGCTGGTTGTCCGGCATCAGTTGCTGTTCGATCCCCGCGTGCCGTACACCAGCAAGAACAGTTCGGCGGCGCTGTTGTTTGAATCGACGGACGTTTCGAGCATCGAAGAACTAACCGCCGAGATGCGGAGCGGCCTTTCCGAATTCTCGGCCGACGGCAGTGACCCCGGTTTGTGTGTTGTCGCCGCGACGGTGCCGACGGAAGTGATTCAGTTCGGGCATCGTTGTCAGCAGGACGTGGTTTGCCAGCAAGATGCCCGCGACCTTGCGGCGGAACTCGGCATCTTCCTCGAAGGATTGGGCGGCACAAACGACGGTGTGATTGGTGCGCTGTGTGCCGTTGGACTCTCGTTTGAAGGCAACGACGGCCGCATCGTTTACATTGGCCCGTGGCCCGATGACCTGGAACACGAGCAACCAATCGAAGCATTGCACGAACGTGGCGTTGAAGTTCGTGAGATGGAAACCGGCTCGGTCATCAGTGCGGGTATCGTCAACGTCGGAAAACACCTGCGGCCGAATTACCGAGAACGGCGCATCGTGCAGTTCGTCAAACGCGACAAAACGAGTGACGCCTGGAACGCGGTTCGGCTGCTTTGATGCAGTTTATAGAAGCCTGAAGCGCAAGCGAAGGATGATTCCAAGGCGATGCCAGCAAGCTCCTTCGCTTGCGCTTCAGGCTTAAATACTTGGGGTTTTTGTCTCCCGTCAAGCTAAGTGCGCAACTTCAAAACTTGCGATTCAGGCCGGTATTTCGCTACCAAACGAACAACGGCCCGGAACGAGAGTCCGAGCCGTTGTGAGGAGAGAGAGTTTTCGTCAGCGGCACGGTACGCCGCGATGTTTTGATTGTGCGTATGGCGAATCAAGCCCAGCGATCATGCCATGGTGGGGCGGTGTCTTCATTGTCGGCGTCGAACGCATCGAATTCTTCGCCAAGCTCGAATGTCTCTTCCGACTCGAAATCGTACTCGTCGGCTTCATCGTCGAAGTCGATTTCGTCAAAATCCGCGCCGGTTTCTCTGGCAATGATTGCTGCGACGTCGGCGAGTTCGTCGTCACCGTTTTTGCGAAAACAATCGCTGAGCGATTCCCACACCACCTTGTTATACGGTTCGGGAATGAGCCGCGCAGCGCGTTCGAGCGCCTTGACGGCGTCGTCGTAGCGTTCCTGCTGGCGAAACGCTTCGCCCGTAAGATACTCGACCGATGCCTCGATCGGAGCCGCGTCTTCAATTAACGCTAACTCTTCCAACGCATGCTCGGGCATCCCCAGTTCGAGATACCCTTCGGCTGCGAAGAGTCTCTTGACCGTCTTCACCGGCATCATCACTTTGACGGCTTTCATGGCATCGCTCCGTTCTTTCAACAATTCGATTCGCATCTGACACAACCCCCCAGAAAGTGAGCCCGCCTGATGCGGATCAGTCATCTATTGGATCGTCGTCTTCGTTGAATAGCGGACAGTCACCAACTGTTGTCGCTCTTCAGACGAATCCTACGCAAAGAGCATGCCAGTGACCAGCAGCCGCAACACGACATGAACGCAACATGTTTTATCAAATAGCGTTATGACCGACGGTAAACTTTCGACGTCACTTGCAACTTTGCAATTCTGACAGCAGCGGCCCATCAACTGATCCCAAAATGACAGTCGGCCGACTGCAAACGCGCCGGGCGAGCGGGTACACGACGCCCCCTGTCGGCGCAGCCACACACCCAGCGAAAGTGGCCTGAGGCGGCAAAGCCGCGCGAAAACCCAAACCGACAGCTTGCTGTTGTCGTGCGCCCCATCGACGGCTACGGCCTTTTCGCCTGTGAACATCAGGGAATACACCGTCATCTCGACTTGAAATGCCAGTTCAATGAACCTTCTGCATTCGACACTGAAGTGTCGGTTTGGGTTTTCGCGCGGCTTTGCCGCCTCAGGCCACTTGCGTTTGTGTGTCGAACAGAAAATCCACAGAAACCCATCGCCAATTCCGCGCGGCCGCTTGAACCGGCTTGCCTTGGCGATCAAGATGGGGGGAAGAAGACGAAGCACGAATCTCCAACCAAATTGCCATCGGCCACATTTCAGCGAGGACTCGCACTCATGACACGTCCAGCAATTCACCATTTCCGGCAATTCACCATCGTGCCACTCGTTGCCTGCATCGCCGTTGCCGCGTTGTGTGGTAACAGCTTCGCGGCGAAGAGACCGAACGTCCTTTTCATCTTCACCGACGATCACGCCGCACACGCCATGAGCGCGTATGGATCGAAGGTGAACAAGACGCCCAACCTCGACCGCATCGCCAACGAGGGCATGCTGTTCACCAACTGTTACTGCACCAACTCCATCTGTGGGCCGAGTCGCGCCGTCATCCTCACCGGCAAGCACAGCCATTTGAACGGTTTCAAGCAGAACGGTAACCGCTTCAACGGCAAACAACAAACGTTTCCCAAGTTGCTGCAGAAGGTCGGCTATCAGACGGCGATCATCGGCAAATGGCATCTGGCCAGCGAGCCGACCGGATTCAACTATCACGAAGTCCTGATCGGCCAGGGGCCGTATTACAACCCGCCGATGCGCAAGAACGGCAAACGCGTGAAGCACACCGGCTACACCACCGAGATCATCACCGACCTTGCGCTCGATTGGCTGAAAGAGGGCCGCGATCAGGACAAGCCGTTCATGTTGATGTACCAGCACAAGGCACCGCACCGCAACTGGATGCCGGGGCCGAAATATTTGAACATGTACGACGACGTCACCATTCCCGAGCCGGACAACTTGTTCGACAACTACGAAGGCCGTGGCACAGCCGCGAAGATGCAGGACATGAGCATCGCCAAGACGATGACGCCTCACGACCTCAAACTGGTCAAGCAACGCGGGCTGTCACCCGAACAAACGAAAATCTGGAACGCCGCCTACGAACCGAAGAACAAGATATTTCGCGAGGCCAAACTGACCGGCAAAGAACTGATCCGTTGGAAATACCAGCGGTACATGAAGGACTACCTGCGTTGCGTTGCAGCTGTCGATGACAACGTGGGTCGCGTCCTCGACTATCTTGAGTCATCGGGATTGGCCGAAAACACGCTGGTGATTTACTCGTCCGATCAGGGTTTCTATCTGGGCGATCACGGCTGGTTCGACAAGCGGTTCATGTACGAGGAATCGTACCGCATGCCGATGGCAGCACGTTGGCCCGACAAGATTCAGTCCGGCACGATCAACACGGATCTGGTCTCAAACCTCGACTTCGCCGAAACGTTTCTCGACGTCGCCGGCGTCGATGTCCCCGCCGACATGCAGGGATTGAGTCTGGTTCCGCTGCTGACGTCAAAGAAGAAGGCTGACCCAAGACGCGTGGCCGAACTGCGTAAACTGATGGCCGCCAGCGGCAACGGATTGGTTCCCCCCGGCGCAAATGCGCCAACACCCGGTTGGCGAAACAGTTTGTACTACCACTACTACGAGTTCTACCCCAACCGCCGCGCCGCCCACGAAGTCCGCCGCCATTACGGTGTCCGCTCGAACCAGTACAAGCTCATTCACTTTTACAACGTCGATGAATGGGAACTGTACGATCTGCAAAAAGACCCCCGCGAAATGCGCAGCGTCTACGGCGACGCCAAATATGCCGACGTCGTCAAGACCCTGACAAAAGAAGTACAGAAACTACAAGACCAATACGACGTCCCCGACGACAGCGGCTCGGTCCCGAAGGTGCCGGATCGTTATAAGAAGAAGTGACGGAGTGCGGGAGACAAGGAGCAAAAAGGCGAGCGGGGGGGTGTAAGCCCCCTGATGCGTTCGGAAACTTCAACGGCTTCCAATTCGCGTGTCCCAAAGGGACAATTAAAAATAGCCCAGCGATTTATCGCTGGGGAACATAGCCGTCAGGAAACCAAGTCCTGAAAGGACGACTGAATTCGACGGACAACATCCCGTGTAGAATTCGTTTCAGCCGTCCCTGTGGGACTCTCCTCGACTTCACGCACGATCACCCGGCAGTGAACTGCCGGGCTATTTTCGGATGTCCCGTTGGGACACAAATCTCTGCGTCACAACTGCTCACGGCAAAACACCAACATCACCGCCACGGAGTTCACACATGCGGTTTTCAACAACGTTCGCAGTTCTTTTCACATTGGTTGCTTCTTCAACCGCCGGCGCTGAAGACCGCACTCTCTCCACGTGGAAAACCACGCGGCTCAGTGACGTCTTCTATTCCGAAGGAGCCGGCGTTGGTGACTTCAATAAAGACGGCAAGACCGACGTGGTCTCCGGGCCGTTCTGGTATGCGGGGCCGGATTTCAAGAAACGGCACGTCTATTATGAACCCAAACCGTTCAGTCCGTTGGGATACTCCGACAACTTCTTCGCCTACAGCGAAGACTTTAACGGCGATGGCTGGGAAGACATTCTGATTATTGGTTTTCCCGGCAAGGATGCGTCGTGGTTCGAGAACCCGCAGGGGAAGGATCGCTTCTGGACACGGCACAAAGTGTTTGACATCGTCGATAACGAGTCGCCGCAGTATGTCGATTTGACCGGCGACGGCAAACGCGAAATCGTCTGCAGCAGTGGCGGGTATTTTGGCTTCATCGAGCCGAATCGTGTTGCCCCGGAAAAACCGTGGAAGTTCCGCCGAATTTTCGGCAAGGCGACCGGTGGCCGATTCGTGCACGGGTTGGGAATTGGCGACGTCAACGGCGACGGACGGGCCGACCTGTTGGAGAAGAGCGGCTGGTGGGAGCAGCCCGCTTCGCTCGATGGCGACCCGGCGTGGAAAAAACATGCCGTACAGTTTTCCGGCCCCGGCGGAGCGCAGATGTTTGCGTACGACTTCGACGGCGACGGCGACAATGACGTGTTGACATCGCTGGCCGCCCACGGTTTCGGCCTCGCCTGGTACGAACAGACAAAAGGCGATGACGGTATCGCCTTCAAGCAGCACCTTATTACCGGCAAGACACCCGGCGAGAACCGCTACGGCGTCGCGTTTTCCGAATTGCACGGCGTCGATCTCGTCGATATGGACGGCGACGGACTGAAAGACATCGTCACCGGCAAACGCTACTGGTCACACGGCCCCGGCAAAAGCGATCACTTCGACCGGAACGATCCGCCGGTGGTGTACTGGTTCAAAACGGTCCACAAAAAACAGCCCGCAGCGCAAGGGAATGTCGATTTCGTCCCGCACTTGATTCACAACGAATCGGGTGTCGGTGTTGAAGTCAAAGCCCGTGACATCAACGGCGACGGACTGCCGGACGTGATTGTGGGGAACAAGAAAGGGACGTTCATCCACATTCAATCCCGTCGCAAAGTTGCCAAAGCCGAATGGCTGCGGGCACAGCCAATCGCCCGGGAAGAGTTGGCAAAGCCGACGAAAGATGGACTCGCCCGAGCCGAAGGATTGCAGCCGAAAGAAGCTGCCAAGGCAATGACCGCGCCGGCCGGTTTTACGGTACAGCTTGCAGCCGGCGAACCGCAAGTGCATCAGCCGGTTGCGTTGGCCATCGATGAACGCGGCCGGGTTTGGGTCGCCGAAGCCTACACGTACCCCAAGCGCGCTCCCGAAGGTGAAGGCAGGGATCGCATCATCATTCTCGAAGACAAGGACGGCGATGGTACGCTGGAATCGCGAAAAGTCTTCACCGAGGGATTGAATCTCGTCAGCGGGATGCAGGTGGGATTCGGCGGCGTGTGGGTCGGGGCGGCTCCCTATTTAATGTTCATTCCCGATGCCAATCGCGACGACAAACCCGACGGCCCGCCGCAAATTTTGCTGGATGGCTTCGGCTATCAGGATACGCACGAAACGCTCAACGCGTTCATCTGGGGACCGGACGGTTGGTTGTACGGCTGCCACGGCGTGTTTACGTATTCCAAAGTCGGCAAGCCGGGAACTCCCGACGAAGAACGAACACCGTTAAACGCCGGCGTCTGGCGGTATCATCCAGTGCGGCACGAATTCGAAATGTTCGCACGCGGCACCAGTAACCCGTGGGGCGTCGATTTCAACGATCACGGGCAGGCATTTGTCACCGCCTGCGTGATTCCGCATTTGTTCCACATCATTCAGGGCGCGCGGTATCACCGGCAAGGTGGCCGGCATTACAACCCGTATGTTTACGACGACATCAAAACGATTGCCGACCACGCTCATTACGCGGGCAACATTCGCGACCACGCCTGGTGGGGACGCAACGAAGCGGTCGCCCACGACACCACCGACAAAGCGGGCGGTGGGCATGCCCATTGCGGCGCGATGATTTACCTCGGCGACAATTGGCCCGACCAATATCGCAACAGCATTTTCATGTCGAACATTCACGGCAACCGTGTGAACAACGACATCCTCGAACGCGAAGGCTCGGGTTACGTCGGCCGACACGGTGCTGATTTCCTGTTCGCCAATGATCGCTGGTTCCGCGGCATCAACTTGAAGTACGGCCCGGATGGCGGCGTCTACATGATCGACTGGTACGACAAGAACGCCTGCCATCGGGGCAACGCCGAAATCTGGGACCGCACCAACGGCCGCGTCTATAAAATCACTTACGGTGAAACCCAACCGGTGAAGGTGGACCTCTCGAAATTGAGCGACGCCGAACTGGTCGAACTGCAGCTGCACCGCAACGACTGGTACGTCCGCACCGCCCGTCGGCTATTGCAAGAACGTTTCAACAACCCTGTTACTCGACTGAGCAGTCCGTCATACCAGCCGGATCGCGGACTGATCAACATAATAAAAAACAATCCGGACGTAACACGCAAATTACGAGCGTTGTGGACATTGCACGTTATCGGTGGACTCCACGAAGAACTCGCGCTCGGCCTACTCGATAGCAAGTCGGAATACGTGCGAGCCTGGACGATACAACTCGAGCTTGAGGATGAGGAGTGCAGTGACGTGTTCATTGCCAAGCTGGCATCATTGAGCCACACCGATCCGTCGCCGGTTGTGCGACTATATCTCGCATCGGCATTGCAGCGACTGCCGCTCGATCAGCGGTGGAACATTGCAGCCGGTTTGATGAAGCAAGGGAAAGATGCCGGCGACCACAACCTGCCGTTGTTGATTTGGTACGGCATCGAACCGTTGGTCACCGAAAAACCGCAGTTGGCATTGGCTCTTGCGCTGTCAACGAAGATTCCGCTGCTGACGCGACACATTGTCCGGCGTGCGGCAGTTGATCCGGTTGCCGTCGATGTGGCATTGACGTCGTTGGGACAGGTGGGCGACGAGTCCGCACAGTTATTGATGTTGGAAGAAATCCGCAAGGTTGTCGCCGAGCGGGCGAATTTGAAGATGCCCAAGTCATGGCCCGATGTTTACAAGAAACTTTCACAGAGCAAAACCGCCGCAGTCCGCGAGCACGCACAGTTTATTACCGTCAAGTTTGGTGACAAATCGATCTTCCCGGTGCTGCGCGGAATTGTTGCCGACAGTAAAACGCCTGTGACTTCGCGGACACAAGCACTGAGCGCTTTGCTCGACGGTCGCGATGCCGAATTGCCGGCCTTGATGCACCGTTTGTTGGATGACGGCAAACTGCGCAGGCCGGCACTGCGCGGGTTGGCGAGATTCGATCACCGTGAGACGCCGAAGCAGATTCTTTCACGCTATAAGAAATACAACGCCGACGAACGCGGCGACGCCGTGCTGACTCTTGCTTCGCGGAAGACGTATGCACTCGAACTGCTCGATGCCATGAAAGCCGGCACCGTCCCTCGCAGCGACATGTCGGCCTTCACCGTCCGCCAACTGCAGCGATATGACGACAAGGAATTGCTGGCGAAATTAAATTCCGTCTGGGGACAAATCCGTTCCACCTCAGCCGACAAAGTAAAACGAATTGCCGGATTCAAGAAAGCATTGCTTCCCAAAACACTGGCATCCGCTGATTTGCCGCACGGCCGCGAATTGTACAAGGAGACCTGCGCGAAATGTCACAAGCTGTTTGGTGACGGCGGCAAGATTGGCCCGGACATTACGGGCAGCAATCGCCGCAACCTCGATTACCTGCTGGAGAACATGCTCGACCCGAGCGCAGTTGTTGGTCGCGATTTCCTGATGACGACCGTCGCCACCAAAGGCGGCCGTGTGTTGTCCGGCTTGATTGTGCTGGAGAACGAATCGGCACTGACGTTGCAGACGGTCAACGAGAAGGTTGTCGTTGCACTCGATGACATTGAAGTCCGCAAGAAGTCGAAGATCTCCATGATGCCCGAAGGGCAGTTGGACAAACTCAAACCAAACGACATCCGCGATCTGATCGCCTACCTGGGAAGCCCCTCGCAAATTCCGTTGCCGGGGGAACTGCCGCCGTTGAATGCCAAGACCGGCCGCGTCGCCGGTGCCCTTGAAGGCGAAGCGATGAAGATCGTCGGCAGAACTAGCGGAAACGCCCGGTCGCAGAAAATGCGGGAATTTGGCAACAACAAATGGAGCGGAGCCGACCATTTGTGGTGGACCGGCGGCAAACCGGGCGACAAACTTACGCTGGACATCGCCGTCCCCACAGCCGGTAACTACGAACTGTACGCCGCCATGACAAAAGCACGCGATTACGGCATCGTGCAATTATTGCTCGATGGCAAGACAATCGGCCGCCCGGTCGATCTGTTCAACGCCGCCGCCGTCATTCCCACCGGACCGATCTCCTTCGGAACCCACGAATTAACCGCCGGAAAACACCGTTTGACATTCGAAATCGTCGGCAGCAACCCCAAGGCAGTGAAGTCGTACATGTTCGGGTTGGACTACGTCTTCCCCGCCCGGCAAGCAAAAAAGTAGCCCGCCGCTCCGACGGCGGTATTGCGTCGCAACTTATTTGCCGGCTCGCAAACGGGCGAGTGTCTCGCGGGCACCATTGACGATGTACTCCGACGGGAAATCGTCGATGATCGCCTGCAGTGTGGCTTCGGCCTTTTCGCCTGGCAGGTATCCCAGTACGTGAATCACGCGGGCGATTCGGCGGATGTCGGCCGACGAAAATCGCGGCGTCTCTTCGGCTCCGGTCAAAATGCGGCGAAGGCGAAAACGCACCTCGGCCGAATTCGTTTCCTTCGCCGCCTTCAGCAACAATGGCCGGGCGACTTCGCGCAGCTTCTGGAGTTGCTGCGTCGCACGAAAACGGACGACGAAATCTTCGTGTTCCAGGTCGGCAATCAACTGCCGAATCCTCTCCGCCTGCACCGGCCGCACGATCGATTCAATGCGATCATTCAAAAAATTGGCTGCGGCTTGATTGTGCAATCGCAGTTGGCCTATTGCGAGATACGCATTTGCCGGGCTGACGGCCGCCAATTCGTTCCACAGCGTCTCGAACGATTCCGCATCAAGCGGTTTCTTTGCAAGAAACGTCTTCTGAACGGCGTTCATGTCCCAGATGAGTACGGTCCGGTCGAAACTTCCCGAGGCGAGGCGTGCGTTGTCTGGCGAAACATCGAGCGTGGAGACCGGCCCGGTGTGTCCGGCAAATGCGTGGACTTGTTTCCCCGTTGCCACTTCCCACACGCGCACCGAACCGTCGGCACTTCCGGATGTCAGAAATCGCCCATCGGGTGAGAAACAAAGAGCGAGTACGCGGCGGGTATGTCCGGCAAGTTTGAACACGGGGCGTTCGCCGGCCACTTCCCATACCACGATCCGATGCTCGACCTGGTCGCGGCCGGTTCGGTTGCTGATGGCGACGGCAACAATTCGCCCATTGGCCGCAAAGGCCATCGCGCCCAGTGTGCCAGTTTTGCTATCAAGTCGCGCAAACAATTTGCCATTGGTCACATCGATCAGCCGAAGAATTGTCGATCGCTGACTTTTCTGTGCGAGCTGCTTGCGGCCATCGGGAGAAAAAGCGAATCGATAACTGACATCAATGACCGACCGCCCCACTTCCACGCCGTTTGTCAGATCGAATGTGCGCACAATGTCATTTTTTTGAAATTGATCGACAAGGCGGATCGTGCGGCCGCTGGGCGTAAGCGAAAATTGGCCACGACCTCCCGGCAGGCTCCGTAGGAGTTTCCCCGTAGCGACATCCCACACCTGTGTTCCTTGCAAATGATTTGGCGTGGCGGAAATCAAGCTGGCCGAATCGGCGGAAAACACTATCGATAAGAGTGGCTGATTCAGCGCAGCAAGCGAACGAATCTGCTTGCCGGTCGCCGTGTCCCAGATGTGAATCAGACGTCGGGCCGTCGGATCGCCCGGCTCTCCACGAGTCGCCAGCAGTTTGTTGTCGGGCGAAAAGACGGCCCCGCGAACACTGGATGGAAGCGCGAAGCCGGCGGGAAGCGCGCCGGACTGTCGGATTGTTCCCGCGCGGGCCAGAGCGCCGGTCGGCAGTGTGTCGCCAAAGACGTCGGCCCGATCCGCACCGAATGCCCCGGCTGAAAGCGCGGCAACAGCCAACGCGACCGCCGCAGCGAACAGCGGCCGGCTATTCTGATGCACTCGTGTTACCCGCAACAAACTCATCGGCTGCCATTCCGGTGTGCAAGCATTCCAATCAAGAAACCGCCCTACCTGAAGAATGTTGACGGAAAAAGGACGCTCGGTGGACACAATTGGTTCCCTGCCCCGTCCACCTTCATCTTATCCCTTCAGCAAACCGGCCACCAATTTGTCGCTGCGAAGTGACAACCTTGATTTCTCCGAAACTGGACAGATGCAGGACAAACGGTCGACTAAACATGCAGGCCCACTGCACAACTGACTCCAATGCGTCACAACGGATCCAACGTCGCCGGTCAGCAAATGACCCGCTGGAAGCACTTCAGGACCATTTTGCCGCCGGTTTCCCGAAACTTTCTGAATTAAGAGGTCACTGACCAAATTTTCGTCAGAACTTGACCGGAGCATTGGTCCTAAATTAGACTGCGGTTTTGGTTTGTAATCACAAACTTGCGGGCGGATATTGCGCAATCTGCGGGGAGCAGCCGGTTCTTGAGAGCGATCATCAGCGACATACATGGCAATCTCGAGGGATTGGAAGCAGTCCTCGCCGATATCAAAACGCAGGGAATCGAAGAGATTTACTGCTTGGGCGATATCGTCGGTTACGGCCCCAACCCCCGTGAGTGCATTGATTTGGTCATGCAGTGCAATGCTTGTCTGCTTGGCAATCACGATCAGGGTGCACTATTCGATCCGGAAGGATTCAATTCCGGTGCGGAACGGGCAATTTTCTGGACGCGCAAAATGCTCGAAACCGGCGATCCGGCTGGCAACGAGCGTCGCTGGGAGTTCCTCGGCGAACTGCCCCGGATGATTCGGGAGGGAGACTATCTTTATGTTCACGGATCGGCGCGTAACCCGCTCAACGAGTACGTCTTTCCCGAAGACATCCACAATCAAAGAAAAATGGAGCGGATTTTTTCGCTCGTCGATAAATATTGTTTTCAGGGCCACACACACATTCCGGGTGTCTTCACCGAGGATTTGAACTTTCTGGCCCCAGAAGACATCGACTTCAAATACACGTTGGCAAGCAAGAAGGTGCTGGTCAACGTCGGCTCGGTCGGACAACCTCGCAACGGCGACAATCGGTCGTCCTATTTGATATTGGACGACAACGAGATTCGCTTCCAACGGGTCAGCTACGAGTTAGAGAAGACGGCCGAGAAAATCTACGCCATTCCTGAGCTTGATAACTTTCTCGGAGAACGGCTTCGCGACGGACGATGAGTCACGGAATGTGTCCGCGCCGGTGGGGCAAAAACCCGGTTGTTTGGTTATACTGGGGGGCTGCCGGGAGCGAAAGACACCGAAGAATTTCTACCTTGCGGCGAACTGAGTCTATGGACTCGTCAGCAGCCAGCAGCACCAGCCCGAGTGTCTTTCGGATGTGCGTCGAGCCCACGAGGCTTGTATTCCGCGTAAATGCTACTACTCTCGTATTTTCTGGCCGACGGCTGATCGTCGGCAGCTTCAAACCAAAACACCCCTGTTGCGCCGTTTCGACGGCCCCTATTTAAACAGACCAAATCGTCATGGAACGTCGCCGCCTGTTTTTGTTCTTCGCCATTTCTCTGGCGATCATGACCGGCTGGATGCTGGTCGTCGTGCCGTTCCTGAACCGCGCCGGCAATCCACCGAAAGATCCCATCGCAGATGTCGTCGATGACGGTGCTGATGATGGCGGCCTCGCTGCAGATGGGGCTGCCAAGCCTGATGCGGGCAAGCCGAAAAAGGGGGACGGTGTCGCTCAAGAACCTCTCATCGTCGAACGCGAAGAGGGCGATCCGAAACCACCGGCGAATGTCGATCCCAAACCGGGCGAAGAGCCGCCTGCCATCGCGAAGCCGGGGTTGAAACTTAAGCAGCATCCCGAACGTGCGGTGCTACTCGGTTCTTTTGATCCAAAGAGCGGCTATTTTGTGGCCGTCGGCACGACATCGACCGGTGCGGCCGTTGAACACTTCACACTGAACGACGAGCGGTACAAATCGTTGGACGAGCCGAAAGGCCCCAACCAACCCCGCGAGCCACTCACCCTCGTTGAAGCGGTGACCGTCGATGGCCAGACCATTCGCCCGCTGGAAACTGCGGTTCCGCAAATCGACGCTTTGCTCGAACCGTACAACGTCAAGCTGAGTGAAGTCGAATGGGAAGTCACGGAGACGATTAAAGACGCCAAAGAATATAACTCATCGGTCACATACCGATACGTTTCGCCCGACGGCAAACTGGAAGTCCAGAAGAAATACGGCCTCGAAAAAATTGACGTTGGCGACCGCGACCCGCGAAAGGTTCGCGACAGCGAGACTCGGGGATATCAACTCAAGTTCGATGTGACCATCATCAACCACGACGACAAACCGCAAACGGCAAATTACGTTTTACAAGGCCCGGTTGGCCTGCCGCTGGAGAACATTCAGCACACCAGCATCTACCGTTCGGTGCGGAATGGGAATTTCGAAGAGGGACAAAAAGCGATCTCCCTCGCCGAACGTGACGTCGAGTTGCTTTCGATCACCGCCGCAGATGTCACTGAGAAAGCCGATGAAGACGATCTCGACGAGTGGAAAGCTCCGCTTCGCTATATCGGCGTCGATATCCAGTATTTCGCCGCACTGCTGATCCCGGCAGGCGATCAGATCAAAAACCCCTATGTGTCTCTCGCGCAGCCGATGCTTATCGACGAAACGGCTAAGCCAAAATTCAGCGATGTGAGCGTGATGCTGACATCGACAACGTTCAACCTCAAGCCGGGCGAAGAGGCCACGCATTCCTACACGTTGTTCGCCGGCCCGAAACGTGACGCGCTGCTGGAGCCGATCGGGGCGACCGACGTCATCGAGTATGGCTGGTTCGGCGTCGTCAGCAAGCTGATGCTGTCGATGATGAAATTCATGCACGACGTGCTTTATCTGCCGTACGGCTTTGCCATCATTTTCCTGACGATCATCGTTCGCGGCTGCATGTATCCCATCTCGCGCAAACAGGCCGCCGGCGCGAAGAAGATGAAGGAACTGCAGCCAAAAATTGCCGAGCTGAAGAAGAAATACGAAAACGAAAAGGAAAAGTTTGCCCGCGCCCAAATGGAGTTGTTCAGCAAGCACAACTACAACCCGCTCGCCGGGTGTTTGCCAATTGTATTGCAGTTGCCAATTTTCATCGGCTTGTATCAGGCACTCCGCAACGCGGTCGATTTGCGGTTGACCCCCTTCCCTTTGACGTGGATCGAAAATCTCGCCGCACCCGATGCCCTGTTCGTGCTGCCGTTCGAAATTCCATTCGGAATGGGTAGCGACTTCAACCTGTTGCCGCTGTTGACGGTGGTGTTGTTTGTCGTGCAGCAGAAGTTGTTCATGCCGCCCCCTGCTGACGAACAGCAGGCGCTGCAGCACAAGATGATGAATTTCATGATGATTTTCATGGGCTTCATGTTCTACCACGTTCCTGCCGGATTGTGTGTCTACTTCATCGCGTCGAGTTTGTGGGGCATCGGAGAGCGTAAGATGCTCGACTACGGCAAGCCGAAAGTCGATGCAGAAGAAAAAACGGATGACGTAGAAATCGCACCGCCCGCGGGCAAGAAGAATGCCAAGCCCCAGGCCGATGAGCCGCCCGCCCGCAAAGGATTCATGCAGCGGCTCTTCGAAGCGGCCGATTCAGCCGGCCAGTCCAGCCAACTGGAGTCGCAGTCGAACGGCCAAAAAGACGGAAATGGTCGTGGCAAAGGGAAAAAGGGGAAGAAGTCACGCCGTTAAGGAATCCGTTATCATAGGTCATAATGGCCTGACCGAAGCGGAGACAGCACGTGGCTAAGAACGGCTCGATGCGAGTGCTTGTCGTAGAGGACGACATCGACTTTCGTGAGATCTGCGCGCAGTGGTTCACGCGGCAAGGGCATCGCGCTGCTCAAGCGGGCAGCGGGCCGGATGCACTTAAGCACCTCGCGGAACAGCATTGCGACGTCGCGATTATCGACATGAACCTGCCCGGCCTAACCGGCCTGGAACTTCTCAGACGAATTCGCGAGACGGATCTCGAAACCGAAGTCATTATCCTCACCGGTGAAGCAACCGTCGAAACCGCCGTCCAGGCCATGAAATTGGGTGCCTGCGATTATCTCACCAAGCCATTCCCGCTGCCCGAATTGGAGCAGCGTTGCCGGATGGCATTCGATCGAGGCCGGATTCGCAAAGAAAACCGGCAACTGCGTGCGCTGCTCGACCGCGATTCTCCGCGCGGAGACCGTGCCCTTTCTCGTGCGTTTTGTAGCGGCGTACCTGGGTGCGTGCAAAGTCGTCTTCCAAGTGATCATCGAAAAAGTTGATGATTCCTTGATGTAGCGTTGGTTGGTTCCCCTTCGCCG
>Ga0114996_10002951_pt1 | contig 21544 bp, 17 predicted proteins | sample ArcticOcean_MG_C_4_FD_87039 | JGI IMG/M metagenome (GOLD analysis project Ga0114996, IMG submission 87039) | Marine microbial communities from western Arctic Ocean - ArcticOcean_MG_CB4_134 | ecosystem: Environmental > Aquatic > Marine > Oceanic | place: Arctic Ocean: Canada Basin | collected... | reverse complement strand
GCCCAGGTCGCCACCGTCGCGGCGCTGCGGCCAGGCACGGACCTTTTCTACACGTATTACCGCGACCTGGGCGTGATGATGTCGGTTGGCATGACCCCGGCCCAGATAATGCTGGCGTACATGGCCAGGGCCGGTGAGCCCATGAGCGGCGCGCGCCAGTTCCCCAGCCAGGGTGCCATGCCGGAACTCGGACTGGTCAACCTCTCGAACGTCGTGGCCACCCACCTGTCGCAGGGCGTCGGCGCGGCGTTGGCTATGCGCATGCAGGGCAGTGACGCGCTGGCCGCCGTTTACTTTGGTGATGGGGCGTCGAGCACGGGCGACTGCCATGAGGCCATGAACTTCGCCGCAGTGCACACCGTGCCGATCATTTTCGTGTGCGAAAACAACGGCTATGCCATTTCCGTGCCGGTGAGCCAGCAGATGGCCATAGACAGCGTCGCCTCCCGCGCGGCGGGCTACGGCATGCCGGGCGTGACGGTGGACGGCACCGACGTAGCTGCGGTCTACGAAGTCACGGCCGCAGCCGCCGCACGCGCCAGGGCGGGCGACGGACCGACCCTGATCGAGGTGATGGTCGAGCGCTTCAGGCCCCACACCGGCGACGACGACCACACGCGCTACCGTAGTGCCGAGGAGCTTGAGGCCGCACTTAAGCGCGACCCTATCAAGGCCCTGCGGTCCCAGTTGATGGCGTCCGACGTGTTGGACGAGGCTGGCGACGCCGAAATTGCCGACGCCGCAATGCGCGAGGTCGACGAGGCCACCGACCTCGCCGAGGCCGCCCCGCTGCCAGACCCTGCTACTTTTTACGATCACGTGTACGCAGATTAAGCACTCTTAATTGTTGTTGAACACCGGATAATCGCTATGCCAGAAATGACCGTAATAGAGGCCGTTAGAGAGGCCATGCGCGAGGAGATGGTCCGGGACAAAGCCGTCTTCGTGCTGGGTGAGGACATCGGCGTGCGCGGCGGCGTCTTCCTGGCCACCGACGGCTTTTTGCAGGAGTTCGGCCCCGAGCGCGTGATCGACACGCCCCTGGCCGAGTCATCCATTGCAGGCGTGGCGATGGGCGCAGCGATGCACGGAATGCGCCCCATTGCCGAAATAGAGTTCGCCGACTTCATCTGGCCCGTCTTCAACCAGATTGTCGGCGAGGCGGCCCGCGCTCGCTACGGGACCGACGGCAAAATGCACGTGCCCATGGTGCTGCGCGCGCCCTACGGTGGCGGTGTACGAGGCGGGCTGTTCCACTCCCAGAGCCCAGAGGCATATTTTGCCCACACGCCGGGCCTGAAGGTGGTGGCACCGGCGACGCCGTACGACGCAAAGGGCCTGCTAAAGTCCGCCATTCGGGACGACGACCCGGTCATATTTTTGGAGCACAAACGCACCTATCGACTGGTCAAAGGCGAGGTGCCGGACGGTGACTACACGCTTCCCCTGGGCCGGGCTGATGTGAAGATGTCGGGTGACGATGTCACGGTGATTACCTACGGGCTCATGCTGCACCACTGTGCTGAGGCCGCACGGGCGCTGGCCGACGAGGGTATCGGCGTGGAACTTCTCGACCTAAGAACGCTCAGGCCGCTCGACCGGGAGGCCATCCTCGACGCTGCTCGTAAGACCGGTCGCGTACTCGTCGTGCACGAAGACACCGAGGCGCTGGGGATCGGCGGAGAGGTGGCGGCCATAGTGGCCGAGCACGCCTTCGACCACCTCGACGCCCCGGTGCGCCGCCTGGCAGGTCCGGAGGTCCCGGCGATGCCGTTCAGCCCGCCGCTGGAGGCCCAGTTCATGATTAGCTCCGACCAGATCGCCACGGCGATTCGGGACCTGGCGGCCTACTGATGGTGTTCCAGGTCGAGCTACCCCAGGTAGGCGAATCGGTCACAGAGGGCGTGATCGGCAAGTGGCTGGTCTCGGTGGGCGACCGGGTGCGCAAGTACGACCCGCTCGTAGAGGTCATCACCGACAAGGTGAACATGGAGATGCCGTCCCCGGTGGCTGGAGTAATTGCCCGGATAGTGGCACCGGAAGGCGAGACCCTGCCCATAGGTGCCGTAATCGCCGAAATTGATGCTGACGAAGGCCAAATAGGCCAAATAGCTGGCGCCCCGGCGAAACCGGCCGACACGCTGGGCTCGCTCATCCAGGGCGTGGCGGTCGGCCCCACGGGCGCGGCCAACGTCCCCCAACAGGGCGATCAGCCGCCGCCTGGCAAATCGGGGTCGCCGGGCCGCTACTCACCTGCTGTTCGGCGATTGGCACAGGAGCGGGGCATCGACCTATCAAAGGTTAGGGGATCCGGCATCGGCGGACGGGTAACACGCAAGGACGTGGAGGGCTACGCAGGGGAGCAAGAGGCGAGCGATGGCCCCGGCGACCGGCGCGTCCCGGTGACGCCGGTGCGCAAAATGATTGCCGACAACATGGTGCGCAGCGCCTCGGAAATCCCCCATGTCTGGTCCACGGTCGAGGTGGACTTGACCGGCCTGGTGGCGTTGCGCGACGAGATCAAAGAGAGGTTCCGGGCGGACAGTGGGCACTCCATCACCTACCTCGCCTTCGCGGTCTCGGCGGCGGCGAGGGCATTGCACGAGCACCCCATGTTTAATGCCCGCTGGGGGGGCGACCACATAATCCTCCGGGGACGGGTGAACATCGGCATAGCGGTGGCCGTTCCAGATGGACTGCTGGTACCGGTGATAACGGACGCCGACCAGCGTACCGTCGCCGAACTGGCGGCCGAGATCGACCGGCTCACCGGCGCCGCCCGGACAAACGAACTCAGGCCGCAAGACGTGCAGGGCGGCACCTTCACGGTGAACAACACCGGGGCGCTCGGGTCGATGTTGTCCGGGCCACTCATAGTGCCGGGGCAGGCGGCCATCATCACGACAGAGGCCGTTATCAAGCGACCGGTGGTGGTGGCGGCAGACGGCGAGATCGCCGTACGCTCGTTGATGAATCTGTGCATGAGCTTCGACCATCGTCTGCTGGACGGCTCGGACGCGGGCGCGTTCCTGAAAACGGTCAAGGCGTCCCTGGAGGCGATAGGTCCAGAGACGGCGCTCGACAGCCCCTTGCAGGCCGGAGATTAAACCCATGTCATCTGGGTCATCTGGGGCGAAGCCGATTCGGGCTATCTGGCTGGGAACGGCCGACTATGCCGAAACCCTTGCCCTTCAGCGTGAATTGGCCAGGGGAGTGGCGGAGGGTTCCGAGCCGGAGACACTGCTGCTACTGGAGCACCCGCACGTCTACACGCTCGGCCGCCGGGGTAAGCATGAAGACGTGCTGGCCGAACCCTCCGAACTCGCCGAACTCGGCGTCGAAGTCCACGAGACCGACCGGGGTGGCGAGGTCACCTACCACGGACCTGGCCAGCTCGTCGGCTACCCCATAATCGACCTGCGCCCGTTGGGTGGGCCGCTCAAGTTCGTGTGTGCGCTGCAAGAAGCGGTCGTTACGGCCCTTGCGGTGTTCGGCGTCCCCGCCTCGTGCGCCGACAAGCCCACCGGCATCTGGGTGGGGGATGCCAAGATTGGGGCCATCGGCCTGCGTGTCAGCCGGGGCATCTCCAGCCACGGCTTCGCGGTGAACGTTAACCCCGACCTGTCCTACTTCGACCGCATCGTCCCGTGCGGCATGCCCGGCGTCGAGGTGACATCAGTGTGGCGAGAGGGAGTCTCCATTCCTACGGCCATGAGCATGTCGACACACGTCGCCCACGGCCTGGGCACGGCCCTCAGCCGTCCCATTGTCTGGGCCGAAACCGCCGATCTGCCGAGGCCCGCGCCTTCCCTCCCCCTGGTACCTGGCACGCCTGGACGCCCGACCAGATGCCCAATTGGACACTGAGGGCTGGAGCATGGCCGGCGCCAGCTTCGTCGGCGTGCCCATATTCCCTTCAGGGCACAACGGTCATGTTGCCTGGGGTACCACCCTGGGAATGGCCGACACCACCGACCTCTACGTCGAGGGCCCGTTTGATCGCCCGAGGGATGGCACGGGCGAAGAGGCCGAAAAGCCAATAACGCTTCGCGAAGAAATACGGGTTAAAGGGAAAGCTACCGTGATTGAAGAGGTCACGGTTACTCCTCGCGGTCCGCTCCTGACTCCTCTCATAAACGGCGGAGGGTACTCGCTCTCGATTCGGGCCGTGTGGATGCAGCCCCGGCCAGTTCACGGCTTCCTCCGGGCCGTCCGCACTCGCACCATCGAGGAACTTCGGGAGGCCTTCGAGGCATGGCCGCTCATGCCGCTCAGCCTCGTTTTCGCCGACGATACGGGTGCTATTGGGTGGCAGCTCGTGGGCGAAACGCCCGTGCGTCGCACCGGGCACGGCATCGTCCCGGCGGCCGCCTGGCCCGGGGACGGCGATTGGGAAGACGCCCCGGTGCCATACGAAGACATGCCCGGCGCAGCCGACCCGGCCGAGGGCTACTTTGTTTCGGCAAACAATCGCCCGATTCCCGAGAGCACCGAAACAGGTGCGCCGTTTCTGGGCGTGGACTGGGCCGACGGGCTCAGGGCGGCGCGAATAGGACAACAATTGTCGGGTGCTGACAGGCGGGACGTGGCCGAAACGGCGCGTTAGCAAATGGACCTGTTCTCCGTCCAGTGGGAGGAGGTTCGAGAGGCATTGCTCGCCATCCAAGCTCTCGACTCAGCGTCGCGCGACGCACTTGCGCTGCTCGCCGACTGGGACGGCGTGATGCACGCTAACTCGGCGGCGGCGACGGGGTTCGAACTGTTGCTGGCCGAGATCGACCGCAGAGACGTGGCGGCCTGGGCACCGAAGGCCGGGGCCTACGTGCTGGGCGCCGACGTCGGCGGGCTGGAGCAACCCAACCTGCTGGCGTTTCGCCGGGCCGGGCGTATCAGCCGCCTGCTCCGCGAAGGCCCGCCACACGAGCCGCAAGGAGACTGGTCGGGGCTCCTGAGCGGCGCGCTACAGGGTGTCGTCGAAAGACTGTCAGCGCGAGCCGGTGCTGGGACTGAGGGATGGCGTTGGGGGAAGTTGCGGCAACTTGTATTGGAGCACCCCGTGGGCCGGAAACGACCGTTCCACAAAGTATTCAACATCGGCCCCGTGCCGTTCGGGGGCGATACCAACACCGTCGCCCAGGCCGCAGTAGACCCGCTGAACCCGCTGGCCACCCCATCACCTCGTTGTGTGGTGGACGTTGGCGACTTCGACCGGTCGACCTTCATTCTTCCCTCTGGCCAGTCGGGCAACCCGCTGTCGCCCCATTACGACGACATGTTCCCGCTCTGGCTCGAAGGGAAAGGAGTGACCATGCCCCAGTCGGCCGACGAGGCCCAAAGAGGACCGGACGACGAGGTCCGGCAAATCGGAGTGAGAAAACTGCGCCTCACACCGCACTCGTACACAACGGTAGTCCGTCGCTGACGCACGCCTAAATGCCAAAACCGTTGACCACACCCCGGCTCGTCCTTCACCGTCTGAGGGAGAATTGGCGCCTGATGGTGTCGATATTCGCGGGCGTGGTTGTCGCCACCGCCCTGGTGGCCGGCGCGCCTATCTACCTGAAGTCGCTGGAGAGGCTCGGGGTCGATACCGAGATCGACCGCACGTCGAGCCTCATCCTCAACATCCACGTCTTTTCTCCCAACGTCACGCTTACCGAAGCTTCGCTGGCCGAGAGCCAGGGCGTCATAGACACGGCCATCGAACGCTATCTGCCCGAGTCCTACGACGGCGAAAGGCGGTTCCTGCGCTCCGCCACCTACCTGGCGGGGCTCCCGTACCAGCCTCTTAGCGACGTGGCCAGGGGTGTGGCCTCACGCGGCTACATCCAGTACATGACCGACATAGCGGACCACGTGACGTTCCTCGAAGGTCGCATGTCTACGGACGAAATCGTGGCCGGTGAGCGAGGCCCCATCGTCGAGGTCGTCCTCGGCGCTCCGTCTCTCGATAACTTCTTTGTCAGCGTTGGTGACGTCATCGAAATGACCCCGTTCGTCGCGCATGACGCCCGCGTCTACGCCCACATCGTGGGTATCTTCGAACCCATCGACGAGTTCTCCGACTACTGGCGTCGCAACGCCAACGTCTTCCTGCGGCCTCAACCCCCCCAGGAGACGCCCGAAGTGGGCATCACCATTGCGCCCGACGAGCCCCCTCTGCCCCTGTTCACCACTAAGAGCGCCATGGTCGAGTCCATCGCTGGGGCCTACCCCGGCAGCCTGGTCGACTCTACCTGGCTGTTGTTCATGGACAAAGAAGGGCTCAAGGAATACTCGGCTGACGATGGCAGGGCACGGTTCGCGGGCTTCAAAAACGATGTCGGCCTGGCGCTGCCCGGCTCGGCGGTGCTGTCGGGCGTACCTCGCCTGTTTGACGATTTTGAGCGTCGTAGCTTCTTTTCTACCATCCCGCTACTACTGCTTCTCACACTCATGGTGGTTACCGTTCTGTACTACCTGGCGATGATGGTTTCGTACCTGGTGCAGAGCCGGGAGGGCGATGTCGCCCTGCTGCGGACTCGTGGAGCGGGCATCGGCAGACTGCTGCGGCTGTACGCGCTGGAAAGCGCCGTAATTACCTCGTTCGCCGTGGCCGCAGCCCCGTTCATAGCCATGGGGATGATCGCCCTGGCGGGCAAACTCCCATATTTTCAACCCATCACCGGGGGCGCAGCCCTGCCGGTGGCGCTTTCGTGGGAGCCGTTCGCTGTGGCCGCCGGGGTGGGCGCGGTGTGCCTGGGTATATACGTCATACCCGCCCTGTTAGGAGCCCGGTCGGGGCTGGTAGACCACAGGCTGAAGGCTTCCCGACCGGCAACGGTCCCGTTCTGCCAGCGCTACTACGTCGACGTCGGCTTCCTGGTAATTGGAGGCCTGGTGTTCTGGGAGTTGCAGTCGCGCGGCAACTTGGCCGCTGGTGGCCTCTTCCGCGACGCCGAGGTGAACGAGGCGCTGCTGTTCGCACCGGTGTTGTTCCTCGTTGCCGTCGCGCTCATTTTCATGCGGTTCTTCCTCCTGGTGGTGAAGTTCTTCGGGGGAGAGTCGCTCGGGCTTTTGCACCTTGTGGTCGTAGTAACGGTGGTTTCACTTGGTCTGAGCCTCGTCCTGGACGCGATGTTGGACGATCTACAGTCGCGCTGGATCCCCCAACTGGTGCTGGGACTGGGTTTTGGCGCCGCCTACTGGTGGACCCAATCCGCCATCGAGACCGGTCTCCGTCGTGCGCCGTTTCACCTGGTTGTCGGGCTTGCTATTCAGGGGGCACTGGTCGGCCTGTACATATGGCAGGACCCGTTCCAGGGTGGCGACCCGTTCAACGCCGCCAGGGCCTCGGCAATAGCGACGGTGCCCGCCCAGGTGCTTTACCTGGCGGTGAGGGAGGGTGCGAGGCGTGCGCCGGTCTGGCTGTCGGTCGGCCTGTGGCACATGGCGCGCAACCCGCTCCAGTACAGCTGGCTGGTGCTTTTGCTGGTACTGGTGACCGGGCTGGCGGTGTTGTCGACGACGGTCGGTGGAACCCTGGACACCAGCCATCGCGAGAGGGTTCTTTACGAAACTGTGGCCGACATTCGCGTTACCGGGGTGCCGGGCGACCTGGCCAGGGGAACCGCCGCACTGAAAGAGCGCTACACCGAGATAGCGGGCGTTACCGGGGCATCAATGATGCTGCGGGAAAGTGGCGCGGTCGGAAGCTCGGGCAGGGGCAGGGCCTTCGAGGTGCTGGCAGTTGAGTCCCAAGAGTTCCCCTTCATGTCGTGGTACCGCGACGACTTCTCCGACCGGAACCTGGGAACCATGATGCAGGCGTTGCAGGGGGGGAGGCTGTTTCAACCCATCGCGGTACCGGACGACGCAACGTCGATGGGGCTCTACGTCAAGCCAGAGAAGGGCTTTCCCAACATATTCGTCTGGTTGATTGTCGAGGATGCCGACGGGCTGCTCACCACCATGACCATGGGCAAGGTCGGGCCTTCTCAGTGGCACCTCATGCGAGCCGTAATACCCAACCGTGTACGACGGCCCGCGCAGCTGGTTTCCATTCAAATCTACGAACCGGCCTACGGGCCTGCCGGGACTGCCGGGTCAATAGCGTTCGACGACGTGCACGCCGTTATTGGCGGCCCGACGGACGAGGCGAGGCTGCTTCAAGACGCGGGCGACGTGGTCGTGTTGGAGGACTTCGAGGGCAGACTCGCGTGGACTCCGCTGGCTTCCTCTGCGCTGGCAAACAACACCGTGACCGTTCGGGGGACCGACCCGTATAGCGGCGACGGCAGCGGGGTGTTTGAATTCGGCAAAGATACCGACCGGGGCATTCGAGGCTTCTATTACAGCGCCATCGGTGGCCCGGTACCGGTCATCGTTAGTGAGACCTTCTCCGTGGCCAACGGGAGGGGAGTCGGCGAAACAATGGTCATCGAAATCGACAGGCGGCTCGTTCCGGTTAGAATCGTCGACATTGCCCGCTACTTCCCAACGGCAAACCCTGAGCGAGGCGGCTTCATGGTGGCCGACCTGGAGTCGTTGCTGCGGCACCTGCGCATGGTGAGTCCAACTGCGAATTTGACGCCAAACGAACTAATAGTTACCCACGCCCCCGGTGCCAGTGAGGCGGTGGCCGAGTCCCTTGTCCAAATAGTCGGGCGGGCGGCACCGGTGCAAATTTACGACCGAACGGCAAGCCTCGTGGCCATTAGCCTGGACCCGCTAATCTCAGCCGGGTGGAAGGCAATGGTGGTGGTGTCCATCGCCGTCATCATCTTCGCGTCCACCCTGGGCTACGTCACTTACCTGCTGGCGTTCTCCGCTCGCAACCGGGGGGAGATGGCGGCGCTTCGTTCGGTTGGCGTGTCGAAGGGGCAAATGCTGGCGCTGCTGTCGGTGGAGCACCTCATCATCGCCGCACTGGGAATTGGCCTGGGTACTTGGGCCGGGTTCCAGATGAGCGCGCTCATGGTTTCGGCAGTATCTGTGACAGAAGAAGGGGCCGCGGTCTTGCCTCCGTTCAGAATGGTGACCGATTGGGCCGTTATGGGACCGGTGTACGCGACCCTGACTGGCATATTCGTCGTTTCCATATTGGCCCTTTACCGCAGCGTGACCGGCCTCAGCCTGCACACGGTCGCCCGTGAGGATGCGCGTTAACGGTGGTCATACGACCACACGAACCCGTTTTACGTGTAGGCTGGCGGCCGTGCTGAATAATCTGATAACGACCTGGCGCTTTGTTTTAAAGCGTTCCATGGCTCATTGGCGACTGCTGTCGGCGGTGGTCGTGGGCGTTGTACTGGCGTCGGCCATCATGTCCGGCACGGTCATCTACTTCGACTCCCTCAAAGAGTTGGCGCTCGACGATACCCTCGATTCGGTGCCCAGGGACGACCGCGATATCGTCGTCAAGGCCGTTCGCGGGCCGACCACCGTCCAGGAGCAACAGCGGGTCGACAACGCAGTTACGGGGGTTGTTAACTCCCACGTTGGCTGGTTCGTTGGCGACCGCATCGCGGCGGGGGCATCGGCCACGTTCTTCCGGTCCGAAGTCGGCGGCGAACCCGAGGCCGGGAAAGACAATGACAGGGCCTACTTCGCGTTCGTACCCCGCCTGAGCGAGTTCGTCGCCCTGGTGGCGGACGGCGATCTTCCGAGTGATGCTGCGGTCAACGGCCCTGGCGAACCGCTACTGATAGAGGCAATGGTTCCCGAGACGGCCGCCATTGCCGCCGGGGTCGACGTTGGCGACATAATTGCCGTGATCCCGTTCTGGGACGACCGCATTCCCTATGCTCACGTCAGGGTTACCGCGCTGCTGCGGCCGCTGGACCCGACGGACCGCTTCTGGAACCTGAACGAGCAGGTCATCGGAGCGGCTACCGGGGGCAGTTTCAACACCGTCCCGATGTTCGTCTCTGAGGCGGCCTTCTTCGATCTAATCGGACGAGAGTTCACCGACATGGACACCACCTACGGGTGGCTGTTGGAGGTGCTGCCGGACCGCATAGACGCCGACCTGGCGAAAACCGGGGAACTCAGCGTTCGGTTGATGGAAGAGCGCCTCAGTTCCTCACTCTTCGCATACAGGCAGTTCACCACTCTCGACTCCGTTTTGGACGACTACGACCGGAGGCTGTTTTTCTCTAAATTGCCCATGTTCGTCGTGATGATCCTCGTCGCAGTGGTCATCCTCTACTACGTCGTCACCCTGTCTGCGCTGCTTATTGAGAGGCAGCGCGGCGAAATTGCCCTGCTTCGCAGCAGGGGCGCTGGCACGGGTCATCTGATCTCCATATTCGCATTGGAAGGCTTCACGGTGTCCGTGCTGGCAACCGTCGTGGGCCCGATTTTGGCCGCCGGTGCTATTGCCGCGGCCGGGCTGACACCGGCGTTCTCCGGCCTTTCGGCAACCCAGGGCCTCGACGTCGACATTTCGGCGGCGGCCTACGGGCTCAGCGCGCTGGGCGGCCTGTTCTCGTTCGGGGCGCTGATGATTCCTGCCATACAGGCCGCTCGTATGTCGGTCACCGGGCACCGGCGAGAGAGCGCTCGCCCCGACGCCATGCCGCTGTACCAGCGCTACTACCTGGACGTACTGCTGCTGATCATCAGCATTGTGTTGTTTCGCCAGCTCACTCAACAGGGCTCAGTCGTTGCCACCAAAATTCTCGGGGACGTCGCGGTCAATCAGCTCATCCTGGCGGTCCCTGCGGTCACCCTTCTCGCGGCGTCCATGGTGCTGCTGCGAATATTCCCGCTCGCAATGCGCCTCGCCAGCCGGCTTTTCTCGTCCTGGTTACCGGCGGGGCTCGCGCTGGGACTGTGGCAGATGGCCCGCAACCCAACGTACTACGCCCGCCTGTCCCTGCTGCTCATTCTTACGGCGGGTCTCGGCATATTTGCCGCCAGTTTCGGAGGCACCCTGGAACGCAGCTTCGAAGAGCGCGTTCTCTACTCGACCGGTAGCGACATTAGGGTCGGCGGACTGGTAATAGACGCCTTTGGGACCACCCGGCCAATGGTGGCCAGTTACCAGGAGGTCGAGGGCGTGGGCGCCGCCGCACCGGCCTTCCGGGGCAGGGCGTTTGACCTGACCAGCCTGGTTTCTGAAGACGTAGGCATGCTGGCCGTATCGACAGATGACTTCGACGACGTCGCCTGGTTTAGAGACGACTTTTCTGACGAAACGCTGACAGACCTGCTCGCCGCGCTGAAGCCGAACCAGGGCCCGGTCGGCATTGAGTTGCCCGAGGACGCCCGCACCATCGGCATAATCGGCAAGGTCGACCGGCCCCAGCCCAGCATGCGACTGGCGGCCAGGGTGGTCGACGCCAACGGCCGCTACTTCACCTACGCACTGGGTAACCTCACGTCAGCAGACTGGCAGTTCTACGAGGTTTCCCTGTCCCGGGCCAGCCGCTTCCGAACGCGCCTGCTCAGGCTGGAACCCGTCTGGCCGTTGCGGCTCATGTCCATCGGCGTGGAGGAGACCGACACCCAGAGGGGCACGTTTGCCGGTTCCCTGGTCATCGACGAAGTGCGAGTACGGACGGGCGACGGCACCGTGCTGGTTATTGAGGGCTTCGACGACCTGTCGGGGTGGAGCATCCTGAACACCACCCCCGACTCCGCGTCCGACACCGCCAGCGCGTCTCCTCTGGGGTTTGAGGCGGGGGTTAACGCCTCCCTGCGATTCACCTGGACCGAGGGCCCCGCCCTGTCGTCCCGGGGCGTCTTCTATGGGCCGCAGGTAACGTCCCTGCCGGTGGCGGCCAGCACGTCCTTCGTCGACTCGTCGGGCCACGGTGAGGGCGACTCTTTTTCCATCTCGCTGTCGGGCCACCGGGTGCAGGTTCACATAGTCGAAACATTCGAGTACTTCCCCACGCTCGACACTGAGAACGAAAAGTTCCTCGTGGCAGACCTTGCCGCGATGATTTCTTACGCCAACGTCGACCCGTCCGCAACCGAGCTAAAGTCCAACGAAATCTGGATATCCACCAGTACCACCGGACAAGAGCGCGAAGAGTTGAGTTCCGCCCTGCTGTTCGACCCGTTCGGCGGAACTCGGATAGAGGACAGGGAATTGTCGCTGGGTCTTAGCCAGGTCGACCCACTGACCAAGGCAGGGTGGCGCGCCCTGCTGTTCATCGCCTTCGGGGCGGTGTTCATTCTTAGCTGCCTGGGCTTCGTGGTGCATGCGCACGTTTCATTTACCGCTCGGAGGGTGCAGTTTGCGCTGCTGCGTACCATCGGCCTGTCACGGCTCCAACTCGCCACAGTAGTGCTTTTGGAACAGGTCATCGTCATCGCTACGGGCATGGCGCTGGGCGCGTGGATGGGCGGCCGACTCGGTGCTATCATCATGCCGTTCCTCGCCAACGACGAGCAGGGTAGCCAGGTTCTTCCCCCGTTCGTTGTAGATGTCAACTGGGCGGTACTCGGCATAACCTACGCCTCAATGGTGGTGGTGTTTGCCCTTATAACGGCCGCTCTAATATGGTTCGTACAACGAATCTCAGTCGTCCGTACGCTGCGACTGGGCGAGAATTAAACCAATGACCTACTCCGACATCTCATGACCTACTCAGAAGCTGGGCCGTACATCCAGTGCGAAGACGTGTTCAAGATCTACAAGGTCGCCGACCTCGAGGTGGTGGCCCTGAGAGGGTTGGACCTGCGCGTGCAAAAGGGAGAGGTCGTTGCCATAGTGGGGGCCAGCGGCTCGGGCAAGTCGACGCTGCTCAACATACTCGCTGGCTACGACACGCCGTCGGCCGGTCGGGTGACCGTTGCGGACCGCGACCTGCTGCGAATGGGCTCCTCGGAGGTCGAGGAGTATCGCCGCAATGAAGTCGGCTTCATCTGGCAGCAGACCGGCCGCAACCTGTTCCCCTACCTGACGGCCCTGGAGAACGTCGAACTGCCGATGATGCTTACCGGGACAACGTTCCAGGGTCGGCGCAAACGAGCAGTCGAATTGCTGGAACTGGTTGGCCTGAAGGACCGCATGGGTCACACGCAGGACCGCCTCTCCGGCGGTGAGCAGCAGCGAGTTGCCATAGCGGTCTCGCTCGCCAACTACCCCCCGTTGCTACTGGCAGACGAGCCCACCGGCGAGCTGGACGACGCCACCGCCGCCGAGGTGCTGGACGTGTTCGCCACCATCAACTCTGAACTCGGGACGACCGTCATAATAGTCACCCACGACCCCGATATCGCCTACAAAGTGGGCCGCGTCGTACTTATACGAGACGGCAAACTTTCAACAGAGATCCGCCGCAAGGTCTCTTACTCATCTGTCGACGACGAGCAGTCAGGATCACCGGTCGAATTGGAAGAGTTCGTGCTGGTAGACAGCTCCGGTCGCGTTCAGATTCCCAGGGATGTGCTCGACCGGCTCAAGATAGGCGAGCGCGTCAAGGTGACTGTCGATGGCAAAGGTGTCAGGCTGGATCCCGGCAATGTGTAATGAACCTGCGAGTCCGAAAATGAGAGACTCCTGACCGTGGCGCGCGCGCAAAGAGTAGTGGCGACCGTAGACCTGGACCGCTCATTCCACATGGCGGGCGAAGAGGTGCACGCCCTTCGCGGGGTGTCCCTGAACGTCCTACCCGGACAGTTCATCGCGGTTGTCGGACGGTCGGGCTCCGGGAAAACGACGCTGCTCAACCTGCTAGCCGGGCTGGATATGCCTAGCTCCGGTCAGGTGCTGTTTGAAGAGCGCGACATGGCCGAAATGGGCGACCGGGTGCTCACCGAACTGCGCAGAACCAAACTCGGCTTCGTGTTCCAGTCCTTCGGGCTCCTGCCCCTGCTCTCGGCGTTCGAGAACGTCGAGCTTCCTTTGCGTATCGCCGGTGTCGGTGGGGGCGAGCGAACCCGCCGCACCGAAGAGGTAATGGAAATAGTCGGCCTGGTGAATCGTTCCCATCACCGCCCTTACGAGCTGTCCGGTGGTGAACAGCAGCGGGTGGCAATAGCCCGCGCCATCGTGCACGAACCGACGCTGATACTGGCAGACGAGCCCACCGGCGAACTCGACTCGGTCAACGCCAGGGCCATTTTCGGACTGTTCAAGGAAATGGTGCAGGACCAGGGCATTAGCGTCATCGCTGCCACTCACGACTCGACACTGTTGGCCATGGCCGACCAGGTGGTGCGCCTGCACGACGGCCAACTGGAAGAGCACGCTTCCTACGGTCAGCGCTTCCGGGAATAGGGCCCTCTTCTCTGGCTAACACGGTTCGTGCCCGAACCGCGTTCGCCCTGAATTCTGGGTCCAGTTACCTTGCGAGGTTTTTGGACAACCTCTAACATTTGTTCGGAATATTTGTTCCGACTTCCTATGGCCAACCCCATTCCCGGTACCACCCAGGCTCGCCTGCCGAAATATCTCGGAGACAGGCTCGCCCCTTCGCGCTCCACGGTGCGCTCGATCCATCGCGAGACGACCGTTTGTTACGCGTACATGTGCCCGTACGCCTACGCCTGCGACCAGAAGTCAGCGCGGCAGGCCAAGGTGCTTCTGCGGCGCTGCATGCGCTACATGCCGGAGGAAATGCGTGCCGAACCCGCCATCTCCGACATGGCTCTCGACCTGCTCGCCGCTCGCCGCGAAGCGGGAGGACGCGTGTCTACTGACGCTAAATTGCTGTTAGATCGGGTGCGCCCCGACGGGCCGCTCCGCTCGGTTTAGTTTTCTCTCTAGGCTCTTCGCGCAAGCGCTCATCGGGGCCCGTGCGGCTTCGCCGCACTCGTCAAGGCTTCTTCGGCTAATGGCCTCATCGCTTTCGCTATCCCGGTTCAGGTGGCCTTCACCTTTGGTGAATCTTTCCGCGAGTTCTTAGCACCTAAGTGTTGATGCTCTTGAAGGAGGATGTAATGGCGGCTGTGAAGAAGAATGGTTCGAACTCGCGGGCGGTAGGGTCCTCTGTAGTGTCGAAAAGCGTGTTGGTGCCGAGAAGCTGGGTTGTGTCTGGCATTGTGGCCGCGGTCGTCCTGGCCGTTACCCTCACGTTGAGCGCCAACATCAACCCGATGTTCGGTCGCGCGGTCCACTGGGACTGGGTCGCCGGGATCGCCCCGGTCAGCTTCGTGGCGGTGTTGCTGGCCACTCGCAACCGCTGGATCTAGAGGTTTGCCGGGCACCATCGGCTGATATACCATCGCTCCCGAAACTTCCCGAGCCTCGGGGGCCCCGAAAACCCCTGAAACCTGGGGGCAAGCCCCCGTAAAAATTGGGACGGAGCACATCTTTTGACCGACCTCCTGCTCAAAGGCGGGCGTGTATACGACCCGGCCCGGAGCATCTCCAACCAGGCACTCGACATCGCCGTTTCAGACGGCCGAATTACTGAAGTTAACGCAGGTATAGACCCGGCGGGCTTTGCGTCGGTAATCGACGTTGGCGGCAAAATTGTCGCTCCCGGCCTTATCGACCTGCACACGCACGTCTACCACGGCTTCAACCCCACCGGCGTACACCCCGACGTGGCCGGTGTCGGCTCCGGCGTGACCACGGTGGTGGACGGCGGCAGCGGCGGCCATGCCAACTTTGGCGGCTTCCCGTCATACGTTGTGCCAGCGAGTAAAACACGGGTGCTATGTATGGTCCACGTTGGCCCCAACGGCCTGTCGACCATGCCCGAAATAAACTCGGCCGCCGACATCGACGTGGAGGCGACGGCAGCGACGGTGCGTGACAACAGACCACTGACCCAGGGCGTAAAAATACGGGCCATCGGGCCTGCGGTCCTGTCCGACGGCATCGAGATCGTCAAACTGGCCCGTCGTGCCGCTGCCGAGTCAGACAGCCGCCTGATGGTGCACATCGGCGAACTGTTCCACGACGGCCCCACCCTGACCCGAGAGCTTTTGCCACTTCTGCAACCGGGCGACATCGTCACCCACACGTTCACCCCCAACCCCGGCCGCATACTGGACGACGCCAGAAAGGTCATCCCCGAAATACTCGACGCGCAGGAGCGTGGCATAACGCTGGACACGGCGTTCGGGCGCTTCAACTTCGGCTTCGACGTCGCCCGTCGCGCTATTGACCAGGGCGTTCGGCCCAACACCATCGCCACCGACATCACCGTGCCCGGCCGGGCCAACTCGGTGTTCAGCATGACTGAAATGATGACCCGATTCCTCGCACTCGGCTTTGCCCTGGACGAGGTCATCGCCATGACCACCGTTAATTCGGCTCGTGCCCTGGATCTTCAAGAAACGCTTGGTAGCCTGGAACCGGGCCGCGAGGCCGACATCTCCGTGCTGGAGGCCGTATCCGGCGACTGGACCGTGGCCGACGTAAGGGGCGAGACTTTGCCCTCTGATGTTGCCCTCAAGCCCGCACTCACCGTGCGGGCAGGCGAGGTAATCACCCCGGACTGGGGCCCCCATCCCTGGGGCTTTTTGCCCCAGGCCAATTAGTGAAAATATGACCAAAAACATTCTCGTAAACATCTCAGCCGGGGTCGCGACGGTGACCCTGAACCGCCCGGAAAAGCGCAACGCCATCGACTACGCGGGCTGGGTCGAGCTTCGCACCATCGCCGAAGATCTGGAGCGCGACGAAGCCGCGCGCGTGATCGTCATTACCGGAGCGGGGGACAAAGCGTTCTCCGCGGGTGCAGATATTGCCGACTTCGACGAGTACCGGAGCGACGGTGCGAAGGCCAGGGTCTACGCAGCGGCGTTCGAGGGTGCGATGGACGCCATCGAAGCGCTGTCGAAACCGACCATCTGCCTGATAAAGGGTTTTTGCATCGGTGGGGGCTGCGAAATGTCCATGGCCGCCGACCTGCGCTTCGCCGCCGACAATACCCGCTTCGGCATACCCGTGGCTCATCTCGGCATACTCATCGGCTACGCGGAAATGTCCCGGTTGCTGCGCCTGGTCGGCCCCGGCAACGCCGCCAGCATCCTGTACACCGGCCGCACGTTCGGCCCAGACGAGGCCCTGCGCATGGGGCTGGTAAACGAACTGCATCCGGTCGAGAACATCGACGACTTCGTGCATAAACTGGCGCTGTCCATGGTGCCGCTGGCCCCGCTGTCGCAGGCCCGGCACAAGCGCATAATGCAGACGGTGCTTACAAACCCCGGTCTCAATGATTTGTCTGACGACGAGCGGGCTCTCCCGTTCACCAACTTCGACTCCGAAGATTTTCGAGAGGGTCGGTCGGCGTTTTTAGAGAAGCGTAAGCCGGTCTTTAGGGGGCGATGATGAACAGCGGCGCTCTCGACGGGGTAAAGATCCTCGACTGCACGCAGATACTGGCTGGCCCGTTCTGCACCATGATGCTCGGAGACATGGGTGCCGACGTCATCAAGATTGAAAAGCCCGCCGGAGGGGACGACACGCGCCGCATGGGGCCGCCCTTCGTCGGCGACACCGCGGCCGCGTTCCTCATGGTCAATCGCAACAAGCGTTCGCTCGCGCTCGACCTCAAGTCCGCCGATGGCATCGCCGTGTTTCACCGGCTGTTGCAGTGGGCCGACGTGCTGATAGAGAATCTGCGGCCCGGTGCCATGACAAAGCTTGGGCTTGGGTACGAACAACTCAAAAGCGACAACCCCAAACTCGTGTACTGCTCTATTTCCGGCTTCGGGGCCACCGGCCCGTACAAGGACCGGGCTGGCTTCGACCTCGTTGCCCAGGGCATGAGCGGCCACATGAGCTTCACCGGACACCCCGACTCGCCGCCGGTGAAGGTGAGCGCGCCCCTCACCGACCTGAACGCCGGTATGTTCGCCGTCTACGGCATTCTCAGTGCCTATATCCATGCGCTACGCACAGGAGAAGGCCAGTACGTCGACACCTCTTTGCTCGAAAGCGGGATCGCCTACACCGTGTGGGAGTCCGCCGGGTTGTGGGTAGACGGCGTTGTGCCCGGCCCCGTGGGCTCGCGTCACCGTATGACGGCCCCTTACCAGGCCTACCGCACCGCCGACGACCACGTGAACATTGGCGTGGCCAACCAGAACACCTGGGCACGTTTTTGCGCTGCGATTACGCGGCCAGACATGCGAGACGACCCGCGCTTTTCCAACAACGCGGACCGGGTGCGTAATTTGCAGTCACTGCGGAAAGAGATTGAGCGGACGCTGGCGAAGAAGTCCACCGCAGAGTGGTGTGGCATTCTCACCGCTGGTAACGTGCCGTCCGGCCCCATCTACGATCTCGCCCAGGTCTACGGAGACGAGCACGTCAAGGCTCGGGGCATGGAGATGGACATCGACCACCCTACCCTAGGCCCCATCAAGAACATCGGCCCGGCGGTCAAACTGTCCGCCACGCCCGGCGTACTGCACCGTCCCCCCCCGGATCTGGGTCAGCACACCGACGCCGTTCTCGATGAGATGGGGTATTCGGGAGATGAGATCGCAGCCATGCGCGAGTCCGGTGCCGTCGGGGCGCGCGCATGAAAGACGCCCAGCGCAGGGTTGCCGAATTCGTGCATGCTCACGACTTGAGCGCGGGGGTTGAAACACGCCTGCTCGACCTCGTTTCGGAGCTTGGCGAACTGGCGAAAGAGGGCCTGAAGGGCACCGACTACGGCAGCGTTGCCATGCTGCCAGGCAGCGAGTGGTCGTCGGAAATGGGCGACCTGCTCTACTCGCTCATCGCCCTGGCCAACGAGACCGGCGTCGACCTGGAAACGGCGCTGGAGTCCGCGCTGGCCAAGTACCGCGCCCGCATCGTCGAGCGCGACGACCCCGGCTCCGAACCAAGCAGCTAAGTTCTCGCACTCGCCCCGATAGCCCGGGGCCTGGGAGCATTTGATGGTCGATTGGCTACACACAGTCGAGGGTCCCGGTCCCATAGTCGCCACTGCCGTTCACGACGGTCACGGCCTGCGCCCCGAGGTGTTGGGCCTTATGTTGCTACCCGAGGCCGCCCGACTGCGCGAAGGGGACCTGTACTCGGCTCCGTGGACCCTGGCGTTCGACACCCGGCTGCTGAACGGCCGCTCTCGCTTCGAGATGGACCTGAACCGACCTCGCCAGAGGGCCGTCTACAGGGACCCGGCCGACGCCTGGGGACTGGACCTGTGGGCGAGCGAGCCGGGCGACGAACTGGTCGACGCATCACTTGCTCAGTACGACCGCTTTTACTCGGAAATGCGACGTGTGCTGGATGAAAAACAGCGGCAGCATGGCCGCTTCGTGTTGCTCGACCTGCACACCTACAACCATCGCCGAGACGGCCCCGACGGGCCCGTGGGCGACCCGGCAGCGAACCCCGAAGTCAACGTGGGCACCGGCTCGCTCGACAGGGAACGCTGGGGATTGTTGGTAGACCGATTCATGGCCGACCTGGCTGGCTTCGACTTCCTCGGCGGCACGCTGGACGTCCGGGAAAACGTCCGTTTTCAGGGCGGCTATTTATCCAGGTGGGTGCACGAAAACTACCCCGAGTCGGGCTGCTGCCTGGCCATTGAACTGAAGAAGTTCTTCATGAACGAGTGGACCGACGAGCTATACGACGCCGAGCACAAAGCCATTGCCCGGGCACTGGCCGCAACCAGAGCCGGGCTTATGGAGTCTCTCGTAGTTTTGGGCGCACAGTAGGCCCTGCGCCGGGCTAGCTGCGAATTCGCTGCAACACGTTGCGGGAGGCGTCGACGAAGTCGTCCACCTCGCGCTCGGTCGTCAGTGTGCACATTGCGCCCTGGGCACGGGCGAACATGAGCACGCCCTCGTTCATCATGCCGGTGTAGAAGGCCGTTTTCAGGTCCTGGTCCCCGTGCATCATGTCCCGGTAGTTGACTATCTCAGAGTCCGTGAAGTGGATGCCGAACAGCGAACCGACGCCGGTCGCCTGGCCGGGCATTTCAAGCTCCCCGAAAACCGCGTTTATCTTGGCCCGTAGCTGGTCTCCCAGCCCGTTCATGCGGTCGAAGACTTCGGGGGTCAGTTGCTTCAGTGTTTCCTCGCCCGCGACCATGGTCGGGGGGTTGGCGTTGAACGTGCCAGCGTGGGTGATGGCCGGGTTGTTCTCGTTGTCGTACAGCGCCATTATTTCGTCTTTGCCGCCCCATGCACCGATGGGTAGACCGCCGCCGATGATCTTGCCGAAGGTGGTCACGTCCGGGATTACCCCGTACATCTCCTGCGCCCCGCCGGGAGCCAGGCGGAAGCTTTGCACCTCGTCGAAAATCAGGACGATGCCGAGTTCGGTGGTCAGGTCTCTAATGCCCTGGAGGAACTCGGGCGTGGCCGGGATGTAGCCGAAGTTCGACGCTACCGGCTCCATGATGACAGCGGCCAGCTCGTCGGCGTTCTCGCGGATCATCTGCTCGCAGCGGTCCATGTCGTTGTAGGGCATGACGATGACGTCGTCGATGACGCTCTGGGGCTGGCCCGCCCACTCCGGTACGGCAGTCGTCCCGGCCGGGTCGAGCTTGTCCAGCGGCGTGTAGACGGAGACCGACACGAACTCGTGGTTGCCGTGGTAACCGCCCTCGAACTTGGCGAATTTGGTCTTGCCGGTGTAGGTGCGGGCCATGCGAATGGCGTTCAGCGTCCCCTCGGTGCCGGAGTTGGTGAAGCGCACCTTGTCCACCGAGGGCACCCTGTCAACGATGATTTTCGCCAAACGGATCTGCGCCTCAGTGGGCGCCGAGTAGCTCAGGCCCTTGTCGGCCTGCTCTTTCACGGCCTGGATCACCGCCGGGTTGGAGTGCCCGACAATGTAGGTGGTCGCGTTGATCATGAAGTCGAGGTAGCTGTTGCCGTCCACGTCGTAAACGTGGTGCCCTTCGGCCCGGTCAACAAAGAACGGGTACGGGTCGAAGTACGCGGTGCCTCTAGAGCTACCCCCGGGGAGGTACTTGCGGGCCTCGGCCTGCAATTCCTTCGATACCGGATGCTTCGTCGTGTACGTGGCCGCCTCGCGGCTCTGTGCGTCGGTCATGTCTGCTCCCCGGTTCAACGTCGCTCCCGATTCTCTCGGGACGTGAGGCTAAAAAATGCCGTTAAATCGCCCAAATCGCAAAGCCCAAATCGTAAAAGAGGATTATACGCGCGGACGCCATGAAGCCATCCATAGAAGCGCCCGCCCGACCACCTCAGTCTCAGGTCAGCGGTCGAGTCGGACCAACCAGCGCGTTGGACTGCGGGTGGGCATCCCGCTGTCCAGGGCGTTAAAAACTCTCACCAGTCTCGGAGACAGCGCCAGCCTTTTGAGCATATGGAACGGCGGTGTGGTAAGGAGGTTGTTTATCTTGCCGCCAAGCGGGGTTACGTCCACTCGGTCAAACATGGCAAAAAGGCTCCTGAGTCCATCCTCTGTAAAGCGAAAATAGTCGCCATATCCGGCCGGCCCTGGCTTTGCGTGATAGCCGGACCAGAAGGGGACGGTGATCATCGCTCTTCCCCCCGGCCGGAGGACACGGTGTAACTCCGCAGCTGCCCGCCAGGGCTCTGGTAGATGCTCGAAAACCTCGATTGCGAAGGCACCCCCGACCGATCCAGTCCTGAAGGGGAGGCTCTGAAGGTCGGCGTCGAGGTCCGGAGTTAGTTCACCCTGGCGCCGGACATG